>CENU01205098.1_pt1 | contig 16619 bp, 15 predicted proteins | sample 361331 | NCBI WGS metagenome assembly CENU01 (sample SAMEA2619766, study PRJEB7988) | marine metagenome | isolation source: saline water (ENVO:00002010), including | reverse complement strand
ATGCTTAATTCTTTGAAAGAGGGAACTCTGTACTTACATGTCACGCGGGGTGAAAGTCAAAACCGAGAGTTTGAATTTCCAGAGGCCCCAAGGGCAAGTATAGTTATGTTTGTGCAACATAAAAAAATATTTCATCTTACTCAGGATAAATTAAGGGCAAAGGTCATGACACTTCCTGACTTGCGTTGGAAGAGACGTGATATTAAATCAATTGCATTGTTAGCTCAAGTTCTTGCTAAGCAAACAGCACATCAAAATGGCTGTGATGAAGTCTGGATGTATGAGGATAATTTTGTAACTGAGGGGGGGTCTAGTAATGCTTTTATTATCAAAGATAACAAATTAATTAGCAGAAAAAATAATGAAACAATTTTATCGGGTATTACCAGGCAGGCTGTTTTAAAACTTGTACAACAAGAGTCTCTTTTATTTGATGAAAGGCCATTTACCATTGAAGAAGCATATCATTCGTCCGAGGCGTTTTATACAAGTGCTTCAGTATTCGTTATGCCGGTTATCTCAATTGATGGAAAAATAATAGGTGATGGTAATCCTGGACCATTAACATTAAAGTTAAGAAACCTATATGAAAACTTTGCAAAAAGTTTTATAAATCAAAAAAACAACAATTAGGACAGCATGAAATTTAATAATATAAAAGAAGCAATAGATGCAATACGTAATGGTGAGATGGTGGTTGTCGTCGATGATGATGATCGAGAGAATGAGGGTGATCTAATTATGGCAGCGTCTATGGCAACTCCAGAAAAGACAGGTTTTATTATTCGTCATACAAGTGGAATATTGTGCGTATCTGTAACCCAAGAGATTGCTAAGAAGTTACATCTGGATCCAATGGTATCCGATAATGATGCTCCACTTGGAACTGCTTTTACAATATCGGTGGATCTAAAAGACGGTTTAACCACTGGTATTTCAGCTGTTGAAAGAGCCAATACAATCCGAGCTATGGCACACCTAAAAACAAGTCCATCTGATTTTGTGAGGCCAGGTCATGTATTTCCTTTAATAGCACGAGAGGGTGGTGTTTTAATGAGATCTGGTCATACGGAGGCTGCAAGTGATCTTTCTAAATTAGCAGGTCTAGAACCCGTTGGGCTCCTCTCAGAGCTGATGAACGATGATGGCACAGTAAAAAGGGGAGAAGAAGTTTTTGAATTTGCAAATCATAATGATTTAAAAATTATATCGGTTGCAGATATTATCCAATATCGGGAAAAGCGAGAGCAATTAGTAAAAAGAGTAAGCGAACAAGAGATTGATTTATCTTTTGGAAAGGCAAAAATTATTACCTATAATACGCTACTAGATGATGTCGAACATATTGCACTTGTATATGGTGATATTTCATCTGGTGAAAATATTCCAACAAGAATTCACAAAGGGAATATAATAAAAGATGTTTTTTTGGAGAATAATATTATACACGGATCACTCAATCACCTAAATAAAAGGGGTATGGGTATTATATTATATTTACGAGAGGGAGCGGTAGGCGTTCAAAGTGGTAACAAAACTGGCCGTGAAAACTTAAGAGAAGCGCAATGGAAAGATATTGGACTTGGGGCACAAATTATTAGAGATTTGAAAGTATCATCAATTGAACTTTTATCTTCTACCACAAGTCATTTTGTTGGTTTATCAGGTTTTGGTATTGAGATAAAATCACGTTCCCCAATTGAAAACTAAAAAATATTGAGTTTCTAATGACAAGAGACGCTAATTTAAAGGTAAGAGTAAAATCTGCAAAGGGTCGAAAGCTATCATCTACAAGATGGTTGGAAAGACAATTAAATGATCCTTATGTCCACGAGGCAAATAGACTTGGATATAGGTCAAGAGCGGCTTTTAAGATACTAGAGATTCATGAAAAGTATAATATTTTCAAGGAGGGGCAATGTATATTAGATCTTGGCGCGGCCCCCGGAGGTTGGAGCCAAATAGCAGCAAAATTAGTTAATGAGAATAATGATAACGGACAGGTTTTGGCTCTAGATATACTTCCGATTGACTCTTTGCCGGGAGTAACATCATTAACTGTTGATATATATGATGAAAACATTATTCAAATACTAAAAGATAATTTGAAGAGACCAAAGGTTGATTTAGTTCTATCCGATATGGCACCTTCTACAACTGGCCATAAATCAACTGATCATTTGAGAATCATATCCTTACTAGAGAATGCGTTGGATATAGCAGAAGAAGTACTTGATGAAGGTGGGTGTTTTATAGGTAAAGTATTCCGCGGTGGAACAGAGAGTGAAATTTTAAATAGGATGAAAAAAAATTTTGAAACTGTAAAGCACGTAAAACCAAAATCAAGTAGATCAAATTCCACAGAGCTTTATGTCATTGGATTAAATTTTAGAAAATAATATTATTATTAACTTTTATCTTTTCATGTGATTAAATGGATGATAGATATAGTTTTTGGTTATTCAGGTTAAATTATGTTTGTTGAATCACTTACTTTTGATGATGTTTTAATAAAACCACGCGCATCAAGTGTGCTTCCAAATCAAACGGATATAAGTACCACTCTTACACCCTCAATAAAATTAAATATTCCCATTATATCAAGTGCAATGGATACGGTCACTGAAGCTAGATTGGCAATTGCTATGGCTCAAGTAGGTGGGTTAGGAGTTATTCATAGAAATCTTGAACCTGGCGAACAAGCCGCCCAAGTTGCTCAAGTAAAGAAATTTGAATCGGGGATGGTCGTCAATCCGGTTACAATTAATCAGTCTGCTAAACTAAAAGATGCAATTAAACTTATGGAAGAGAATTCCATATCTGGAATTCCTGTTGTTGCAAAAGGAAATATTCTTGTAGGAATATTGACTAACAGAGACGTTAGATTTGTCACCGATTACGAAATTACAGTCAGTGATCTAATGACAAAGGATAGAATTATTACTGTTCGAGAGGACGTTTCTATGGAAGATGCAAAATCACTTCTTCATAAACATAGAATTGAGAAGCTTGTGGTTGTTGATGATAAATATAAATGTATTGGTCTAATCACTGTAAAAGACCTCGAAAAAGCTAAGCTTTACCCAGATGCAACAAAAGATGATCTGGGTCGACTCAGAGTTGGTGCTGCCACTACTGTTGGAAAAAAAGGAATGGAAAGAACGGAAATGCTCATAGAGGCGGGCGTTGATGTTGTTGTTGTTGATACAGCCCACGGTCACTCATCAAGAGTAATTAAAGCTGTGAGTAATATAAAGAAGAAATATAATATTGAGGTAATGGCAGGAAATATTGCTACAAAGGAAGCTGCAATGGCACTTGTTGATGCAGGAGCAGATGCAGTAAAAGTGGGTATTGGTCCGGGATCAATATGTACAACTCGAATTGTTTCAGGTATTGGAGTTCCTCAATTCACGGCTATTATTGAAACTGCAGAATATTTAAATAAAGTTGGTGTTCCTCTAATTGCAGATGGGGGTATTAAATATTCAGGAGACCTAGCAAAGGCGCTTGCTGGCGGAGCAAATTGTGCGATGATTGGTTCATTATTTGCAGGTTCAGACGAAAGTCCTGGTGAGATTTTTTTGTATCAGGGAAGAAGTTATAAGTATTATAGAGGTATGGGATCAACTGGGGCAATGGCTAGAGGATCCGCAGATAGATACTTTCAGGAAGAAGTAAAAGATTCTCATAAGCTTGTCCCTGAAGGAATTGAAGGTCAAGTTCCATATAAGGGACCTTTATCAGCTGTTATACATCAATTAACCGGTGGTCTCAGGGCATCAATGGGATATACAGGAGCCAAGGATCTGAATGACTTCCAGAAGAATGTTGTTTTTCAAAAGATATCAAGTGCTGGGCTGAAAGAAAGCCATGTACATGATGTTATAATTACCCGAGAATCACCAAATTATCCAACAGTTCGTTGAAATTTTCATCACAAATACAATCTTCAATTGAAATATTAGAACAGATTATAGTTAGATATAAGACTATACCTATGGCTACAAAAGAATGGTCTGCCGATAATAGATTTGCAGGATCATCTGATAGGTCAATTATCATAAATATAATCAATATGGCCATGAGAAGAAAAAATTCTTCAGCTTATCTTTTGAATGATGATAGTCCACGTTCAATTATAATTGGAGCGCTGTTTAATGAATTAAAGTATGATATCGAGATTATTAGTAGTATTTTTAATAATGAGAAATATGCACCATCATCATTAACTAGTGATGAAATCAAAAGTCTAAATGGAGCGAATCAGAGGTTAATTAAGGCAGAGGATTGGATTAAATTTGATGTTCAAGAATCTCTGTTATCTGAGTATGTGGCAACTTTCAAGGATGATATTGAAGATCAATTACTTAAATTGTCCTCTATGCCTGATCTTGACATAAGAGTAAATACCCTCAAGACTAATTCAGAAAATGTTAGTAAAGCTATTTCAAAATATAACCCAATGCCAACTAACTATTCGCCTTATGCAATGAGATTGAAATCAGATGGAATCTTGTTTAAGTATCCAAATTTAGAAAATACCATAAGTTATAATAAAGGACATTTTGAGACTCAAAATGAAGGGTCACAAATATCGGCAATCTTGTCTGGGGCGATACCTCGTATGCAAATCCTTGATTTTTGTGCAGGGCAGGGAGGAAAATCTGCAATATTAAGTGCGATTATGGAAAATACTGGTCAAATTTACTTACACGATATAGATGAATCAAGATTAAAAAATGTTCCCGATAGGATGAAAAGGCTGGGAGTAAAAAATTATCAAATCAAAATGAATTTAGAATATAAAAAAAAAGAGGAAAAGCTTTTTGATATTGTCTTTGTAGATGCTCCTTGCTCTGGATCGGGAACTTGGAGAAGAAAACCTGATCTAAAATGGAAATTCAATCCAGAAAAACTAGCATCTAATATCAAGGATCAATATGAAATATTAAATAACTCAAAAACTTATGTCAAAGTTGGAGGTAATTTAGTCTATGTAACTTGTTCTGTCTTTGATAGTGAAAATGATAAACAAATTCAGACATTCCTTGCAAATTCTCCAAACTTTAAATTAATTCCATATCAGGAAAATTGGCTAATAAAGAAGAATCCAATTCCTAAAAATTCAAAGTTACATAACAAAGAAACTTTATTGTTGTCCCCAATGACTCATAATACGGATGGTTTTTTTGTTGCAATACTTAAGAGATTTGAATGATACTATAATGAGCAAAATGCAAAATAAAAAAGAAATAATTTTAATAATAGATTTTGGTAGTCAATTAACTCAGTTGATTGCTCGAAGGGTAAGGGAATGGGATGTTTATTCAGAGATACAGCCATTCAATAAAATATCAGAAGATATTAATAAGACCGATATCTGCGGTGTAATTTTTTCAGGTGGACCACATAGTGTTATTGAAGCCAATGCGCCCTCTGCACCGCAATGGTTATTTAAACTTAATGTACCCATTCTTGGAATCTGCTATGGGCAGCAAACAATAGTAAATCAACTTGGCGGTGAAGTTATCAATACTGGTAAAAGAGAGTATGGTAACTCAAGCTTAACAATTCTTAGTGAGTCACCGCTATTTAAAAATATATGGGAAGAAGATAATGACTATCAAGTGTGGATGAGCCATGGAGACTCTGTCAATAGGCTGCCAAATGATTTTGAAGTAATAGCAAAAACTGAAAATGCGCCATATGCAGCTATAAGTTGTGAGGCAAAAAAATACTACGGTCTTCAATTTCATCCGGAGGTATCCCACACAATAAATGGTAATATTCTCATCAAAAATTTTCTAGATATATGCGGCGTTAGTTTTGATTGGACTATGGCAAGTTTTTTTGAAGTTCAAAAGGCACAAATCCAGACCAAAGTCAAAGATGACAGGGTAATATGCGGATTGTCTGGTGGGGTTGACTCATCTGTAGTTGCCGTTTTATTACATAAGATTATTGGAAGTCAATTAACGTGTATCTATATTGATAATGGATTGATGAGAAAGAATGAGTCAGAGCAGGTAGTAAGCCTTTTTAAAAAGTATTATAAAATTTCTCTTGTACATGTCGATGCTTCAGAAATTTTCCTTAAAAAATTATCTAATATATCTGATCCTGAGAAAAAAAGAAAAATAATTGGTAGCGTTTTTATCGATGTATTTGAAGAAGAAGCATCCAAAATCGGTAATGTGGATTTTTTAGCACAAGGAACGCTATATCCGGATGTTATCGAAAGTGTCAGTTTTACAGGCGGCCCCTCTGTAACAATCAAAAGCCATCATAATGTGGGTGGACTTCCAGAAAAAATGAACCTTAAGTTGGTTGAGCCCTTGAGGCAACTTTTTAAAGATGAAGTAAGATTGCTTGGTAAAGAGCTGGGTCTTCCCAATTCTTTAATTTCTAGGCATCCATTTCCAGGGCCAGGCCTCGCAATCCGTTGTCCCGGTGAAATAACAATGGAAAAATTAGAAATATTAAGAAATGCTGATGAGATCTATATTGATGAGATAAAGAAAGCAGGCCTTTATAACGATATATGGCAGGCCTTTGCTGTTTTATTGCCAACGAGGACCGTTGGTGTCATGGGTGATGCAAGGACATACGAATATGTCTGTGCCCTCAGAGCGGTCACTTCTGTAGATGGTATGACAGCAGATATTTATCATTTTAAGTCCGAGTTTTTGGCTTATTTATCAAATAAGATAATTAACTCTGTAAAAGGTATTAACCGAGTTGTTTATGATGTTACTTCTAAGCCACCAGGAACAATTGAGTGGGAGTGACCTATTTATAAAATAAAATCAATTATTAAAAAAGGATATAGAAGTGTCGGTACTTGTAAAAAACGCACTTAATATAGCAGATCTTCGAGAGTTAGCTCGCAAGCGTCTGACGAAAGCACTTTTTGATTTTTGTGATAAGGGTAGCGAAGATCAAATTAATATGCTTGCTAACCGGACGGCGCTTGATAATATCAAGCTAATGCCACGTATGTTAAGGGATGTCTCAGGTCGGGATCCCTGTATCGCCTTATTTGGCAAAGAGCATTCGCTGCCCCTGATGATTGGGCCTACAGGTCCCGCGGGTTTCGTCTGGTACCGCGGTGAGACAGAGCTTGCCAAGGCGGCAGCAAAGGCAAATATTCCCTTCACCGTCGCCAGTACCTCCAATACACCTATGGAAGATATATATCAAAATGGCGGTGGTACGCAGTGGTATCAGCTTTATGTTTGGCAAGACATCGAGGCTTCCTTAGTGACTGCCAAAAGGGCTCTAGATGCAGGATACGAGGCTCTCGTACTCACAGTTGACTCACCGGTCTATAATAATCGCGAGATCGACACCCGGAACGGTCTCAAGTTTCCACCCACCATTAGCACTCGCACAGCGCTGGATGTTATGCTTCATCCTAGGTGGCTCTTTGGTACCCTTGCCAAGTACTATCTGGCAGAAGGTAGGTTGCCAGCGTTTTCAAATATTCATATTCCGGACAAGCAAAAGGCCAATGCAAAGAAATATGTGTCTGCCTCAACCAAAGGCTTTTTGAACCGTAACGAGACTTTGGATTGGGACTTCGTGAAACGACTGAGAGATCTTTGGCCTAAAAAACTCCTAATCAAATGTGTGCTGCACCCAGAGGATGCGGCTACTGCTGTCTCATGCGGAGTAGACGGTATTTTTGTATCTAACCATGCCGGCAATGTAAATGATTGTGCAATTACGGCATGGGACGCTCTACCTGCCATTTCAGATGCCGTAGGTGGGAAGCTTACTATCATCGCGGACACTGGTGTAAGGCGTGGTAGTGATGTTATAAAGGGACTTGCCCTCGGCGCGGATGTTGTTGCGGTTGGCCGGGCAACACTATATGGCGTGGCTGCAGCGGGCGAGACTGGTGCCACACGGGCGCTGGAAATATTAGAGGCGGAAATTCGCCGAACCATGGCGGTCATGGGCATTAACCAGATTTTGGACATCAGTCGAGACCATATTCGACTGCCAGCGGATTTACCTGTATCGGGTAATAGCCAGCTTTAGTGTTGGAATAAATATTAGAATTGAAAGGGTAAAATAAAATGGATTTATTGGATATCTCGTTAATCTTTTCTATCTTATCTTGTAGTTTAGTTGGTGGGTTCATTTTTATGTATGCAATTATAGTTATGCCAGGCTTATCCAACCTTAACGATAAAGATTTTATAAGAGCATTCCAGGTGACAGATACTATAATACAAAATAAACAGCCACTATTTATGCTCACTTGGATAGGTTCTGTTGTAGCATTATTTATTACAATTTTAGTTTCATTAATAACTGTTGGGCTATCAGAGTCTTGGTCAATAGTTCTAATTTCTATTGCTTATTTGTTGGGTGTGCAAGGTATAACAGGAGCGGTCCACATTCCCTTAAATAACCATATTCAAGAGGTTAGAATCGAAGAGTTGAGTGATAAAATGTTAGCTGATGTACGTTTAAAATTTGAGACAAAATGGAATTTCTATAATAATATAAGAACAGTTTTCGCTATTTTTGTCAGCTTGTTTATGCTAATACTGCTTGGAGTGCGTTAAACGAAAATTACGGGTATTAACCGGATTTCAGATACCACCCGAGAACATATTAGATTATCGACAGACTTACCTGTGTCTAGTAAAAGCCCACTTTAGAATTATTCGGCTTAAAAAGTTTATGATGTAATGCAAAAAACTGAAATTCAGGCAGCTTGGAAAACAACGAAACGTGTATCTCCATTTATTTGGCCAGTTGGTGATACAAAGCTTCGTGCACGTGTGGTCCTTGCTTTGCTTGCATTAATTGGATCAAAAATAATTGCAATACTTGGTCCAATTTTACAGGCATGGGCTGTAGATGATCTTGCAGGAAGTAATATCTCAGACTTTATTTTAGGAGCTGTTGGTTTAACTGTTGCCTATGGTTTTGCAAGAATAATGACGAGCGGATTTCAACAGCTTCGTGATGTACTATTTGCCAAAGTCGCCCAGCGTGCATTTCGTAGGTTAGCTCTGCAGACATTTCACCATATTCACAAACTATCTATGCGTTTTCATATAAATCGTAAAACAGGTGGACTGAGTCGAATCATCGAGAGAGGTGTTAAAGGATTGGAGTTCCTGCTTCGTCATCTGGTTTTTTCAACTGGTCCTCTTGTAATCGAGTTGGTATTTATTGGTGCTGTAATTTTTTGGAAACTCCAAGATTGGCGTTATATTGCAATAATTTTTATCACTATTCTTGTCTATGTTTGGTTTACCTTCTCTGTTACTGAATGGCGAGTTAAATTGCGTCGTAAGATGAATGAAGAAGACACAGACGCTAACCAAAAGGCTGTTGATAGTCTATTAAACTTTGAAACAGTAAAATATTTTAATGCTGAAGAAAGAGAAGCCTTACGTTACGATAAAGCAATGGCGGGCTATGAGGAAGCTGCGCTGAAAACTAGTTATTCTCTTGCTTTTCTTAATTTTGGGCAAGCCATTTTAGTTACCTTAGGTTTAGTTGGGGTTATGATATTAGCAGCGCTCGGTGTCCAGTTAGGTGAACTCACAGTTGGGGATTTTGTACTTGTAAATGCCTACATGATTCAAATTATAATACCATTAAATTACATTGGAACAGTCTACAGAGAAATAAGACAAGCACTAGTGGATATGCGGCAAATGTTTGAGTTGCTAGAAGAACCTTCAGAAATCATTGATAAAGATGGAGCGAAAGTACTTTCCGTATCCGATGGCTCAATCTTATTTAGGGATGTGCGATTTGGATATGAACCCGAGCGACCAATCTTACATGAGATAAATATTGATGTGAAATTGGGAAAAAAAATTGCAATCGTGGGACCATCAGGATCTGGGAAATCAACTATAGGAAGACTTCTTTTTCGCTTTTATGATGTTAACGGAGGCGCGATATGCATAGATGGACAAGACGTTAGGGATGTAACACAAAAAAGCCTACATCAGGCAATTGGGGTTGTGCCTCAGGATACAGTACTTTTTAATGATACAATATTTTATAATATAGCATATGGCTACGAAAACGCTTCACAACCAGAAGTGATTCAAGCCGCTAAAGATGCGCAGATTCATGATTTTATTATGTCGCTTCCAGAAGGGTATGACTCTCTAGTTGGAGAACGCGGTCTAAAGTTGTCTGGTGGTGAAAAGCAGAGAGTCGGTATTGCGCGTACTCTTTTAAAAAATCCACCTATTTTAATTCTTGATGAAGCAACAAGTGCTCTTGACAGTGAAACAGAACACGAAATTCAAGAAGCTATTGAACACGCTGCAGACGGTCGTGCTGTTATAATGATTTCCCATCGATTATCAACAGTTTCCAATGCGGATCAGATTCTTTTCCTTGAAAATGGACGGATAGTTGAAATGGGTAATCATGAACAGCTCATCAGAACGAAAGGGCGTTACAGTAGTTTGTGGTCTCTTCAAAAGTCTGAACAAGTTTAATGGAGTATTATTTTTGGTTATAATTTTTTATTTTCCTACTTAAATTTTTTGTTTTACAGTGGTATAAATATTTCTAGTAATACTTAAAAATTAGTTACAGGATACGCTCGAAGTATTAACGAGTGAGAAAGCAATGAATGAATCTAATAATATTATCATAAAACAAAGCCCTTCTAGAGAAAGTTTGAATAATCTCATGGAGTTATTTAATGCTGAAAGGTATGAAGATGCAGAAAACCTTGCAATCTCAATTTTGAGAGACTTTCAAGAAAGTTTTTTTGCTTGGCAAGTTTTGGGTGCCACATACAGAATGACTGATAGACCCTCAAAATCGCTCTCAGCCAACCTTAAAGCGGCACAATTAGTGCCAGAAGAACCGACGGTTCATAATAATTTGGGTGTTTCTTTTCTGGAATTAAACAGATTTAAAGAAGCAAAAGTGGCCTTTGAAAAAGCCATAGCAATTAAAGATAATTATTTTGAGGCATATAATAACCTTGCCAAATCACAGTTTAAATTGGGATATTTAAACCAAGCAGAAGCAAGTGATCGGAAAGCGATATCTTTGAATTCTGACTATATAGATGCTCATCATGGATTAGCTAAAACATTGCAAGCACTTCAAAGGTACCCTGAGGCAGTAACATCATATAATACAGTTCTTAAGATTAACCCAAACAACGTGGAAGCATATAATAATCTTGGAATAACCCTAGCTCTTCAAAATAAATATACTGAAGCTGAAGTTTGTTATAGCAAAGCAATTGAATTAAAGCCAGAAGGTCATCATGCTTACCTGAATCTGGCTGGTTTATTAATTTTGATGCATAGATTTGATGAGGCTGAATTGAAGTCTCGAAAAGCTATAGCTCTCAAGCCAGATTATGATGGGGCGCACTATACCCTAGCAAATACACTCACTGAACTGGGTCGGTTTGAAGAGGCTGAAGCTAGCTATAGGAGTGCAATTGAATTGAATCCTGACAATCTGTCAGCAATAATTAATCTTGCTCCTGTATTAGAGCATTTGTTAAAGTCAGAAGAAGCTATAACTTTGTTAAAATATGTTGTCAAAAGAGGATCTAAGCTCGCACTGATTGCAAATTTAAATCTAGCGATTATTTTTTTTCAGCAGCAAAAGTTTGAAGAAAGTATAAAATTTTTACGAGCAGCATCAGATTTGCAAGATGAAAAGACTTTTGGCTATATAAATGCTCAGGTTTATTATTTTTATTTATCAGAATTATTAAAATGGCATGAAAATGAATCGATTGATAATACAAAATATACAGAAGCAAAAAATCTTTATGTTATAGGGGAAAGTCATTGTTTGGCTTGCAATGCATTAAATCTTAAAAGCGATGAGGATGTTTTATTAGCACGTTCCATGCTCATTGTTGGTTGTAAGCAATGGCATCTTGGTAATTCAAAAAGAAATAAATATAAATATCAATTTGAACAGATTTTCAATTCATTACCAAAGTCAAGTACGTTACTTTTAACAGTTGGTGAAATTGATTGTAGATTAAATGATGGAATATTGATGCATCTCAAAAAATATCCTACAAAAAATATAAATGAATTAGTTGCAGATACTGTTAAAAATTATATGCATTACATAGATAAAATAAATTCAAAATCAAAGCATAGGATAATTATTCAAGGTGTTCCTTGTCCAAAAGTAAGCAAGAAAAATATTAATAAAATAGAAGTTTCGAAACTTCTTAATGTAATTTCATTATTAAATCGTGACTTAAGAAATATGTCAAAGGATAGATCTTTTGGGTTCTTGGATGTGCATAAACTTACTGATGATGGAAATGGCGTCTCAAATAATATATGGCATATTGACGATTACCACCTTTCTCCAGGCGCAATATTAGAAGCTTGGAGTAATTATAAAGACAATAGTACGTAAAAATAATGGAAAATAATATTAAAAAACTGGAAGAAATAACCTCATTTCTTCAAAATGAAGTATCGCAAATGAGTGATGTAATTTATAGCCAACAAAAAGATCTTATCAATTTAAAAAGTGAAATTTCGAAGTTAAAAAAAATAATCCTTGAGTTAGAAGATAACTTAGATTCAAACCTTAATGATGGCAATCAAAAGCCACCACATTATTAGTATTTAGTCAATCATGAACCAAAAGTATGATGTCGTTATAATAGGTGCTGGTGCTGCAGGTCTAATGAGTGCAATAGAGGCTGGTAAGAGAGGAAGGTCCGTTCTTTTAGTTGATCATTCAAAAAAAATTGGTGAGAAGATTCGGATATCCGGTGGCGGAAGATGTAACTTCACTAACCTTTATACAAATCCGAGTAAATTTATTTCTCAAAATCCTAATTTTATGATTTCAGCTTTAAATCAATATACTCAATATGATTTCATTGAATTGATTAAAAAATATCAAATTAAATTTCATGAAAAGAAACTAGGTCAGCTCTTTTGTGATGAAAGCGCACAGCAAATAATAGACATGCTACTCCTAGAATGCAAAAAATCAGAAGTAACTCTCAAAAAAGAAACTCATGTTTTGGATATCAGTAAAAAAGATAACTCATACATCACTAATATTGGTTCAGAAATAATTTTTTCTAATTCTTTGATTATAGCAACAGGGGGGCTATCTATTCCCAAAATGGGGGCAACAAAGTTCGGTTATGATATAGCAAAAAAATTTGATATGAAACTTGTTGAGACGGAGCCAGCATTAGTTCCTCTAACTTTCAGTGATAAGTTCCTTCTTAAATGTAAAGAACTTACAGGATTATCTTTGGACTCTATCATCTCTTTAAATAAAAATTCTTTTAAAGAAGGGATGCTATTTACTCACAGAGGTTTAAGTGGTCCATCAATCCTTCAGATTTCATCTTATTGGAAATTGGGAAATGAAATTAAAATAAACCTCTCTCCGAATTTTGATATTTATCAATTCTTAATAAACAAAAAAGAAACTAATCCAAAGCAAGATATTACCACACTGATAGCAGAAGTGATCCCAAAGAGACTTTCAATTAGCATTTGTCGAGATCAACGCATTGGAGGGAATATCTCTGAACTATCAAACAAATTATTACAAAAGCTAAGCAATTCCATTAATAATTGGAGTGTTAGTCCTACGGGTTCTGAGGGATATAGAACTGCTGAAGTCACACTTGGAGGTATTGATACAAATGAACTGTCTTCTAAAACTATGATGTCAAAAAAGCACAATGGTCTATACTTTGTCGGCGAAGTAGTCGATGTTACAGGTCACCTCGGGGGATATAACTTCCAGTGGGCTTGGTCTTCAGGTTATGTTGCAGGTATAAATGCCTAAAATTTTAATTGCGAGTTCAATATAAATAATTATTTTAATTAACTTATTTATATATGTTAGTTCTAATTGACGTGATGTGAAATAAGATAGAAGATATTACAAATATTAGTTTTGATAAGTTAATTTAAATATGAATTATGCAAAAAAAGTAAATGAATTTCTTATATCTTGGACTCAAGGTGTTATTGATATCGGAAGAGTCTATAAGGCAGAAGGGGATTATAAAAAAACAGCGCTAGCTTTTATTGACAACCATTATGCATTTGATAGAGGTGATGTCTTATTTAAGCCAACGTTTACAAAAGAGATTATATTTCGTAATTCAATTGAGCAGGCTCTATCTTATTTTGTCGGAGGTATGGTCGCAGAAGATAATGGATTTGCTCTTAGAACATGGGAAAAAATAGACTTAATCCAGGTGAGTACTATTGAGTCTATTGGAGCGGCTATGGGTTTGCTTAATTTTAAACCAGTTGGTTCGGATACAAAGACTAAAGTTGCATTCACTTTTATTTTAGATAGCTCAGAGACAATCTTAAAGATTAGAGTGCATCATTCATCTCCAATATTATAACTTTCATAAATTGGATAAATTACTTAATGTCGAAAGAATGATTAATACAGAATAAGGTATGGTCTAAATAAGAATTTTGTCTAGAAAAATACTAATATATTATGATATCAGGTATTAATTATGATTATTGAATTAACCGATTTGCTAATTGGCCTCATTCTTTTTTTTGGAGCTATCCTGTATACATCAGTTGGCCATGCTGGAGCGTCTGTATACATTGCAATTATGTCAATATTTGGCGTTCCTGTAACAACAATTAAACCGACTGCGCTATCACTAAATATACTTGTGTCATCTTTCACAAGCTTTCAGTTTATCAGGGCAAAATTTTATGATTTTAAACTCATATTTCCGTTAGTAATTGGAGCAATCCCCTGCGCATTCATGGGTGGATATATCAATTTGCCAGGTGAAATTTATAAGCCAATCATAGGATTGATACTTCTTTATTCATCATATCGATTTATAACAATCAAAAAGCAAGAAGAGAAAAAACCAAGAGAATATAAATACGCATATGCCATGTTAACAGGTTGTATTATTGGTTTTTTAGCGGGTCTTACAGGCACTGGTGGTGGAATATTCTTATCACCTTTAATTCTCTTTGCCGGATGGACAACAACAAAGGGAGCTAGTGGTACAGCTGCTATTTTTATTTTCTTTAATTCATTATTTGGATTATTAGGAAATATTTCCTCGATAAACAGCCTGCCATCTATTTTACCTTTATATGCTGGATTTACTCTATTGGGTGCATTAATTGGAACAAAAATTGGTATTCATTATTTTCAGCACACAGCTATAAAGAGAACATTAGGTATCGTTTTACTTATTGCGAGTTTTAAGTTAATTTTTAATTTATGAGAAATTATTATTCATAAAACTATCAATCTATTATTTTATTTTATTCGTTTACATTATATGAAATTAATCACTCAAATATTCCTTTTTATTACTCTAATTTTTAGTGGAGGCATTGCAATGGCATATGAAGAGCCAAATTATAAGAAAGTTCATGAAGCAGAAATATATGAGATTAGGCACTATAATCAGAGGATTGTAGTTCAAACTAGTAGTAATGATGGAGACAATGGCTTTGGGAAGCTTTTCAAATATATATCGGGATCAAATCAAGGTTCACAAAAAATATCGATGACTACCCCTGTTACAGAAATCAAAAATAATGGTAATCGTGTGATGCATTTTTACCTTCCATCAGAGTTTGATCAAGCAAACACTCCTTTACCGTCTGATGACAATGTTCAAATTTCAATAATGGAAGAGGGGTACTTTGCTGTAATTAAATATTCAGGAAGATCTTCAGACGGTAACTTTTATATTCACTCAGATATTTTGAAGGAAGAATTAATAAAAAATAAAATCGAAATATTAGGAGATCCTATAAAAGCAACCTATAACAGCCCATTCACTCCATACTTTCTTAGACGGAATGAAGTAATGTATCAGGTTAAATGGAGCAAATAAAATACGATAATATTCTCAATTAAATAATGTAGGATTTTATATGATGAGTAATAAAGAAATAAATAAAAACCAAACTCCTTGTCCTTTTTGTAATTCAAAATTAGGTCTCATATATGTTCAATCGCACTATCAGTGTTTAAACTGCAAGCAAGTTACAGATCCATGCTGCGGGGGTGAGATATGTGGTGATTATTTGTTGGAAATAAATAAGAATAGCAATAATGGATAATCACGAATTCAATAAAATTATAGAAGATCTCTCGAGAGAAAAATACAGAAGAGTTCAGTCTTTTGATGATCCAGATGGCTCAAAATTTTGGATAAAATCTACTGAAAAATTATCTATAAAACATATTTTAAAAGGTAATCCAAGAAAAGCTCTCACAAGGGAAATTAATGCAGAAGATGTATTAAGAAGAATTGGGTTTCAATCTTCAAAAATAGTTTTTCATAGCCGCAAAAATATAGTATTTGCAGATGCAGGCTTGACACTTGAGGAAATTTTTAGAGAAAAAAAAATTACTTCAAAAATAAGAGAAAAAATTTTTAGCCAAGCCGGTGAGCATTTTGCATATCTTCATAAAAATCAATATTCACATGGTGGCTTAGCACTTCGAGATATATGCTGGGATGGGAAAAAAGCAACTTTTCTTGATTTTGAGAAATTTAGAGATAATATAGCCAAGACTAAAAAATTATCAGTTGATTTCTACTATTTTATTCATAGTTGGTTTAAATTATCAGA
>CENU01005846.1_pt1 | contig 16654 bp, 21 predicted proteins | sample 361331 | NCBI WGS metagenome assembly CENU01 (sample SAMEA2619766, study PRJEB7988) | marine metagenome | isolation source: saline water (ENVO:00002010), including | reverse complement strand
CGCCGACCAGCCGGCAGGCCGCGATCGCGGCTAAGGCATTGCTGAGGTTGTGATGTCCCGCCAGCGGGAGATGGAGTTCACCCAGCCGTTGTCCGTGCTCGATGTAGTCAGCTCGGCTGCCATCACCGGCCAGATCGATGGGCTCAGCGCGGAAATCTGCTGCGCTGCCTGGTTGGGTGCTCCACCAGTGATCGGGCCTGAAGTGCTCCTGGAGGATTGGATCGTCATGGTTGGCCAGCAGGCCTGAGCAGTTGCCTGCAAAGCGCTGCATCGTGGCGATCAGTGCCTCAAGGTTCGGGTAGTGATCGGTGTGATCCAGCTCGAGGTTGGTGAGCAGGCCAAGGCTGGGACGGAAGCGCACCAAGGAGCCGTCTGATTCATCGGCTTCTGCAACCAGCAGATCACTGGCGCCATTGCGGGCGTTGCTGCCAAAACTCGGTACGACGCCGCCGATGACGGCTGTGGGGTCCATGCCGGTGGCATGCAGCAGGGTCGCGATCAAACTGCTAGTGGTGGTTTTGCCGTGGCTGCCTGCAACTGCAATGCTGCGTTGGGCATTGATCATCCAGGCCAGCAATTCGGCGCGGTGCCAGATCTCAAGGCCCGCCTGGCGGGCAGCCACCAGTTCAGGGTTCTTCTCGGGGATGGCGCTGCTGATCACCACCAGCGGATCACAGCTGACGCCAGCGCGGATCGCATCGATCGTGGTGGCGCTTTGCTGCTGGAAGATGCGTGCGCCGCGCTGGCGCAGCTCCTGAGAGAGCACGGACTGACGCGGATCGGAGCCGGTGACTGTGAAGTCGCGCTCGGCCAGGATGCCTGCCAGGGCCGACATCCCGATGCCCCCCACACCGATGAAGTGCACAGGCCGATCAGAGGTCAGTGACGCGGACCTGGTCAAAACGGTGAAGTGCCTGATGGGACGTTAATTCGATCCGTTCGCTCTGGCTCGAATTTGTTGGCAGGGACTGCCGAGAAAACCGGTCAGAGTCTGTATGATCTGCAGCCAAATTCCCTATCTACCGGGATTTCTCCCGCATTGCCATGACCCTCCGCGTTGCCATTAACGGTTTCGGCCGCATCGGGCGCAACTTCATGCGCTGCTGGCTGAGCCGTGGTGCCAACACGGGAATCGAGGTGGTGGGCCTCAACGACACGTCCGACCCGAAGACCAACTCCCACCTGCTGACCTACGACTCGATGCTGGGTCGCATCAAAGATGTTGAGGTCGGCTACACCGACAACACCCTCATTGTTAACGGCAAAGAGATCAAGTGCTTCTCCGACCGCAACCCCCTCAACCTTCCCTGGAAGGAGTGGGGCATTGATCTGGTGATCGAATCCACCGGTGTCTTCAACACCGATGAGAAGGCCAGCATGCACATCCAGGCCGGCGCCAAGAAGGTGATCCTGACGGCCCCTGGAAAAGGTGATGGGGTGGGCACCTTCGTTGTGGGTGTCAACGCTGACGAGTACCGCCACGAAGATTTCGACATCCTCTCCAACGCCAGCTGCACCACCAACTGCATGGCTCCGATCGTCAAGGTGATCGATCAAGCCTTTGGCATCGTCAAGGGTTCGATGACCACCGTTCACAGCTACACCGGTGACCAGCGCATCCTCGATGCCAGCCACCGCGATCTGCGACGTGCCCGCGCGGCGGCCATGAACATTGTCCCCACCACCACTGGTGCAGCCAAGGCTGTGGCGCTGGTTTATCCCAACGTCAAGGGCAAGCTCGATGGCCTGGCCCTGCGTGTTCCGACCCCCAACGTGTCCCTGGTGGACATGGTGTTCAACGTCAGCAAGAACACCACCAAAGACGAAGTCAATGCCTCGCTCAAGGCCGCTTCTGAGGGTTCTGCCAAGGGAATCATCAAATACTGCGAGCTGCCCCTGGTGTCCTCCGACCATGCCGGCACCGATGAATCCACCATCGTTGATGCTGAGCTCACCAAGGTCATGGGTGATGACCAGGTGAAAATCCTCTCCTGGTACGACAACGAGTGGGGCTACAGCCAGCGTGTGGTGGACCTTGCCGAAATCGTGGCTCAGCGCTGGGCTGCCTGATCAGTCGCTCCTCTGGTTGAAGTGCTCGAACCCCCTGCCGTCAGGTAGGGGTTTTTTTGTGTCGGACCAGCAAGGGGGGCCTCTGTGATCCACCAGCTGCCCGATGATCGTGGCACTTGGCAGGGCTTGCACCAACGCATCAGCCCAGGTCTGATCGAGGGCCAGCACCAACTCGAAGTCTTCTCCGCCATCGAGGCAGAGGGCCTTCATCACCGCATCGTCCCCTCGACTGATGGGTTGCGGCAGTGCCGCTGGATCCAGTTCGGCTCGGCAGCCACTGGCTTGGCTGATCAGCTCCAGGCTGCGGCGCAGGCCATCGCTGCTGTCGGTGCCGCCCACCCGCCAGGGCATTCGTGGCGGCTGACTGGCATGCAGCGCCTCGATGGCATCAAAACGCGGCTGGGGCCGTTGATGCGCCCTGATGGCCTGTTGGATTGTGGCCTCGCTGAGCTCACTGGTGCTGAGCGCGTTGCCCAGCAGCCATTGCAGCCCCAGTCCACTGAGGCCGTGGGTGCCAGTCACCACCAACGCATCGCCAGGTCGGCCATCGCCGCGCCGCACCTGCCGCGCTGGATCGACCGGCCCGATGGCGGTGATGGCCAGCATGACTTGATCAGCCCGGCTGCAGTCACCTCCGAGCAGGGTTCCGCCGTGGTCCTGCAGCAGTTGGTTCATGCCGCTGTAAACCTGTTCGAGCCAGAGCGCTGATGTCCTGCCTGGGGCAGCCAGGGCCACGGTGATTCCAGCGCAGCTGCGGCAGCCCATGGCCGCCAGGTCAGACAGGTTGGCAGCCGCGGCTCGCCATCCTGTGCTCCAAGCCGGTGTCGTTGCTTCTGAGAAGTGCACCCCCTGCACCAGGGCATCGCTGCTGATGACCCAGCGCTGGCCCTGCAATTCCGGCAGCAGGGCGGCATCGTCGCTCCACTGATCCGGCGGAGCGTGCACAGCCAAGCGCTTCAGCAGCCCCTCCTCACCCAGTTCGGCGAGGCTGGGACCCTCAGGCATGGGGTTTGAGGTTGTCGCCACCGTCGACAACGGTGGCGCTGATGATGCGGTCATCAACGCCCATTTCCTTCAAGGCTGCGGATCCATCGACCACATAACCGAAGGCGGCGTAGCGGCCATCCACCAGATTCAGCCCCGCTGGGGTGAGCTCCGCTTCGTAAAGGAAGAAGAAAAACTGCGATGAGCCGTCATCGAGCGCTTCATCGGAATGGGCCCATCCCAAGGTGCCGAGCGTGGCAAAAGGCAGGGTTGGCGTGGTCTTGAACAACCCCAGATCCTCGAAGGTCATGTTGTAGATCGGGGAGTCATCACCGGGAACCATGATCTCCAGCGGCACGTGCCGTTCCTGCTTGGTGCCGGGATCCACGTAACCGCTGGCATCCCCCTTGGGATCGCCGGTCTGCAGCACGTAAAAGTCTTCTGCGCGGGTGAAGGGCAGTCCGTCATAGAAGCCCCGCTGCACCAGATCGACGAAGGCACCGCCGGTCAAGGGGGCACTGAAGCCGTCAATGACCGCTTTCAGCTCGCCCTGGGTGGTGTTGAAGGCCACAGTCGCCCGCCCGAGCAGGCGAGGCAGGGCATCGAACTCAGCGGGGATGGCAAAGGGGAAGTCCTCAACAGCCAGGGCTTCCAGGCTGCCCAGGCTGCTGAGGGCTGCGCGGCGCTGGTCAAGGAAGGCGTCTCGGTCCTGGCGGGTGCTGATTTCGCACAGCTCTTCCAGTTGAGTGCCGAACTGGTTGAGAAGCGTTTCAGCCTGGGGACGGGTTGCGGTGTCGAAACTGTCGGTGATGGCGCCGCCACGCAGCTTTAGGCGCTTTTCGGTGCGATCACAGCTGGTTTTGATGCTGCTCCAGCGGCGGGCGCGGAGGTCATCGCTGGTGTTCTCCAATCGGTGCTGAAGGTCTCGCAGATCGCTCTGCTGCAGTGGCAGCGCATCCCGCAGGATGGCCTCCGGGTCGGTGACGGCATTGCCCGGTGGCAGTGCACCCCAGCTCACGCTGGGGGTCAGCAGAACGACGGCGGCCAGCATGACCGCCAGCAACTGAGGGATCAGGGCGCTGAGCACGGCCGCCGGTTCGGTAGCGGCGACCACCGTACAATCCGCCTCAATCCTTTCAGCCGGAATGATCTCCAGCAACGATTTCCGCACCGGCACCACGATTGAGCTTGACGGCCAGGTCTGGCGGGTCGTGGAGTTCTTGCACGTCAAGCCTGGTAAGGGCTCAGCCTTCGTGCGCACCAAGCTCAAGTCGGCACAAAGCGGCAACGTTGTGGAGAAAACCTTCCGTGCCGGCGAGATGGTCGCGTCGGCTCTCTTGGAGAAATCCACCCTCCAGCACACCTACATGGAAGGTGAGGATTACGTGTTCATGGATATGTCGACGTTTGAGGAGACCCGTCTGTCGGCCAAGCAGATCGGTGATCAGCGCAAGTACCTCAAGGAAGGGATGGAAGTGAACGTCGTCTCCTGGAAGGACAAGCCCATCGAGGTGGAATTGCCCAACTCGGTCGTGCTGGAGATCACCGAAACCGATCCAGGCGTCAAAGGCGACACCGCCACCGGTGGCACCAAACCAGCGATTGTCGAGACCGGCGCCCAGGTGATGGTCCCCCTCTTCCTGTCGATCGGAGAGAAGATCAAGATCGACACCCGCAACGACACCTATCTCGGCCGGGAGTCCTGAGCCATGCAGATGGATCAACAGGCCTTGCGCGAGCTGCTCGAATTTCTGTCCGGCAGCGATATCCAAGAACTCAAGCTCGAGGGCGATGACTTTCGCCTTGAGGTGCGGCGGAATCTGCCGGCCCCAGCAGCCGTGGTCATGCCTGCCTCAGCGGTTGCTCCCCCGGCTGCCGCAGCGGTGATACCCGATGCCGTGGCGCCGGCGGCGCCGCCCCCGGCTGCCGCTGCCACACGCAGCGATCTGGTGGAGATCAAAGCACCGATGGTGGGGACCTTCTATCGGGCCCCCGCTCCTGGCGAGCCTTCGTTTGTCGAAGTGGGCAGCAAGGTCAGCAATGGCCAGACCGTCTGCATCCTTGAGGCCATGAAGCTGATGAACGAGCTGGAGGCCGAGCTGTCGGGCGAAATCGTTGAGATCCTGGTCGAAAACGGCACTCCCGTGGAATACAACCAGGTGCTGATGCTGGTGCGTTCCAACTAGCCCAATTCCAGGGCCGTTTCCATCGCCGCCAGCATGCTGTTGCCTCTGGCTGTGCCCTGTCCGGCGCGATCAAAACCGGTGCCGTGATCGGGTGATGTGCGCAGAAATGGCAGACCGAGTGTCGTGTTCACGGCCTGATCAAAGGCCAGCAATTTGACTGGGATCAGCCCTTGATCGTGATACAGCGCCAGGTACCCATCGGGCGCGTCTGCTGTTGGATCACTGCCTTGCCAGGCCTGCACCGCACCCATCCAGCAGGTGTCCGGTGGCACAGGACCCTCAAGTTGAACACCGTGCTGGCGACAGCGCTGCAGTGTTGGTGTGATCCACCTCAATTCTTCTTCACCGAGCTGGCCTGCTTCTCCGGCATGGGGATTCAGCCCTGCCACCTGAAGCTTTGGCGCAACAGCGAAGCGCTTGCAGAAGTGATGGAGTTGATCCAGTCGCCGTTCCAGCAGCTCAGGGTTCAAAGCCTGCGGAACTGCTGCAAGGGGAATGTGCGTGGTGGCCAGCAGGGTGTTGAAACGCCAGCCGCTCAGTGGCGATCGTGCGGTGAAGAGCATCGCTGCTTCGCAGCCCCCGCAGAGTTCAGCCAGCCGCTCGGTTTGGCCTGGGTAGTGGTGTCCAGCCTGATGCCAGAACTGTTTGGCAATCGGTGCGGTGACCAGGGCATCACAGCGCCCATCTAGGACGGCGTTGGTGGCGTGGCTCAGCCAGGTGAACCCAGCAGCACCACTGCGGCTTGAGCCCTGCCCCGGTGTGATGGTTGCTTCCAGGGGCAGGTCGAGCACATCCAGCTGGCGTGGGTCGGCCAGCGGTTCACGGCAGCTCGCATGCAGTTGGTCGTAGCTCTGCTGCAGCCAGCTGCGGCAACCCACCAACAGCGGATTGATCGTGGATGAGCGAGCCAGTAGTCCTGCTAGTGCTTTGAGGACCACCTCCGCTCCAATGCCCGCGGGGTCACCAAGGGCAATTGCCAGACGGGTCAAGTCGCAATCAGATCAGCACAGAGACGCTAGGCCGCGGCGGTTTCGACCTGCACGTCGGGGACGGTGTGCAGGTGGCTGAGCAAGAAATTGAAGGCATCCTTGCAGCGGCAGCTTGATCCACTGGCGATGGATTCATTGCTGATGACGCACTGCAGTTCCTGGCTGCCACTGGTGGTGCGGTTTTGATCCAGGATCACCACAACCCGATCACGCAGGCGCTTGACGGGCTGGGTGTCGATCATGCTCAGGGAGTCACCCATCGCCGAGCGGACCTTGAAACCGCGGCTTTCGAGTGCTTCTTTAGCCAGGGGCAGAAGCTCCTGGTCGGTCTGCTGAGTTCGGCTGAAGCACTCGTATCGAGCCATCGATCTAAGCGTTCTGGAATGCAAATTCAAGTGAGCACGCATTAAGAGTGCACTAAGGCATGATCCACGAGCCCCTCTGTCCTGTCTGTTCTGCTTGAACCATGCTGCGACTCCTGCTTCTGGCACTGCTGCTGATCGGACTCGCCACAGGCTTTCAGCGGGGTTGGCTCGAGGTGCGATGGGATCGCCTCGGGCGTGATCTTGAGCAGCAGCTCAACCCAGCTGAGCCTGTTCCTCGTTGAGGCACGCCCGTAACCCCTCGCGGAAGCTGGGGTATTTGAGCCCGTAGCCCAGCCCCTGGGTGAGTCGCTGGTTGCTAACACGTCGGTTGTCTCGCCAGAAGCTCAAAGCCATGGGGCTCAGTTCGCCGGCAATTGCTTCAAAAGGTTGGAACTCCGGCAGCGAGCAGCCCAGCAGGTGGGCGGCATAGCTGATGACGTCGCTGCTCGGTGCGGGCCATGCATCCACCACATTCAGCAATGCGGGCCGTCGCTCAGCGAGAAGGGCCAGGCAGTGCGTGATGGCTCCGACGATGTCATCGACATGGATGCGGCAGAACACCTGCCCCTGTTTGTGGACCAGTCGAGATTCACCGCGTCGCAGGCTCCCCATGGGATTGCGCCCTGGTCCGTAGATCCCTGGCAAGCGAAAGATCTGCACTGGCCAGCCGCTGCTGAGCCAGGCCTCCTCACAGCGGCGGCGTGCGGCGCTGCGGCGCAGCAGGGACTCGAGCGGAGCTTCATCGTCTTCATTGACCCAAAGCCCCTTGCGATCGCCGTACACACCCGTTGTCGATAGGTAGCCCACCCACTGGAGTTCCAGACGTCGCAGCTGGGATTCCAGTGCCTTCAGGCATGGATCCTGCCCCTCGCGATCCGGCGGAGCAGTGACCAGCACGTGGGTGGTGCCAGCCAGAGCTTCTGCGCTGGGGATGGTTCCGTCGTCACTGTTGAAGGCGAGCGCGTTTGATCCAGCCTCTGGGTTGCGGCGTGTGGTGATGACGCGGGTTCCCAGCTCTTGCAGCCGGGTGGCAAAGCGGTGTCCGCAGTAGCCACCGCCAATCACCAGAAGCTGAGCTCCAGCGGGGAGCGGGTTGACAGCATCGACTGGCGCGAGTACACCTGTATTACTCACTAATACACCTGTTCCATGGCCTCGCTCTCCATCATCTCCGCTGCACCGGCCCGCCGTCCTCTTCCCCAGCTCCGCCCATGGCTTGGCACCTCAGCAGTGGCCATGGTTTTGGCTTTGGGGGGCTTGCTCATGCCTGAGCAACCCCAGCTGCAGGAGCAGATCTGTCAGCGCTACGGCAGTGCCGAAGCCTGTCAGGTGTGGTGATCGCTGGGCAGGTTGACGGCCCTCTCAGGCGGCCTGCAGGTTGAGATCGTTGTTGCGACCAGGAGCTGTCGTGCTGCGGCTGCGCTGTCGTTCGCGAGGACTGGTTGTATCGCTGGGTGTGGCCCACTGCAACAGACGGACAGCCAGCCTGAGATCGCCATCCATCCAGGCCCGGATGGCCATGGCACGACGCGGGTCATAAAAACGCTGGCGCCTGTACCACTGGAAGGCATCGGCATCGCTTTTGTGGCCGTTGCATGAGAGGCAGGACGGCACGCAGTTTTCCGTAACGCTTAGTCCTCCCCTGGCCCGGGGCAGAACGTGGTCAATGGATTCAGACGGTTTGCCGCAATAGATGCAGGTGTGCTGGGTGTACTCGTGCAGAGACTGACGCCAGCGACGGACACGGAGCTTGGGACAGAGTTCCTCAAGGAACACCGCATCGCTCTGGTGCATCCGAATCCCCCGGATATGCCTTAAGTCTGCGGGGCTTCTCGGCCCTGTCAATGTGTCGAGGACTGCAAGCGCAGACTGGAATCTGAAGGGTTGATTTCAATCCTGAATCTTCTAAATTGAGATTTGTCCAAGCGGTCTGTGGGTTTCGGTCTTTCCCTCACTGCCGCCGGTGAAGTTCTCTTCCGGTGCCCCCCCGATCCGGTCACGGCAGCTGCTTTGCGTCGCATCCGTCCGCGCGGTTGCTGGCAGCAGCGCCTTGGCGGTTGGGTGTTTCCCTTGGAAGCCGCTGGTCGCCTTCAGCAGCAGTTTGGTGAGCGCTTCCGCATCGATGCCCCGTTGCAGCAATGGCTCGATGCAGTGCGCGTCCCCCTGCCACCGCTGCCTGCCCATCGTGAGCTGATCGCTGCAGCTGGCTTGGATCAGCCACTGGCTGATGGCCGCCAGCTTCTGGCTCACCAGCGGGCAGGTGTCCGCTGGCTGCTGGCGCGCCGCGGCGCTGTTCTCGCCGATGAGATGGGCCTGGGCAAGACCATCACGGCGTTGACCGCTGCCAGGGCGGTGATGCGCTGCAGTCAGGCCCGGTTGCTGGTGGTGGCGCCCGTCGGTCTGCATGACCATTGGCGCCGTGAGGCACTTGCCCTTGAACTGTCACCCTGCTTGATCAGCTGGGCCCGGATTCCTGCTGAACCACCACCTGGCGGCATTGTCTTGGTTGTGGATGAGGCCCATTTCGCCCAGAACATCCACGCCGTTCGCAGCCAGGCGCTGCTGCGTCTGGCCCGCCATCCCCGCATCCGCGCGGTTTGGCTCCTCACCGGAACACCGCTGAAAAATGGTCGGCCCATCCAGCTGCTGCCGTTGTTGATGGCCATCGGTCATCCCTTGGCCCGCGATCGGCGCGCCTATGAAACGCTCTTCTGCAATGGGCACTGGCGCCAGGCCGGTGGCCGTCAGGTGTGGGATTGCCAGGGGGCGAGCCGTTTGGATGAGCTGCAGCGCCTGCTGCGCCCCCAGCTGCTGCACCGGCGCAAACGAGATTGTCTTGATCTGCCTCCCAAACGGCGGCAGTTCCATGGGGTGTCACTGGCCGCTTCTGCCCAACACCGTTTTGATGCTGCCTTGCAGCGTCAGTTGAGCCGCTACCGCAGCCGCGTCGCGGCCGGCCTGGTGCGATCTGATGCCGAACGCCTCGCGCTGCTGACGGCGATGCGGCAGCTGGGGGCGCAGCACAAGCTGCCGGCGTTGACTGCTCTGTTGCAGCGGCTGCGTGCGGCTGGTGAGGCGGTCGTGGTGTTCAGCAGCTTTCGGGCGCCGCTGCTGCAGCTGCAGCGTTTTGAGGGTGGTGAACTGCTCACTGGCCTGGTGGCTCCGCCCCAGCGTCAAGAGCGTCTGGAACGTTTTCAGAGCGGCGGCTCTGATCTGCTGCTGGCCACATACGGCGTGGCCGGCTTGGGTCTGGGTCTGCAGCGCGCAGCTCACGTGATCCTGTTGGAGCGCCCCTGGACACCCGGGGATGCGGAGCAGGCTGAGGATCGCTGTCATCGCCTCGGCACCGAGCGCACGGTCAGCTGCCATTGGTTGCAGCTTGGCGGTGCTGATGATCTGGTGGATGGTCTGATCCTCTCGAAAGTGGATCGCATTGATGTGGTGCTCGGCCGGCGCCGCCGGCAGTTGCGGCGTCAGAGTCTGGTGCGCATGCTCGATGAGCTGGTGCAGCCCTAACGGCAGCTGTCTAGGCGCACCTGGATTTCATCGCGCAGGTCGCTGTAGTCGCCGCTCTTGCTCTGCTGCAGCAACTGATCAGCCTTGCGGATGTCCTGGCAGGCCGCCGTTTTGTTCTGCAGCAGCGTGTGCAGCAAAAAACGGTCGTTGAGCGGTCTTGGGTCGCTTGGATGGGCTGCCACAACACGATCGCAGTGCTTCAAGGCCCGGTTCAGGGCGTTGGCCTCCACATCAGCCAGGCAGCTTTCCGCGTCCGGTGTTCCGCTGCTGCAGCCTCCAAGGAGCAGCAGGCCCAGACCCATCGTGATGGCTGCGGCCCGCTGCCCCTTGCCCATGGCTGGATCAGTAGCTGTAGCGATCAGAGCTCGAGTCTGCACGGGTGTCGCTGCCCTCGTTGACGTCCGTGTCGATTTCTTCGCCAACGATCTGGGCACCGCTGTAGAGCGCACCGAGATATTTCCCGCAGTTGCCAAAGGTCTTGCGATCGGTGACCACGCTCTCGGTGATCAGCACCGCAGCATGCTTGGGAGAGGTCTTGAACAGGCCGCTGCCCTGGCGCTTGATGCGCGCATAGGCCGCATCCCAGCTGACGTTGTGGGGATTGCCGCTCTCGCGCATGAAGCAATACACCTCAGCGCCTTTGCGGCCGACTTCGTTCGCTGCAGCCGGCAGTGCCACCACACCGCTCAGGCCGATCAGCAGCGCGCTCAGCAGTTGTGCCCGTTGCATGGCCATGAAGCGGCGTCTCCCATGATCTCGGCCCAAAGTATCGATTTGCGCGCGTCTGTCCAGAGCTGCCCACAACTCCTCTCTTGAGTGTGTTCAGCGCCTGTGCTGTCATCCAGCTGTCCCCCGCCCGCCGCCTGTGGAACCGCTGTCATTTCGCATCACGCGCAGCACGGAGGGGCTGGCGGAAACCCTGGCCACCCTTTCCCAGCGTGTGGTCAAGCTGGAGCAGCGTCTGGCGGCGATGGAGCTGCAGCTGCAGAGTCAGCTGGCTCCCCATCCCCAGGAACTGGAATCGCTGCAGACGGTGGAATCACTGCTGAATGACTGCCGTCAGCTGCTGGCCACACCGGCGGACGAACCCGCCCATCACCCTTAGAATCAGTACAAACGTACTCATGGCATGGCGGTCGTTGAGGCCGGCTTTCCCAGCCCGGCTGATGACTACATCGAGGCAGGTGTTGATCTCAATGCCCAGCTGATCCCCCGCCCGATCAGCACCTTTCTGCTGCGGGTCAGTGGTGATTCGATGCTGGCGGCTGGCATCCACCACGGTGATCTGCTGCTGGTGGACCGCAGCCTGCAGCCCTGTCCGGGCCGTGTGGTGGTGGCCGTCCTCGATGGTGCCTTCACCCTCAAGCGGCTGGAGCGTCACCGCGGTCGTCTGCGCCTGCAGGCCGCCCATCCCGCCTACCCACCGCTGGAGCTGGACCGTTGCGGCGAGCTGCAGATCTGGGGTGTGGCCACCCATGTGATCCATCCCCTCTGACGTTGTTTCGTTGCCGCCCCAATTCCCATGGCCCCGCCTCTGGCCCTGATCGATTGCAACAACTTCTATGCCTCGTGCGAGCAGGCCTTTGATCCGGCCGTGCTTGGCCGGCCGCTTGTGGTGCTCTCCAACAACGATGGCTGCATCGTGGCCCGCAGCCGTGAGGCCAGGCAGCTCGGGATTGCCATGGGTACGCCCTATTTCCAGGCAGCTGATCAGTTGCGCCGCCTCGATGTGGTGGTGCGCAGCTCCAATTACGCCCTCTACGGCGATATGAGTCAGCGGGTGATGGCCTTTCTGGGCCGTTGGGTGCCCGATCTGGAGGTTTATTCCATTGATGAGGCCTTCGCTCGGCTGCCGGCCCTGCCGCCGGATGGACTCAACCGCTGGGCTGCGGAGCTGCGGGTGGCGGTGCGTCAGCAGCTGGGCCTGCCGATTGCCGTGGGGCTGGCCTCATCCAAGGTGCTGGCCAAGCTGGCCAACCGCTTGGCCAAACGTGATCCGGCCCGGGTGGGGGTTTGCAACCTCATCGGCGATCCCGAACTGGATGCCCATCTGGCCCGGGTGCCGGTGGAGGACCTCTGGGGGGTGGGCCGTCGTCTCTCGCGCTGGTGCCGCATGCGCGGGCTCAGCAGCGCCCTGGACCTGGCCCGCGCCGATCCCGCCCTGATTCGTCAGGGCTGGGGTGTGGTGGGTTTGCGCCTGCAGCAGGAGCTGCGCGGTATCAGCTGTTTACCTCTCGAGACCGTGGCCACCCCCAAGCAGGACACCTGCTGCAGCCGCAGCTTTGGGGCACCGGTTCTGGATCGTCAGTCCCTGCGCGAGGCGGTGGCCACCCATGTGGTGCGTGGCGCTGAAAAGCTGCGCCGTCAGCGGCAGCGCACCGCCCGGCTCACCGTGTTTGTGCGCACCAGCCCCTTCAGCTCCGGCTTCTATGCCAACAGCGCCACGGCGGTGCTGCCTCTGGCCACGCAGGACACCGGTGTGCTGTTGCAGGCGGCGTTGCCCCTGGTGGATCACCTCTACCGGCCCGGCTGCGCTTTTCGTAAAGCCGGTGTGCTGCTGCAGCAGCTTCAGCCTGAGGAGCAGTTGCAGCACCATCTACTGCAGGCAGCGTCTCCAGCTCAGCTGCAGCGCCGCGAACGGTTGATGCAGGCGGTGGATCGGCTTAATCGCCGCTTTGGTGCCGGCACGCTGCAGTGGGCTGTGGTGGGATTGCAGCCGGATTGGTGCATGCGCCGCCATCACCTCTCCAGCGGCTACACGACCCGACTGGGCGATTTGCCTCTGGTGCAGGCCCGCTGAGACGTGGACAATCGGGCGGTCCACTGAGGTCAACGGTGTCCGCTCCACCCCCTCTGACCGTTCGGGCCTGCATTCCCCATTACTACCGGCCATCGGCTGGGGACACCGGTGTGGCATCAACGCGCAGCAGCACCAGTTCAATGACCCGCAGCCTGGCGGTGGGGCGCTGCATTGCCAGCCTGTTGAGTCAGCGCCGGCAGCCGCGTGATGTGCTGCTCAACATCGAGCAACGCCGCATCGAGCATCTGCCAGGCCGCACCCATGCCAGGGCGCTGGAGTTGGAGGTGATCGTCTGCACCGACGGCTGCCATGCCCTGGATGAGGTGCTTGCCTGTTTCGGTGAACAGATCTCCGTGCGCTCCTTTGCGCTTGAGGATCCACGTCAATTGCCGTTGGCGGCGAGAGATCACCTGATTCACCATCCCGATCCAGTGGATCTGTCGGTGTACCTGGAAGACGATTTGGTGCTGCTGGATCTGCAGACCTTCGACAAGTTGGACTGGTTCCTGCAAAAGACCCGCAGCGAAATGGTGCTGATGCCCCATCGCACCGAGTCGATCCAGCGCCGCTCCCTGGGGCAGTTGCTGCCGGATGGGCCGATTCGCTTAGGAGCTGTGCAGCCTCCGTTCACGCCCGCCCGGGATGTATTGACGCTCACGCAAGCTGCCGGCCGGGAGCTGAGCTTTGATCGGCCCAGCAATCCCCATGCGGGCATGTTTGCTGTCAGTCGCCCGCAGGTGGAGCACCTTCAGCAGCAGCTGCTGCCGCGCGAGGGATTCATCAGCCCCTTGGAGACCGCGGCGACGCTGACGGTGGCAGCGTTCTATCCGGTGCTCAAGCCATCCCTGCAGTGCCGCAGCTTCCTGCAGGTGGAGCATGGGCAACCGTCTTACCTTTACACCCTCAATCGCTTCCCCCATCAGCAGAGCGAGCGCTGATCGGGAGTCGCGGCTGAAAGGTTAAAAAATGCAATAAAATCAGGAAATCGTGACAGTCCATCGTGGTTTTCGTGCCATGGGGGCTGGCCATGGGTGTCAAAATAAAAAGAAAGCGAACCATGGCACCCCTCGCCTCCGTTCACCCTCAGTCCTGTCCCTTCACACCGCTGAGCGATCAGCGGGCCTACGTGGAGAGTGATCATCAGATTGAAAAACTGGAATTTGCTCTCGCCGTTGCCGTTGGTCGTGGCGATCAGCAACGCGTCACTGACCTTCGCGGCCGCATTGCTGCCTTGGGTGACAACAGTGAAGAGCCCGGCACTTGATCACAGCAGCCAATTTCATGCATGGGTCAATGGCTCGGGGTCATTGAAGATTGCGCTTGTGTTCAAAATTTGTCAGTCTTAAGGCATCGCGGGTGCAAGAATCATTTAGGCATGACATCAGCGGTACCCGTCGTTTCAAAGTCATTGAGAGCAGCAGCACCGGCACAAACTTCTTCACTGCTTGATGAGCGTCAGCAATTGATCTCCAAGGCGCAGCAGTTGTTTGAGCAGGCCAGTGAGCTGGCCGCTCAAGGCGAGATCAATGAATCCGGTTTGCTGATTCTCAAAGCTTTCGATTGCGAACGCCGGGCCAAGGCCCATGGCCCCCAGGTTCTCGGCCTGATCAGGCGTCGCACCTGAAGACAACTGGATCAGATCTCGCGCAACTCAGCCACGACTGCTGGTCTGCGGATGATCAATCGTTTCAATCAATCAACTTGAACCAATTGATTGTTCTGCAAGCGGGTGACCGGACTCGAACCGGCGACGTTCAGCTTGGGAAGCTGACATTCTACCACTGAATTACACCCGCATAACTTCAAACTAGCAAAGAGTCCCGGTGGTGTTCGCACCGCCCAGGCTGTTTGCATTGGCTTGCGGCAGGGGTGAGGCGCTGCTCTCAGCTCCTGCCACATCACCATTGGAGCAATTGACTTCAGCGAAGGCCGGGCGCCGTGCTGGCAGAACGGTCCTGTGCCCGAAAGCTGCTCAGATCCTTCTGCGCCCGGCCTCCGCTGATGGGCTCAGCCTTGAAGGATGGCTGCAGCAGCGGCAACGCCCGCTCCCGGTTGGGCCGGCGGCTGGCCCAGCTCCACCAGTGCCCCCTCGATGGCGGCCACGGCAGTCAGCACATCGCGGTCGCAGACAAAACCGAGATGACCGATGCGGAACACCTGTCCTTTGAGGTGGTCCTGGCCTCCCGCCAGCAGGATGTCGTAGCGGCTCTTGACCGCTTTACGCAGGGCCTCAGCATCCAGGTTGGCCGGTGCGACAGCGGTGATGGCTGGACTGCCGTAGCCCTCAGCGGCGAACAGCGGCAGGCCGAGCGCCTGCATGGCTGCCTGGCTGGCGCGGCGGTGGCGCTCATGGCGGGCAAAGATGGCGTCAAGGCCCTCGTCCTGCATCAGATCGAGTGCTGCTTCCAGGGCGAAATACAGATTCACCGCCGGCGTGAAGGGATTGCTGTTGCCTTCCGCGGCTTTGCGGTAGCGCTCGAGATCCAGATAGAACTTCGGCAGATCCGAGCGTTTCTGGGCCTCCCAGGCTCGCGGCCCCATGGCCACAAAGCCCAGTCCAGGCGGAATCATGTAGCCCTTCTGGGACCCGGAGCAGACCACATCGAGCCCCCAGGCCTCCACGGGCACGGAGGTGGCGCCCAGGCTGGTCACGGCATCGACAACCATGAGCGCCTCGCCATGGGCTTTGACGTGACGGTTGATCGTCTCGAGGTCATTGATGACCCCGGTGGAGGTCTCCGAATGGGTGATGATCACCGCCTTGATGGCTTTGGCGCTGTCGGCCTCCAGCGCAGCGCGGAAAGCCTCTGGATCAAGGGGTTGGCCCCATTCGGCTTTGATCACCTCCACATCAAGGCCGTAGGCCTTGGCCACCTTGACCCAGCGTTCACCGAATTTGCCGTTGTCACCGCAGATCACCTTGTCGCCGCGGCTGAGCACGTTGATGATCCCGGCTTCCATGGCTGCGGTGCCGCTGCCGGCCAGCACCAACACGTCCTGGCTGGTCTGATGCAGCCACTTCAGCTGCTCGGTGGTCCGCGCCACGATGGCTTGAAATTCCCCGCTGCGGTGTCCAATCGGGTGCCGGGCCATGGCCAGGAGCACCCGTTCCGGCACCGGTGTAGGCCCAGGAATCATCAGTTGAAGTTTGTCCTTCATGCCGCTTGATGGGGGTCGTGGTCCGTTAAGGGGATCATTCACCTTAAAAAGCAGCCGGTCCACGCCTGTGTCATCAACTCCAAAGAGTTCAGCCGGCTTGATTCTTCCGGTGTGGGTTGCCCTGGCTGCAGTGGCTGCCGTGCGTCAGTTGTGCGGGCAAGCACCCCAAACCGAGCTGGAGCTTGATCTGCTGCCGCCCAGTGGCCGACGCCTGCTGCCGCTGGAGTCTGTGGCTCCCCTCTGCGATGGCAGTGCCTTGGCGATGAGCCGCTGTGATCCTGGTCCCGGTCTGGATCTCACCCGTGACCTTGCGGTCTGGGTGCAGGCGCGATGGCTCCAAGGGGCCGGCAGCGATGGCTCCCCCTGCTTCCTGTTGAAGGCGGGCCATGGGGTCGGCCGCAACGCCAACGAAGAAATCTGCTTATCGGGCTATGCGCGTGCGTTGCTGCAGGCCAACCTCAGCCCTTGGGTTGGGCCTGGCCAGCAGGTCAGCCTGGAGGTGGTCTTGCCCCAGGGCCAAGAGCGGGCGCTGCGCACCTCCAATGCTGCTTTTGGCGTCGTGGATGGTCTGGCCCTGATCGGCAC
>CENU01059130.1_pt1 | contig 16715 bp, 16 predicted proteins | sample 361331 | NCBI WGS metagenome assembly CENU01 (sample SAMEA2619766, study PRJEB7988) | marine metagenome | isolation source: saline water (ENVO:00002010), including | reverse complement strand
TTAATATGATAGTAAATAAAATTATATATTTATTATTTTTTAAAATTTTACTTATCTTTCCATCTATATTTAGCGTCATATCCAACGCCATTCAACAAATTTGAGGTTTGGTATAGCGGGAGACCTACAACTGATGAATATGATCCAATAATTTTTATTACAAATGAGCCTGCAATCCCCTGGATAGCATACCCTCCTGCTTTATCATACCACTCCTTTGATTGTATATAAGAAACAAATTCTTCCTCTGATAATCTCTTAAATTTTATTCTGGTTTCCACTAATCTGGAAATATATCTTCCATTCTGATCACGAAGGCATACCGCTGTATATACTCTGTGATTTCTCCCAGATAATAATTGTAATGCCTCAACGGCATCATCTTCATGATTTGGCTTTTCCACAATTCGTCTGCCTACAGCAACGATAGTATCTGCAGCCAAAATTATAGAATTTTTTATTTTAGTTATTTCATATACAGCCTCAGCCTTACGTCTGGCTAGTAAAATAGCTCTTTGCTTTGGTAGTATCTTTGAGTCATCTATAAATTCATTTACATTCGAGTCTTCGATCAAGTCAGGGAAAACTCCAATTTGTTCCAAAAGGCTTTTCCTTCTTGGGGATTTACTTGCTAATACTAATTTTAAAGTCATCTCTAATTTCGATTTTTTCTATCCAACCTTCTTCTTAATGAATTCGCGTGTGAAAGGAGCCCCTCATGCTCTGCAATGATGATTGCACTTGGTGCTAATTCATTTAGTGTTGCCTCTGAACATTCTATTATTGATGTTTTTTTCATAAAATTCTGAACTGAAAGACCGGATGAGAAACGTGCTGATTGTAGCGTTGGCAAAACATGATTTGTTCCAACAACGTAATCGCCTAATGCTTCTGGTGTATATTTCCCAATAAATATTGCTCCGGCATTCTTTATGTTAGGAATTAGATCTGATGCATAATCAGAACATAATTCTAGATGCTCTGGTGCTATATAATTAATTAATTCTGAAATATCAGTATTGCTTCTGCAAACAATTATACTTCCATATTGATTCCAACTTTTTTTAAGTGTTGAGTTATCATCAAAATAACTTAGCCTATTTTTTATTTCATCAATAATTTTTGAAGCAAATTTAATGTCTTTCGTTATCAATATTGATTGTGCATTATCGTCATGTTCGGCCTGAGCAAAAAGATCTTCTATTACCCAATCAAGCTCCATATCCTCTTCAGCAACTACAACAACCTCTGACGGACCTGCGACCATGTCAATCCCAACATCACCGAATACCTGTTTCTTAGCTCCAGCAACATAACTATTACCTGGACCAACAATCATATCAACTTTCTGAATCAAAGAGGTCCCATATGCAAGAGCAGCTATTGCTTGGGCTCCTCCAATACGATAAATTTCTTTTATTCCACATATATGTGCTGCAGCTAATATAGGTTCATTGATAGTTCCATTAATTGATGGCGTAACCATAACAATTCTGTCAACACCAGCGACTATTGCTGGAATAGCGTTCATCAATACTGAGCTTGGATATATTGCTTTCCCACCCGGAACATATAAACCGACTGACTGAATTGGCGTCCATTTCAAATCAATCTTTGTATCTACATTATCCTTATATTTAATATCCGCAGGTTTGAGTTTTTTGTGATAATTGAAAATCCTTTTATAAGCAAAATCGAGTGCATTTCTAAGATCAGAACTTATATTTTTGTAACTATCCTCTATCATTTTTTTTGGGATTAGCAGATCATTTTGGTTTAGCTCATTTTTATCAAATTTGTTTGTAAATTCAAGGAGTGCAGCGTCACCATTTTCTTTTACTAAATTAATTATATAATTAACGTCTTTTACGACATCATTAAAATTCGATTGCCTTTTTTTATTTAACTCAAAAAATTGCTCCATTGAGTCTTTGTCGTCATAATGATAAATTTTATTCATTTTATTTCTTATCTATACTATTCTCTCAATAATTGCACCGCAATTGGATAATTTTTTTTCAAGTGAGTCAAAACCCCTATCAAGATGATAAACTCTATCTATGACAGTCTCTCCTATTGCTGTTAATCCAGCAATAACCAGCGAAACAGATGCTCTTAAATCAGTTGCCATAACTTGTGCACCAATAAGGGTCGAATTACCGCTAATTATCGCCTTATCACCATCTAATATAATATTCGCTCCCATTCTAACTAATTCTTGCACATGCATAAATCTATTTTCAAAAATTTTTTCATTTATTATTGATACCCCCTTAGCTTGTGTTAGTAGTGCCATAAATTGTGCCTGTAAATCGGTAGGAAATCCTGGGTATGGTTGTGTTGTAATTTCAATCGGAGATAATTCCTTATTTTTATTTTCAACTAAAATACCATCACCTGTTTTTCCTACATTACATCCAATTTCTTGAAGTAATCTCAGTGGTAATTCAAGTGTTTCATCATCACAATTATTGAGTGTAACTCTACCTCCTGTTGCGCAACAAGCTATTGCATAAGTTCCGGCTTCAATTCTATCTGCCATTATTTTATGATTTGCACCACCTAATCTTTCTTGACCTTGAATAAATATGGTGTTGTTACCTGATACCTCAATATTTGCCCCCATTTTGTTAAGGAAAATAATTAAATCTTTTGTTTCTGGTTCCATAGAGGCATTTGATATTGTTGTCTCACCTCGAGCCAAGCATGCTGCCATCATTAAATTTTGAGTTGCTCCAACTGACTGTTTTTTTAAATTAATATTTGCACCTGTAAGCCCATTTCTTGCACGAGCGATTACATAGCCCTTTTCTATTTCTATTTCTGCTCCTAATTTTTTAAGCCCATCCAGGTGGATATCAACCGGTCTTGTTCCAATTGCACAACCACCAGGCATTGAAACCTTTGCAAATTTCTCTCTTGCCAGTAATGGACCTAAGACAAGAAAACTTGCCCTCATCTTTGATACATTTTCATAATCAGCATTTAAGCTCAAGAATTCTTGTAATTTTATACGTGTTCTTGATCCATCAGTATTATTTTGGTTAATCGAGGCTTGAGAATTTTTACCTCGTTCAATAACTGCTCCTAAATTACACAGTATTAATTCTAATCTACTAATATCACTTAAGTTTGGAAGATTATCCAGGATCAGCTCTTGGTCTGTCAATATACTCGCTATCATAATTGGTAGTGATGCATTTTTTGAACCAGAGATTTGGATGGATCCTTCCAATGGTGTCCCTCCAATAATTCGAATTTTAACCATCTTTTTTATCACTCGACTTCTGATTTTTTTCTTTCAGCATATTTGCTTGAGCTTTTCTTTTCTTAAGATTTTCTTTTAATGCCCTAGCTAATTTTTGATTGTCTTTTTTTTTCAATTTTGCCATATTGTCGAATAACTAGTGTTTTTGACAAACTATTTTGCCAATATAATATTTAGCCGCAGTAGCTCAGTGGTAGAGCGCACCCTTGGTAAGGGTGAGGTCGAGTGTTCAATCCACTCCTGCGGCACCATTTATTCAATATATATAGAAAAAGAATATATTGAAAATCCTTTATTAGTTATTTACTCTATATAAATGAAAAAAAAACTTCTAATTGTGACAAATCTCCCATCAAAAAATACTAAAATTTTATTAGACGAGGTTGAGACAGGCGCAAAATCAATAAATGCAAAAGATCTTGAAATTATTGCACATAATGCCATAAATGTCGATTACGAGATAATATCTAGATCTTCGGCAATAATAATTGGTACAACAGAAAACCTTGGGTACATGAGTGGAATCATCAAGGATTTTTTTGATAGAAACTACTATAAGTGCCTTGATAAAACGAATGGACTTCCCTATGCAATTTATATTCGAGCAGGTCATGATGGGACTGGTACCGAAATTAACCTAAAAAAAATTATTACAGGATTGAAGTGGAAAGAAATTCAAAAACCACTTATATTAAAAGGTGTTTGGAGTAATGACTTTAAGAAAGAATGTTTTAATCTCGGGGCAACCATTGCTGCAGGACTGGATGCTAATATTTACTAAATCTATTTTATAGGCTGGATATGTTTACAAAAGTTAAAAAAAATTCCATAGAGATTAATATCTTAAATAGCCATGATTTATCTAATTTCGTGAATAATCACAAAGAACACAAGAATTGGATTCACGAAAACGATTTTAAGGCATCTCCAGGGCAATTTCTGATTATCCCATCAAGTGATGGACATATTGAAAAGATACTTGTAGGAAGAAGTGATTCAAATGATGTTTATCGTGATTTTTTTTGTTATAAATTATCTAAGTGTTTACCCAATAAAAGCTACCATTTCTCTAACCTTGAAGAAGGTTCAACTCTTCCTTATCTTAGCTGGGCGCTTGGTTGCTATAGCTACAATTCATCACCAAAAAATAATTCTAAATTATATCTGCCTGAAAAAATTTCCACGGAAGTACAAAATCTGGTTAAAAGTATTTTCTTTACAATGGATTTAATTAACCATCCAGCTAATGTATTAACTACAGAAAACTTTGCAAAAAATATTAGAGAATATTTTGATGATTTGGGTTGTAAAGTACATGAGATTTCTGGCAAAGAACTTATTAAAGAAAATCTTCCATTAATTTACGAAGTTGGTAAAGCAAGTGACCACCCACCGCGTCTAGTTGATATCCAATGGGGCAAAAAAAATAGTAAAAAGATAACATTGATTGGTAAAGGTGTAACTTTTGATACTGGTGGGTTAGATATAAAGCCATCATCTGGTATGTTATTGATGAAAAAGGATATGGGCGGTGCTGCAAATATTTTAGGACTTGCAAGTATGCTTGTTCTCAATAAAGTTGATATAAATCTTAGAGTTCTAATACCTATTGTGGAGAACTCCATTTCAGGTAACTCTTTCAGACCAGGTGATATTTTAAAATCTCGTAATGGAACAACAGTTGAAATTGGGAACACTGATGCTGAAGGTAGATTGATACTTGCTGACTCTTTGACACTAGCCGATGAAGAAAATCCTGAAATAATCATTGATATGGCAACATTAACAGGAGCTGCTAGGGTAGCTATGGGTCCTGAGATAGTTCCTTTCTTCTCAACAAACAAAGAAATTGCAGCTATTTTACAAGATTTATCATTTAAAGTTCAAGATCCTGTCTGGCAGATGCCATTTTTTGAGCCCTATGGCAAATGGCTTAACAATGACATATCTGATATAAATAATTCACCAAATACTCCATTTGCAGGATCTATAGTTGCAGCAGAATTCCTAAAAAAGTTTATCAAAAATACAGAAACTTATCTCCATTTTGATGTTTATTCATGGAATAATGGGACAAATTCTAATATTCCAAAAGGTGGAGCAGCACAAGGTATTAGGGCTATTTATCAATTATTAGTCGATCATATTAAAAATTAATAACATATTGGTGCAATATTAATATTTATCACCTTATTCATAATTTAATTGATATCAAAAAAGAGCCAAGCTTCCTATCTGAGACAGTTTCTGAGGCAATCTATGGTGAATTTTTTCAGGTTGAAAAGGACTTAGAGAATTGGGTCTTTGGTAGGTTACTTACAGATAATTACTCCGGTTATCTACCAAGAAGTGCTCTAAGTAAAGACGAAATTAACCTCAATGCTACTCGATTGTATATTAATTCTAATTGCGCAAGCATATATTCAGAGCCAGATCCAAAGTCCCCAATAATAAACACCTTATTCAGAAATTCGCGTATTACACAAAAGTCAAACAAGTTGAATGGGTTTTTTGAGATCGATTTTGGAATTGGATACATAAATGAAGCTCATATATCTCTTTCAAAGAAAATGACCATGCCAGATGATTTTGTAAAAATAGCATCCTTATATATTGGAACACCTTATAAATGGGGTGGCCGAACCATTCTTGGAGTAGATTGTTCTGGATTAATACAAACTTCTCTTCATTCTCTTGGTATTAAATGTCCCAGGGATACTAAGGATCAAGTAGAAGTACTTGGTAGTGAAATTGAGATGGCTCCCGATTATAAAAATCTGAAGAATGGTGACATAATTTTTTGGGAAGGGCATGTTGGAATTTATATTAAACCCAACAAAATTTTGCATAGTAATATGACCACAATGGATACAAGAATTGAAAATTTTAATAAAGTAAAAAGAAATCTTGAGAGAGTAAATAAGTTAATAATTTCTGTTAAAAGGATTGATGAAAAAATAAGAACATTTCAGTCAAGTAAGGCGGAAGATATTAATTTCTTTGTATAATCATCCTTTGGTCTATTGAAGATATTATCCGTATAATCAGACTCAATTATATTTCCAGAATTAATTACAAAGACTCTATCAGCTATGTACCTAATCACCCTTAAATCATGACTAATAAATAGATATGCTGTATTATATTTTTCCTGTAAATCTATCAAAAGATTTAGAATTTGAAGCTGCACTGTTGAGTCGAGAGAACTCGTAGGCTCATCTAAAATTAGTAGTTTAGGTCTTAAAATTATTGCTCTTGCAATTGCAATTCTTTGTCTTTGTCCCCCTGAGAATTCATGTGGATACCTGTTAATGTGCTGTATTGAGAGTCCTACATCTTTGAGTATTTCATAAGTCATATCTAATCTTTTACTAGAACTTAATTCTATCTTTTGTGAAATTAACCCCTCTTCAATTATTTGCCCTATTGTCATCCTAGGTGATAATGAACCATAAGGATCTTGAAATACAATTTGGAGATCTTTTCTTTTTGGATTCAATTTACTGCTATTTAATTTTGAAAAATCTTGACCCATGAAAATAATCTTTCCATGACTCTTGATTAGTCTAAGTATTGATAATCCAATAGTTGTCTTACCGGAACCTGACTCTCCGACGAGTCCGACTGTTTCACCCAAATTGATTGAGAAATTAATATCTTTTAAGATCTCATTTGTTTGTGTTTTCATTAGAGGTTTTTTTTGTATATAATTTACTGATAAATTCTCTACCTTGAAAATTTCAAGGGATTTATTCATTTTTTTCTTTTTAAGCTGAAGTCTACGAGCATTTACAAGTTGTTTTGTGTAAGTTTTTTTTGGATTTTGGAATATATCGTCAACTTCACCACTTTCAACAACTTTTCCATCCTGCATAACATAAACAAAATCAGAAAAATCTTTTACTATACCAAGATCATGTGTGATAAACAGAATAGCTAAGCCTAATTCATCCTGTAATGATTTTAATAAATTTAAAATTTCATATTGTACTGTTACATCTAACGCTGTTGTTGGTTCATCAGCAATTAATAGTTTAGGGTTATTCGACAGTGCCATTGCTATCATAACTCTCTGCCTTTCTCCACCAGAGAGTTGATGTGGATATCTAGCAAGTTTATTTTCGGGATCATTAATCATAACTTTTTTCATTAACTCAATTACTTTATTTCTTATTTCAGTCTTATTAGCTAATTTATGTACTAACATTCCTTCACTTATCTGTTTTTCAACTGTATGAAGTGGATTTAAAGCACTTAATGGTTCTTGGAAAACCATTGAAATCTTGTTGCCACGAATTTGATTAAGTTGATCTGTTGGAATCTTAGTCAAATCTTTCTCATCAAATATTATCTGACTATTATTTTGTATTATTGATGAATTAGGGTTTAAACCGAGTATAGACAGTGCTGTCAAAGTTTTCCCAGAACCGGATTCCCCAACAATTGCAATCGTCTTACCTTCTGGTATATTAATATCCACATCACTAATTTGAAAATCTGCTTCAGTTGAACCTTTAAACTTCATATTAAAATTTTTTATTTCTAATAAATTTTTCATCTCAGTCTACAAAAACCTTTCGTGGGTCAAATGCATCTCTTACGCCTTCACCAATAAAGATTAGTAAACTAAGTAAAATAGCTATCCCAAAAAAACTAGTCAAACCTAGCCATGGAGCATGAATATTATTTTTTCCTTGCGCTAATAATTCTCCAAGAGATGCGGAACCTGGGGGCATTCCAAAGCCCAGAAAATCTAGAGAAGTAAGAGTAACAATTGATCCGTTAAGTATAAATGGAAGAAAAGTTAAAGTTGCAACCATTGCATTTGGAAGCAAATGTTTAAACATAATCTTCATATTCGATACACCTAATGCTCGGGCTGCCAATACATACTCGAAGTTTCGAGCTCTTAAAAACTCTGCTCTAACAACCCCAACCAAACTTACCCAAGAGAATAATAAAAGAATGAAAAGAAGTAACCAAAATGAGGGAGTAATAACTGCTGAAATAATTATTAATAGATATAATGATGGTATGGAATTCCATATTTCAATGAATCTCTGAGAAATAAGATCCGTTAAGCCTCCAAAAAAACCTTGAATTGCTCCCATAAAAATACCTATAGCAGATGATAGAATGGTTAAAAGCAAACCAAATATAATAGATATACGAAAACCATATGCTAACCTCGCCAATACATCTCGTCCCTGATCATCGGTCCCCAACCAGTTCCAATTCCAAATTGTGCATCTCCTATCATCACTACCCGATGAATAATTTTGACATCGTGTTTCTTTGTCAAGTAAGAATGATGGTGGTGATGGGGCAGGCACTGGTAATTCATAATTTATTGTCTTGTAATGATACCTTATTACGGGCCACAACATCCAACCATTTCTGATGATTTCATCTGATATAAATGGATCCCTGTAATCTGTTACAGCAAGGAAGCCTCCAAATTTTTCTTCAGGATAATCCACAACGGCAGGAAATAATAATTCCCCTTTATAAAATGCTAATATGGGTTTGTCGTTTATTAAGAGTTCAGAAAATAATGTAAGAATAAACAAAACAAGAAAGAGTCTTAAAGATATAAATGCACGCTTGTTTTTTCTAAAATTTCCAATCCTCCTAAATGTTATGGGTGACAGATTTTTTTTAATACCAATCATAATTTACGACTAACCCTCATAAGTCCCTTTTTTCAAAATCTATTCTTGGATCTATCCAATGGTATATTAAATCAGATATAAGATTGATGATTAATCCAATGAAAGAAAATATATAAAGTGATGCAAATACAACTGCATAGTCTCTATTTACGATTGACTCAAAGCTCAATAAACCAAGTCCATCAAGTGAGAATATTGTCTCAATTAAAAGAGATCCTGTAAAAAATGCAGAAATGAAAGCTGCTGGGAATCCAGAAACTATAATTAACATCGCATTTCGAAAAACATGCCTTTTTAAAACTTGCTTTTCAGTAAGTCCCTTTGCTCTTGCAGTCAACACATACTGCTTCCCAATCTCATCAAGAAATGAATTTTTTGTTAGTAAAGTTGTGGTTGCAAAAGCTGCCAAAACCATTGATAAAAGAGGTAACGTTATATGCCAGATATAATCAATAACTTTTCCAAGTATGCTAAGCTCATTAAAATTATCTGATGTTAGCCCCCTAAGAGGAAACCAATCTAAATAGCTTCCTCCAGCAAAAAATATAATTAGGAAAATAGCTATAAGAAAACCAGGTAATGCATAGCTTATGACTATTATTGTGGAAGTCCAGAGATCAAACTTGGTTCCATCCCTAACCGCTTTCATCATACCAAGCGGAATTGAAATTAAGTACGAAATTAGAGTCATCCAAAGTCCTAGTGATACTGAAACAGGAAGTTTTTCAATAATTAAATCAATTACCCTAATATCTCTGTAATAACTTTCACCAAAATCGAATCTCATATAATTTGTGATCATTAGATAAAATCTCTCTAAAGGAGGTTTGTCGAATCCAAATTGTTTCTCTAATTCTAATATAAATTCTGGATCTAATCCTTGGCTGCCTCTATATTTATTATTTATATCTGTGTTTTGTCCACTTTGTGTGAAATCGCCGTTGAAGCCGCCCGAAACACGAGAAAGAGCAGAATTATCATTACCGTCAATTTGAGATATGATCCTCTCTATTGGACCACCTGGTGCAAATTGGATAATTAAGAAGCTTATTGCCATAATTCCCAATATAGTTGGTATAATTAGGAATAGTCTTCGGATTGTATATACAAACATCTTGTTTTATATTAGGTGACGATGAGAATAGTTATTTACTCCACCAAGTGAGTAAATTTACATTGTATGCTGGCAAATTTTCATTAAATTCAAAAATATCCCACCTAGCAATTCTAAGTCCCTCTGAGTAATAATGGGGTATAACATAGTAATTCCACTTGAGAACTCTATCTAATGCTTTCGTAGAAGCGATCAAATCTGCCCTAGTTTCAGAATATATTATTTTATCAATCAGAACATCAACGGCTTCATTTTGTATACCGATAATATTTCTGCTGCCAGCTGAGGTTGCAGATTCAGATCCCCAATAATCTCTCTGCTCATTCCCTGGAGATAAGCTTTGAGGAAAGGTAGCAACAACAACATCAAAATCAAATTGATCCATTCTCTCCTGATATTGTGCCGTATCAACAAGTCTTATATTCGACTCAATACCAATTGATCTCAGGTTTGTTTGGAATTGACTGATTATCCTCTCCATATCCGGTTGTGAAATTAAAAACTCAATCACAAAAGGTTGTCCATTTGACTTATCAGTTAGTTTTCCGTCATTTATATCATAGCCTGCTTCTTTTAGAAGCCGTTGTGCTGATCTGAGATTATTTCTAATATTTTGAGTTGTTCCTCCAACAGAGTTTTTGTACTCCTTGTTAAACACATCATCTTCAACTAAATTACTAACTTCAAGCAATATTTCATTCTCCTTACCTTCTGGTAAAAAAACAGACTCTAGCTCTGAATTATCGAAGAAACTATCAATTCTTTGATATTGATTATAAAACAAATTAGAATTTAGCCATTCAAAATCAAATGCTAGATTTAATGCTTTTCTTACAGAAATATTCTTAAACTTATCTCTTCTTAGGTTCATGGCAAAAGCCTGCATCCCTTGTACATTGCTAAGTTTAAATACTTCAAGTATGACATCACCATCATCCTTTGCAGCAAAATCATACCCTGTAGACCATCTTTTTGAGGAATTTTCGAATACGATATCTATTTCACTCGCTTTAAATGCCTCAAGCTGAACTTGTCTATCTCTAAAATACTCAAAAACTAGCTCATCAAAGTTATGAAACCCCTTATTGACTGACAAATCTTTGCCCCAATAATCAGTTACTCTTTGATATACAACGTTTTTATTAACATTTACTTCTTTAAACTTATATGCACCTGAACCTAGTGGAAAATCTAGCGTAGTATCTCCAAACAAACGTCCATCGCTCTCCCAATAGTGTTTTGGCAGGATTGGGAATTGACCTGTAATCAGTGGCAGCTCTCTATTTCCTGATATATCAAAATTAAATCTAATTATTTTATCTGATACAACATCAATATCGACTACATTATTGTAATAATACTTGTAATTTGGATTTATTTCTTTGAGTGTTTCAAGCGACCATCTAACATCTTCTGAGGTTATTTCCTGCCCATCATGCCATCTAGCATCATCTCTAATTTTAAATATAACGTATGAATAATCTTCAGGATGATATACGCCTTCAGCCAACAACCCGTAATAAGAGAATGGCTCGTCGTCAGAATTTTTTAATAGACTATCGTATATATAATAGCTACTTCCAATTGCTGGAACCCCCCTCATATTGAATGGGTTTAAGGTATCGAAAGAACCTATGGCTGCTTGAACAAGAGTCCCCCTTTTCGGTGCTAAAGGATTCACATAATCAAAATATTGAAAATCTTCACTGTATTTAAGATCATCACCAAGTGTTAATCCATGCATCCAACTTATATTTTCAGTCGTAATATGCTGGGAACTATCGTCTGCATTTGCATATCCAGATTGAGTTAGGAATGTTATTAAAAATGCTAATACATATAGTTTTTTAAACATAAGACAAATATAATTTATTATATTTCTAATGTCTAATTTAAAAGAATGTATTATTCAATCTTAGATGTTGAGTCGGGTGATATATTGTGAAGATAAGCAATTAGATCAGCTCTATCTTCAGGTTTCCTAATACCTGCATAACCCATGATAGTTCCAGGTAACCATTTTTTTGGATTTTCAAGAAAATGGAATAAATTATCAAATGTCCAAGCCTCGCTATTTGAACCTTTTTCAGCTAGTGCGCCTGAATAAGCAAATCCATCTACGCTAGCCATTTGACGATCTACAATATTATAGAGATTTGGTCCAATTTTGTTTGGAGCTCCTGCTTCATAATTATGACATGAAACACATTTTTTTGCGACTTTTTCTCCATTTTCAGCGCTTGCAAGAACAAGTAGTTCCATAACGTCTATCTCAACGATCTCAACTTCATCCATTAGTTGTTCAGTCTCAACTGGAACATCTACTATGTATGCCTGTTGCTCTAGCTCATCCTCGTGATAGAAAAAATCTGTAACAATAGTTAAAACCAGAATAAACAAAGCAGTGCCGAGTACAGCTCCAACTATTTTATTTATTTCAAAACTATCCATATGAGTGCATCCAAATTCAATATTTTTATATATTAAATGGTTCTTTAAAACCACTAAAAAATTTACTAATATTCAATAATATTGATATTTAATATCATAAATTTTGTTAATGAATATAAATCAATTAAAATGAATGATACAATTATTATTATACCTGCAAGAATTGGTTCTACAAGACTGCCAAGGAAACCCTTATTAAAAATTAATGGAAGGGAGATGATACTTCATGTATGGGATAAAGCGAAAAAAACAAAGGCTGACAGAGTTGTGGTTGCATCAGACTCTTCAGAGATAGCAGAAGTTATTAGTAAAGAGGGCGGTGAAGCAATTATTACAAGTACTGCTCATCAAAGTGGCACTGATAGAATTTATGAGGCTCTTAACAAACTAGATAATGAAAAATCATATAAATATGTAATAAACCTACAGGGAGATCTTCCTAACATCACATCTAATATAATTAACCTTGGCATAGATAAAATCAGAAACACAAATGCTGATATCTTGACTTATTACAGAGAAATTGACGATACAAATGAGGTTAGCAATCCTAATATTGTAAAAATAGCAACACATAGAGACAAAAACAATGAGCTGAATGCACTTTACTTTTCACGGGCAGCCATTCCTTACGACGCTAATGTATTTTTTGAACATATTGGTATATATGTTTACAAGAGAAATGCATTAGATCGATTTGTGTCTATGGATCCATCAACACTGGAAACTACAGAGAAATTGGAACAACTAAGGGCCTTGGGTGCATCAATGAAAATCAATCTACTTTTAGTACACGATAAAATCATTAGCATTGATACAATAGATGATGTAGAAAGATTAAGTAATATTTCTGATAATTAGGTGTAAATAATGAATAAAAAAATTGTTTTCCAAGGTGAGATGGGTGCGTATTCGCATATTGCTTGTCAAAAAAAATACCCTGATATGGAACCTATTCCAGCCGCAACTTTTGAGGATGCCTTTGCGAAAGTAAAAAATAAAGAAGTTAAGTATGCTATGATTCCAATCGAAAATTCTCTTGCTGGAAGAGTAGCAGATATCCATTATTTATTACCAACTTCAGATCTTTATATTGTTGATGAATTTTTTCTTCCAATAGAACATCAATTAATTGTTGTTGATGGCGCTTCTGAAAAGACAATAAAAAATGTGATGAGCCATCGTCATGCTTTGGGTCAATGTAGAGATATTATATCAGAATTAAAACTTAATAAGATAGTTGCTGCAGACACTGCAGGTTCTGCAAAGATAATATCTGAAAACAATGACATAACCACTGCTGTACTAGCAAGTGAGCTTGCTGCAGATTTCTATGGATTAAAAATTTTAAAAAGGAATGTTGAAGACGCAAATCATAATACTACAAGATTTATAATATTATCAGCAGAACCTGATGACGCAGAACCAAATAAAAAATCTACAATTACTAGTATGGTATTTAGAGTTAGAAACGTTCCTGCAGCGCTTTATAAAGCTATGGGTGGTTTTGCTACAAATAGTGTAAACTTAACAAAGCTTGAGTCATATATTATTGGGGGTAGCTTTTCGGCAGCACAGTTCTATGTTGATATTGAAGGACATCCCCACGATGAAAATGTAAGATTGGCTCTGGAAGAATTAGACTTTTTTTCAAGTGAATTAAGAATTCTTGGCGTATATTATGCAAGTGATATGAGAAAAAAAATAAACAACCAAGAAAGCTTTCTAAAATAAAATTAGATAAGACAAGTATAAACGACAAGTATTAGTACCAATATCAAAATTCATTTGTTATAATCAATACTGAGAAGTTGGTATTGGACGTAGCTGTCGCCAATCGGGTCAGGTCTGGAAGGAAGCAGCCCCAACGATTTTTTTACGGGTCAAGAACTGACTTCTCACTTTATTTTCACTGGATATTGAGAAGAATAAGTTGCCTAACACAAACTATAAAATTCTTGCAAGGAAATATAGGCCAAGTTCTTTCGCTGAACTTATTGGTCAAGATAGCATGGTTAGTACCATTTCAAACTCAATCCAATCAGGTAGAATCCATCATGCCTACCTATTCACGGGAATTAGGGGCATTGGAAAAACCACTACAGCGCGTATTCTGGCACGAACACTAAATTATGCCTTGAATGACAATGAATACACGCCTTCAATTCATTTAGATAAAATTGGATTGAACTGTGAGGCAATCATAGAATCTCGCCATCCTGATGTTTTTGAAATGGATGCAGCCTCAAATACCGGTATAGATCATGTGCGCGAGATTATAAATTTTGCTCAAACAAAACCAACAATGGCAAAATATAAAATATTTATAATTGATGAAGTTCATATGTTATCAAAACAGGCATTTAATGGGTTATTGAAAATATTAGAAGAACCCCCCGAACATGTTATCTTTATATTTGCAACTACTGAAATTGAAAAAATCCCAATTACAATTTTATCCAGATGTCAAAAATTTAATCTAAAAAGAATTAGTGCTACTATTATGGGCGATTATCTGAGGGTTATTAGTGATAAAGAGTCGGTAAATATAGATAATGATAGTATCAATATCATTTGCGCGTCTTCTGAAGGTTCAATGAGGGATGCCCTATCTATCCTTGATCAAGCATCATCACTCTGTGATGGTAATATAACATCTGAGATGTTATCTGAAATGTTAAACCTTAATGATGTTAATTTTGTAATCAGCTTATTTGGGAAACTTATTGAGGGTAAATCAACTGAAATAACAGAAAAAATAAAACTAATATATGAAAATGGTTTTGAGCCATTATCATTGGTAAGAGATTTATCAAAAATCACACATATTGCTTCAATGATCAAACTCGGTATCTCAACACAAAGTGATGTTTTGTCCAGCGAACAACATTTAGAAATTAAATCAATAATTATTGATGTCGATATTTCAACACTCGTACATATGTGGCAAATATTGTTGAAAGGCCACACAGAAATAAAAAATGCCTTCGATCAAAACATTTCACTTGAAATGCTTTTGATAAAATTATGTTATTCAAATCAATTACCTCCTATAGAGGACATCATATCAAAAATTGAAAACAGAATGAGTGATAATGAAGCTGATGATAATGTATTAAAGTCAGAAACAAAAAAAACCAGTGAAACCGCAGAGGAGCCAATAGAGGAACCTATCATTCCTGAGTCTTATGAAGATATGAAATCATTATTAATTGAAAATGACATGAGATTGATAACAGATATGGATAAGTTTGAAGTTATTGAATATAAGATTGGTCAAATAGATTTAACCTCAAATGATGAGATTAACGAAGACATTATCAATTTATTACAATCAACACTTCAAAACCTAACAAATATAAAATGGGACATAAACTTTATTGGGAAGACTTCCCAAACAAATGTAGAAAGCTTAACTATAGACAATATAAAAAAGCACTTTCCTGGTGCTGAAATAATAAATGAAGAAGATACTATTTAGAAAGGATTAATGATGGATTTTTCTGAAATTATGAAACAAGCAAATAAATTGCAGGATAAAATGAAATCCGCGAAAGAAAATATTGAAAATATAGAATGTGAAGGTTCTTCGGGTGGTGGTCTTGTTAAAGTTATAATTAATGGTAATGGAGAGCTAAAAAAAATTGGGATTGATCCTAGTATTTTAGTTGAAAGTGAAAAAGAAATAGTTGAGGATCTCATAATCGCAGCATTCAGTGATGCAAAATCAAAAATCAATGATGAGGTGGCAAAAAAAATGAAAGAAATAACTGGAGGGCTTCCCCTTCCTCCTGGCTTCAATCTTGGTTTCTAAATAATGTCTTCTAAAGAAATTACTGAGATAGATAATTTTATTCGTTTATTATCAAAACTACCCGGACTTGGGCCAAGATCTGGAAGGAGAGCTGCACTTGAGCTGATCAAAAGAAAAGAACAACTTCTTTTACCATTGAAAGACTCACTCATTGAGATTTATGAAAAAATAGTGCTTTGCCAAGTCTGTAATAATATTGACCTCAAGTCCCCATGCTCGATATGCAGCAATCTAAATCGTAATGATAAGATTCTATGTGTTGTTGAAGAAGTAGCTGATTTGTGGGCAATTGAGAGAGCAGGAGCTATAAAAGGTTACTATCATATTCTAGGGGGTGTACTTAATGCACTAGATGGAATAGGTCCTGAAGAGCTAAATATAAATAAATTAGCAAAT
>CENU01012692.1_pt1 | contig 16736 bp, 17 predicted proteins | sample 361331 | NCBI WGS metagenome assembly CENU01 (sample SAMEA2619766, study PRJEB7988) | marine metagenome | isolation source: saline water (ENVO:00002010), including | reverse complement strand
TTGATCGCGAGGATTTCAGCAAGCTCTGCCGCCGCGCCAAGGGGAGCAACCCCAGTAGCGGCATCAACACCAAGGCCAGCCTCGGCTGCCCTTGAGCGGCCCTCAACGCTGCTGCAATTCAAGCCAGCCGCGCAGCTTGCCGGGATTCATCAAGCCATCGGGGTCGTAGGCCTGCTTGGCGGCCACCTGATCGGCATCCACCACCCCCAGCCCCCCATCTTCCACGGTGAGGGCGTGGGCGTTGAAGACCAGACAGCCCAGGGAGCGCGCCGCGGCCATCAAATCCTGCAATTGCTGGGCGCCTGCCCAGGGGAAGAGGGCGAAGCCCACCCAGCGGGGCCGTCCCCCCTGCCGCACCCGCTCCAGGTGCCAGTGAAGCCAGCCGGGCCAACGCCCTGAGAGCGCATCCAGCACCGGGCCCACCGGATCGGGCAGCAACAGCAGCTGATAGGTGAATGCCGGATCCTGCAGCCTCAGTTGCAAGGTCGTGTGGTTCCAGCACAGCTCTCGCAGCAACAGTCCGGTGGGGGGCCATTGCGGCCGCTCAAAGATGCAACTGGCACCGCAGGCTGCCGCCAGCTCACGGATCACCCCAATGGCCGCTGGCGCTGCGATCAGCAGCAGCGAAGGAGCCGCGGGCATGGCAAGACCCGGCAGCGGCGGCATGCGCTCCATCAATGCGGCCTCGAGGTATGTCAAGCCATCAAGGTCCAGGGCGGAGGCCGTGAGCTGCTCAGCCAGAGCCAGGGCCGTGGCCTGATCAGGGCAGCTGATGACCAGTTCCTGCCAGTTCTGCCAGGGGGCCAGAGGCACCGTGACGGCGGTGAAGATGCCGTTGGTGCCGTAGGCGTGGTTCAGTCCTCGGCAGGCGTCTGGACCGAGCTGCAGCACCCGGGGCTGGGGCTCGAGGGTCACCACCTCCAGCCCCAGCAGATTGCCCGGATCGCGCAACAGCCCAAAGCGCAGGCTGCCAACACCGCTGGATCCACCGGCGATGAACCCGCCCAGGCTGGCGGTACGCCAGGTGCTGGGGGCCAACCGCAGGGCCCAACCCTCGGGCTGGAGTTGGCGATCGAGCTCCAGTAGCCGGCAGCCAGGCTCAGCGGTGAGCACGCCGTTGCTGGTATCGAGCTGGCGCACGGCGCCCATGGCCGAGGTGTCGAGCACCACTCCGCCCTGCAGCGGAACGCACTGGCCGTAATTTCCCGTGCCCGCCCCGCGGGGGGTGAGCGGCACCCCATGCCGGTGGCACGCCGCTGCCACAGCAACCACCTCCTCGGTGCTGCGGGCCCGCACCACCACATCGGCGCAGCAATCTCGCAGCTGATCGCTCAACAGAGGCGAGAACGCGAACTGGTCGTGGGAGAGCTGCTGCAGCTGGGGTCCTGCGCTGACCAGATCGAGATGGTCAAGCTCCCGCAACAGAGGAGCCAGAGAAGCAGTAGGGGGCATCAGCGCAGGGGCTCGGCGCGCAGAACGATGAATTGGCCGGCCAGGGCGAGGGTATCGAGCCTGTAGCCCGGCATGGGCAGATCGGCCAGAAGCCCGGTGCTGCCCACCTCGGTGGTGTACAGGCTGAAGAGCCCGTAGTTGCGGCGCTGCGACAGCTTCAAGGCCAGATCACCGAGAGCCGCCCGTTGGGAGCGGAACAGCCTGGGGCAGTCCTTGACGACGAACTGCAGCATCAAGGGCAGCACGCCATCACGGCAGAACTCATCGATGCCACGCTCGCTGAGCTGCTCACCGGCAAAGTGGCTGAAGTCCTCGGGTCCGGGATTGCTGAGCGCCAGCAGGGCTGCAGCGCCCCCCAGCAGCAGCAGGGGAAGTGGAAGGCGTTGGGCCACAGGATGACGAGTGTCCGCTGGTAGATTGTGCAATCCACGGCGGGCGTCGCCAAGTGGTTAAGGCAGCGGCTTGTGGCGCCGCTATTCGGGGGTTCGAATCCCCTCGCTCGCCCTCATCCCGTGGTGGACTGCCGCTGAACCCAGGGTTCAGCTGAGCAGGGCCTCCAACAACAGCTCAGCCCCCCCTCGCACCGCATCGGCGCAGGGGAGGCCTGTCTGCTGGGCCGTCGCTGCGATGGCCTGATCAGCGCTGGCGTCATCGAGACCACTGGTGTTGAGCGCAACGGCCCGGACACGCGGGGGCACCGAGCCGGCGGGTATGCCCAAGGCAGCCAGGGCTTCACAGGTGGCAATCAATTGCGGCAGCGGCGGCAGCTCCACCTGTGGATGAGTGCGAATCGCGGCTTGACCGGCGCGGTGCACCACCAGCAGATCCGTGGGCTGGCTGCCGCGCAGCAAAGGCAGGGTTGCCGTCGATCCTGGATGGCACAGGGAGCCCTGACCCTCGACGAACACCAAGGCATCAGAGCCTGCGCCTTCTGCCATGGCCAGCACCACCTGCTCAACGGCACCGGCGGCATAGTCCACCCGCACAGCATCGAGCGGCACACCGCAACCTGCAATCAGGATTCCGGCCTGACCGGTACCGACAAAACGGGCATCCAGCCCCCGCCCCCGGGCGAAGGCGGTGAGCTCAAGCGCCGTGCTCATCTTGCCGACGGACATATCGCTGCCGAGCGCCAGGATGCGCCGGCAGGGCAGCTGGGCGGCACGGGCCGAGGCCACAGCCAGACCCTGGGGTTCGCAGCGCAGATCCCAGATGAATGCGTCGCTGTGGCGGTGGGCAGCCAACTCCGGGTCATCCCCCAGGCGGGTGTGCAGGCCACTGGCGATGCTGAGCCCCGAGCGCAGTGCCTCCAGCACCGACTGGCGCAGGGGCGGCGGCAGCAGACCTCCAGAGGGGGCCAGGCCCACCACGGCCACCTGAGGGCCGTACACCATGGCTTCCGCCACCGACCCCACCACCGGCACCGAGCGGGGAATGCCGGTCAAAACGGGCAGATCGGCACCGGCATGGACGGGATCCAGCACCGCCACCACCGGCCCCTGCCGGTAGCGCAGAAACGCCAGGCCGGTCTTGCCGCTGAGATCATCCAGTCCGCCGTGCTGCAGCAGCAGCACGGGTGCATCAGCGCTCAGCATCGGCTCACCCCCAGGCCCGCTCCTGGCCCCGGCTGCAGCAGATCCCCCTCCAGCAAAGGCCCGCAGAACGGGTCATCGGCAAGATTGAGATGGGAGTCAAGATCCGGCCACTCCACCAGTGGCAACAGCTGGGCCGCAGCCCCGTTGAGCAGAGCGCTGTCGGAGTAGCAGCCCAGCATCAGCTGCAGGCCCAGCCGCCGCGCCAGACGCGCCATCAGCCAGGCTTCCGACAATCCACCGGTCTTGAGCAGCTTGAGGTTCACCCCCTGCACGTGGGGGGCCAGCCGCAGCAGATCCTCAACGCCCCAGCAGCTTTCATCGGCCACCAGAGGGATCGGGGCCAGCCCCTGCAGCGCAGCAAACCCCTGCTCATCGCCATCGGCCGCCGCCAGGGGCTGCTCCACCAGCACCACCCCGCGCTCCGCCAACCAGGGCACCATCTGCTGGGCCCCCTCCAAACTCCAGCCCCCATTGGCATCGACCTGCAGCTCCGCCCCCTGCAGTTGCGGCACCAGGGCTTCGACCAGGGAACGGTCATGGTCCAGGCCATCAGGGCTGCCCAGCTTGAGCTTGACCCGCGTGGCCGGCAGACGGGAGCGCCAGCGCGCCAGCCGCTGGTGCATCTGATCGATGCTGCTCAGGCCAAGGGTCACGCTGGTGGAACGGCAGCTGGAGCGATCCAGTCCCCACAGTCGCCACAGGGGGTGGCCCAGCTTTTGCCCCCAGCAGTCATGCAGGGCCAGATCGACCGCGCAGCGCGCAGGCGCGCTCAGGGGCGCCAATAGCGCCGGCCAGGCCGCTGGCGCGGGAAGCTCCAGCCCCTCGAGGGCCGGCAGCCATTGCCGGAGCTCAGCCTCAAGGGCACTGGTGGTGACGTGACGCTGACCGGTATCAAAACCACCGGTCTCGCCCCAGCCGCTGCAACCGCCGGACTCCAGTTCAAGCAGCAGGTGCTCAACAGCCGCAGTGGTCCCCCGACTGATGGTGAGGGGAACATCCTTGGTCAGCGTGAAGCGGTGCAGACGCCAGCGCATCACCGCACCCAAAACCACTGAGTCTCACCCTGCCACGGCGCAGCACCGTCCATGGTTGACACTGGATTGCGTGCCTTTCCGACCTCCTGCCCACTCAGCCCATGGCCGACACCAGCCGCGGCACCTACTGGATCACCACCTTTGGCTGCCAGATGAACAAGGCCGACTCCGAACGGATGGCGGGCATCCTCGAGTCCATGGGATACCAGGAGGGTCCCGCCGAGGATCAGGCGGATCTGGTGCTCTACAACACCTGCACCATCCGTGATAACGCCGAGCAGAAGGTCTACAGCTACCTGGGTCGCCAGGCGCGCCGCAAACGGGACAACCCGGCTCTGACCCTGGTGGTGGCCGGCTGCGTCGCCCAGCAGGAGGGGGCCGCGCTGCTGCGCCGGGTGCCCGAACTCGATCTGGTGATGGGCCCCCAGCACGCCAACCGACTGGACACGCTGCTGGGGCAGGTGGACAACGGCCAACAGGTGCTGGCCACAGACGAGCACCACATCCTGGAAGACATCACCACGGCACGACGCGAGAGCCAGCTGTGCGCGTGGGTCAACGTGATCTACGGCTGCAACGAACGCTGCACCTATTGCGTCGTGCCCTCGGTGCGCGGGGTAGAGCAGTCGCGTCTCCCCGGGGCCATCCGCCTGGAGATGGAAGGGCTGGCCGCCCAGGGCTACAAGGAGATCACCCTGCTGGGACAAAACATTGATGCCTATGGACGGGACCTGCCGGGCATCACGCCCGAGGGCCGGCGCCAGAACACCCTCACTGACCTGCTGCACCACGTTCACGATGTGGAAGGCATCGAGCGGATCCGCTTTGCCACCAGCCACCCGCGCTACTTCACCGAACGGCTGATTCAGGCCTGCGCGGAACTGCCCAAGGTCTGCGAGCACTTCCATGTGCCCTTTCAGAGCGGCGACGACGCTCTGCTCAAGGCCATGTCCCGCGGCTACACCATCGATCGCTACCGCCGCATCATTGAACAGATCCGGGCGCTGATGCCCCAGGCCGCCATCAGCGCTGATGCCATCGTCGGCTTCCCCGGTGAGAGCGATGCCCAGTTCCGCCGCACGCTCGCGCTCGTCGAAGAGATCGGCTTTGACCAGCTCAACACCGCCGCCTACTCGCCACGTCCCAACACCCCTGCCGCCACCTGGCCAGACCAGGTGGACGACCAGATCAAGGTGGAACGGCTGCAGGAGCTCAATGCCCTTGTGGAGCGCACGGCCAAGCAACGCAGCCAGCGCTACATGGGACGCACCGAGGAGGTGCTGGTCGAGGGAATCAACCCCAAGGACCCCACACAACTGATGGGGCGCACGCGCACCAACCGGCTGACCTTCTTTGCGGCCGCGGGCCATGGCGTCGGCGACACCGTGCCGGTGCGCATTGATCAAGTTCGGGCCTTCTCATTGAGCGGCTCTGCCCAAGCCCAGCCAGCGCTGGTACGTTGAGCTCCCCGCGCTGGATCGTTGAGCACCACCCCTGCCGCCAGCAGCTCCCAGCCCCGGGTGGTGGGCTTGGTCTTTGGTGGTGCTTCCGGTGAGCACGACGTCTCGATCCGCTCTGCCGCCACGGTCCTGCGGGGTTTAAGCGGCGGTGTTAACAGCACCCGTTACCGGGTTGTGGCGTTCTACATCGACCGCCAGGGCCGCTGGTGGGGGGATGACATCGCCCGGGAGGTGCTCTCCAGTGGCCAGGCCAGGCCCGATGCAGGTGGCCGGAGCGGCTTCTGCGGCCTGCCCGATGGCGCCCTCGAAGTCGAGGTCTGGTACCCGGTGCTGCATGGCCCCAACGGAGAGGACGGCACGATCCAGGGGCTCTTCTGCCTGATGCAGCTTCCGTTTGTGGGCTCAGGGGTGCTGGGCTCAGCGGTCGGCATGGACAAGCTCGCCATGAAGGCCGCCTTTGCTGCGGCCGGGTTGCCCCAGGGCCCGTACCGACCCTTGCTGGCGGCTGAATTGGAGCAGGGCGAGGCGCTGCTCGAGCAGCTGGAAGCTGAACTGGGATACCCCTGTTTCATCAAGCCCGCCAATTTGGGGTCCTCGGTGGGCATCACCAAGGCAACCAACCGCAGCGAACTCAAGAGCGGCCTGGAGCTGGCAGCCAGCCATGACCAGCGGCTGCTGGTCGAGAAGGGGCTGGAGGTGCGGGAGTTGGAATGTGCCGTGCTGGGCCGCGAACAGCTCCAAGCCTCCGTGCTCGGGGAAGTGCGCTTTGAAGCGGACTGGTACGACTACGAGACCAAGTACTCCTCCGGCAGCAGTGAAACCTTGATCCCCGCTCCACTGCCTGGGCCGGTGAGCGAGGAAGCGCGGCGATTGGCGGTGCTGGCGGTGCAAGCGGTGGGCGCTGGCGGCCTCAGCCGTGTGGACTTTTTTTACGAGGAGAGCAGTGGTCAGCTGCTGATCAATGAAATCAATACCTTGCCTGGCTTCACCAGCCAGAGCATGTACCCCATGCTCTGGTCAGAGAGCGGCATCCCCCTGGAAGAGTTGGTGCATCAATTGGTGGAGCTGGCCCGATGAGTCACGGTCTGCTCTGGTTGCCACTGCTGGTGGCCTTCGTCGTCCTCACCGCCCTGGGCTGGCTGGAGCGCCGGCGCCAGCGCCTCTTCCTGGAATGGGCTGAAGGCTCGGAGATCTCCAAACTCGATGGTGCTGGAGCCGCCCGGCTGCTGGAAGGGGTGCTCGAGTGGAGCACCTTTGAGGCCGGACAGCTCAAACCAGAAGGCACCTTTGAGGTGTGCAAGCTCGAGTTGGTGGAGCTGCTCTCCCTCAGCTCCGGGGATGCACCCTTGACCGATGAAAGCCATGGGCCCTGCCGCCTGCGCCTGATCGGCAGCGGCCAGCAGCGGGATTTGCCGTTTGCTGATGCTGACCGGGCCAGAGAGTGGATCGAGCAGCTGATGAGCCGCTCCCGCTGCGAGCTGTGAGCGTCAGCCCTCCGCGTCAGCTCAGCGAGGGAGTGCTGCGGCGCCGGGAGCTGAGGCGCCGCAAACGCATCAGCTTGCTAGCGCGCTGCTGGCGCCTGTTGGCCCTGCTGGCTTCCAGCACGGGGCTGGGCTGGCTGCTGCTGCGTCACGGCTGGGTGCTGCGCGATGCCCAGCAGGTGCAGGTCACGGGTGCCTGGGGCTTCAGCCGAGACCAGATCATTCAGGCTGCAGGTCTGCGCTTTCCCGTGCCCCTGCTGCAGCTCAACCCTGACGACCTGCGCCAGCGCCTGGCCGGAAGCCTGCCGGTCGAGCAAATCCAGCTGCAGCGTCACATGCTGCCGCCTCAGCTCAACATCAGCCTGCGTCAGCGTCAGGCGGTGGCCCGGGCCCAGCGGCGCCAGGCCACAGGCCTGGAGAACGGCTTTGTGGATCGCACCGGCGCCTGGATCAGCCGCCAGCAGCAGGCCAAGGCACGCAGTGCCGTCCCGCCGGGCTTGATGGTGATGGGCTGGCAGCAGCGCTATGCCTCCACCATCGAGCAGCTGCTGCTGGGACTGCCTGAGGAAGCGGGCATCCAGCGCCTGCGGTTCCACCGCAATGGTGAGCTCTGGCTTTACAGCAACCGGATTGGGCCTGTGCGTCTGGGGCCACTGGATGGCCAGCTGCAGCGCAAGCTGCTGGTGCTCAACCACTTGACCGAGACCTGGGGCGGCAAACCACCGACCCCTGACACCCGCGCCCTTGATCTGAGTAACCCCGAACACCCCGAGCTGGTGCTGCAGCCCCCACGGACGATTCCACCCTCGCCGTCAGGGAACTGACACAGAGCGGCGTTGCGTTTTAGACCTCTTGTGGCAAAGCTGTCGCGACAAGCTTTGGCCGGTTGGTCTTCCCTGGATAATGCTTCAGCAAATGAACGGTGCTGCTCCGGCGATGGAAAGCGAAGCTCCCCAGTCCAACGCAGCGGTTCCGTCGAGCTCGAGCACCATGAACAGCCAGAGCATCATCCCCAGCCAGACGGCTCGGATTGAAGTGATCGGTGTTGGCGGCGGCGGCAGCAACGCCATCAACCGCATGATCGCCTCGGAGCTTCATGGGGTGGGCTTCTGGGTGCTCAACACCGACGCCCAGGCCCTGCTGAACTCCGCGGCCAATCAGCGCGTGCAACTGGGCATGAAGCTGACCCGCGGCCTTGGGGCTGGGGGTAACCCCGCCATCGGCCAGAAGGCTGCCGAGGAATCCCGCGTTGATCTGCAGCAGGCGCTGGAAGGAACGGACCTGGTCTTCATCACCGCCGGCATGGGCGGCGGCACCGGCACCGGCGCAGCGCCGATCGTGGCTGAGGTGGCCAAGGAATCCGGCGCGCTGACCGTGGGCATCGTCACCAAGCCCTTCACCTTCGAAGGCCGCAAGCGGATGCGTCAGGCAGAAGAAGGAATCGCCCGCCTGGCGGAGCACGTGGACACCTTGATCGTGATCCCCAACGACCGCTTGCGTGACGCCATCTCCGGGGCCCCGCTGCAGGAGGCCTTCCGCACCGCCGATGAAGTGCTGCGCAGTGGCGTCAAAGGCATCAGCGACATCATCACCAAGCCAGGCCTGGTGAATGTTGACTTCGCCGATGTGCGCTCTGTGATGGCCTCAGCAGGCACCGCCCTGCTGGGCATCGGTGTGGGCTCGGGACGCTCCAGGGCCAGTGAGGCAGCCACCGCAGCGATGAGCAGCCCGCTGCTGGAATCGGCCCGCATCGATGGAGCCAAGGGTTGTGTGATCAACATCAGCGGCGGTCGCGACATGACCCTGGAGGACATGACCACCGCCTCCGAGGCGATCTACGACGTGGTGGACCCGGAGGCCAACATCATTGTCGGCGCCGTTGTGGATGAGGCTCTGGAAGGCGAAATCCACGTGACCGTGATCGCTACCGGCTTTGAAGGCGGCGGGCAGTACGTGCCCCAGCGCAGCCTCAAAACGGAAGCCCCGACAGGTTCCGATCCTGCGATCGGCAATGAAGCGGATGAAAGCGGTGTGCGGATTCCCTCGTTCCTGCGCAACCGTCAGAACAGCGATCAGCTCTGAAGCTGTGGCTCTGGCCATCGCTTGAACTGGTTCAAGCCATCAATTGTCAAATGGGGTGACCCGGATTCCACGCCTGCCTCAAGCATCCCGTGTGGCTGCTGCCTTCCGGATCTGACCAGGTTTGGGCGTCGGAGCCGCATGGGTCCGAGTCGCATGGATGCTAGCAAGGACCATGGCCTGGAGATTGCTTGAGCCTCGCTCCACGACAGCTTTCACAGCTTCTGCAACGGCGGAAGCAGGAACGGCAAGCCATCACGGTGCTGACGGCCTGGGACGCCCTCAGCGCCCACTGGGCGGAAGCCGCTGGTGTGGATCTGGTCCTGGTGGGTGATTCTCTGGCGATGGTGGCGCTGGGCCATGCCACGACGTTGCCGGTCACCCTCGAGGCGATGCTGCATCACGCCGCCGCCGTCGAGCGCGGCCTGCAGCACACACCGATGGTCTGCGACCTGCCCTTTTTGAGCTATCAGTGCGGGGCTGATCGAGCTGTGGCTGCCGCCGGGCGTTTCCTCAAGGAAACCCAATGCGAGGGGGTCAAGCTCGAGGGGGCCGAACCGGAAACCCTGGAGGTGATGGACCGCCTCGTACGCAGCGGCATCCCGGTGATGGGCCATCTGGGCCTGACACCTCAATCGGTGCGGCAGCTGGGCTATCGCCGTCAGGCCACCGATCCCGTGGCCCAGGAGCGGCTGCTGCTGCAGGCCAGGGAGCTCCAGCGCGTGGGCTGTTTCGCCCTGGTGATCGAGCATGTCCCTGCGGCCCTCGCCAGCCGCTTGTGCCACGAACTCCACCTGCCGGTGATCGGCATCGGCGCTGGTGATGGCTGCGACGGCCAGGTGCGTGTCAGCGCAGATCTGCTGGGACTCACCCCCCAGCAACCGCCCTTCTCCAAGGCCCTCATCGATGGCGATGGGCTGATCCAGCAGGCCCTCAGCCAATGGGTGCGCTCCATCCAGCACGCTCCAGCGCCAGCAACAGATCAGCCAGCACCGCATTGCTGAGACCAAAGCCCTGCGGTGCCAGCAAGCGCAAACGCGCCGGCGTCAGCAGCACCAACCCCAGCTCCAACCAGGGTTTGAGCGCCTGCTGCAACCACTGCGCCAGGGGCTGAGGGCCGCGCCAAAGACCCGAGTGCTGCAGCCAGAGCAGATCCACCCCCTCCCGCCGCCGCAGGCCGACCAGCAGAAGGTCCTCCAGGGGGGGCCAATCAGCTGGATCCCCCCCCTGCTGTCCCGCCTGCTGCTGCAGCCAGGCGCCGTAGGCCTCCCGGGTGCGCGGGCGCGCCAAGCGCTCTGCGCCGACACCAGCGGTGGCTCCCAGACCCAGAGCCCACCAGCTGGCGCCACTCCAGTAGGCACGGTTATGCCGCGAACCATGGCCTGGCATGGCCCAGCTGCTGATCTCGTAGTGGCCATAACCGGCGCCTGCAAGCGCCTGATGGGTGGCTTCCAGCCGATCAGCTGCCGCATCCTCCCCCGGTAGAGGCAACTGACCGGCCCGCTGGCGCCGTTCGAACACCGTGCCTGCTTCCACGATCAGGTCGTAGATCGAGAGGTGGGGTGGGGCCTGATCAACGGCCTGCTCAAGCTCCCAGAGCCAGTGCTGCAGCGACTGCTCTGGCAGGTTGACGATCAAATCCAGGCTCCAGCTCTGCAGGCTGCCCCGCTGCTGGGCCTGTTGCAGCCAACCGCAGGCTTCCCGCAACTGCTCAGCCCTGTGGCGCCGCCCCAGGCCGGCGAGGACCGCATCATCAAAGCTCTGTCCCCCCAGGCTGACGCGATTGACCCCAAGCGCCAGCACCGACGTCAGGCGCTGCTGATCAAAGCTGGCCGGGTCCATCTCCAGGGTCACCTCAGCGCCGGGGGCAAGGCCCCAGTGGCTGCCAACGGCGCTCAGCAGGCCTTCCAGTTGCTGCGGACTCAACAGCGACGGCGTGCCGCCACCGATGTAAAGGGTGGAGAGCGGCGGCCCTGACGGAGCCGACTGCAGGTCCTGCAGCAGCAGGCGCAGGTAGTGATCCACCGACGGTGAGCGGCTGCCATCGGCCCGATCCCCCAACGGGACGACAGGAAAATCGCAGTAAAAACAGCGCCGGTGGCAGAAGGGGATATGGAGATACAGGCTGCGGGGCAGGCGCCGGTGGGCTGGAAGCGGCACACTCATGGCAATCTCCCTAAGCGTTGCGTGCCTGGGCGCGCTGACCTGACTCTTCAGTCTTCACTGTGGAAGCCCTGATCCTGCTGCTGTTCGTGATCTCCGGAGCCGCGGCCGGCTGGCTCGGCGTGGATCTGCTGCCCCCGCAGACCCTGATGCAGGTCACCAACCTTGAAGGCCTGCAATGGGTCCTGGGGGGCTTTGGAGCGTTCTTTGGACTCATCGCCGGGTTCCTGTTCCAGCGCCTGCGTGAGCGGCTGATGCGCCAGGTGCGCACGATGCCGACGGACCTGCTGATCAGCCGGGCCGTCGGCCTCATCCTCGGACTGTTGGTGGCCAATCTGCTGCTGGCGCCGATCCTGCTGCTCCCGTTGCCCTGGGAGGTGGGTTTCGTCAAACCGCTGGCCGCGGTGCTCAGCAATGTGTTTTTCGGGGTGAGCGGCTACAACCTGGCTGAGGTCCATGGACGCACCTTGCTGCGGTTGTTCAACCCCAGCAGCACAGAAGCCTTGCTGGTGGCCGATGGGGTCCTGCAACCGGCCAGCCCCAAGATCATCGACACCAGCGTGATCATTGATGGACGGCTGCGGGGACTGCTGGAGAGCGGCTTGCTTGAGGGGCAAGTGATCATTGCCCAAAGCGTGATCGATGAACTGCAACAGCTGGCCGATTCCGGCAACGCCGAAAAACGCGGCAAGGGGCGCCGCGGCCTCAAGCTCCTGGCCGCCCTGCGCGAGGAGTACGGCCGCCGTTTGGTGATCAACAGCACCCGCTACGACGGCGATGGCGTTGACGAGAAATTGCTCAAATTGACCAGTGACACCAACGGCTTGCTGCTGACCGCTGACTACAACCTCGCCAAGGTGGCCCAGGTGCAGACCTTGCGGGCGCTCAATCTCAGCGAACTGGTGATCGGCCTGCGACCTGAGGTGCAACCCGGCGACCGTCTGCAGCTCAAGATCGTGCGCGAGGGCAAGGAGTCCGATCAAGGGGTGGGCTACCTGGAGGACGGGACGATGGTGGTGGTGGAATCCGGCCGCGAGAGCATCGGCGAACGCCGTGATGTGACCGTCACAGGCGCGCTGCAGACCCCGGCGGGACGCATGGTTTTCGCCAGGCCCTCAGAGGCTCGCTAGGCTCAGCCGACTCGCGCAAGGCGATGTCAGCGCCCTTCTCCGCTTCCGACATCCGATCGGTGTCAGCCCCCTATTACGAGGGTGGCGGCGGCAACTTCCGCACCCCACCGCCGGACCTGCCCTCGCTGCTGTTAAAGGAACGCATCGTCTATTTGGGGCTGCCCCTGTTCAGCGATGACGACGCCAAGCGTCAGATGGGGATTGATGTCACCGAGCTGATCGTCGCCCAGCTGCTCTACCTGGAATTCGACAACCCCGACAAGCCCATTTTCTTCTACATCAACTCCACAGGCACCAGCTGGTATTCCGGCGAGGCCATCGGCTTTGAGACAGAAGCGTTCGCCATCTGCGACACCATCCGCTACGTCAAACCACCGGTGCACACCATCTGCATCGGCCAGGCCATGGGCACAGCCGCCATGATCCTCTCGGCCGGCACCAAAGGTCAGCGCGCCTCGCTGCCCAATGCTTCGATCGTGCTGCACCAGCCCCGCAGTGGCGCCCGCGGCCAGGCGACCGACATCCAGATCCGCGCCAAGGAGGTGCTGCACAACAAGCGCACCATGCTTGAGATGCTTTCGGAGAACACCGGTCGCAGCGTCGATCAGCTCAGCAGCGATTCCGATCGCATGACCTACATGACCCCCGATCAGGCCCTGGACTACGGCTTGATCGATCGAGTGTTGAGCAGCAAGAAAGACCTTCCCTCCCCCGTGGCGGCCTGAGCCGCTCGCCGTTGATCTGATCCACCCCCTGCAGCCACAGACCCATGCCCATCGGCACTCCCAGCGTTCCTTACCGCCTGCCCGGCAGCCAGTACGAGCGCTGGGTTGACATCTACACGCGCCTCGGCGTCGAGCGGATCCTCTTCCTCGGCCAGGAGGTCAACGACGGCGTCGCCAATGCCCTGGTGGCCCAGATGCTCTATCTCGATTCAGAAGACAGCAGCAAGCCGATCTACCTCTACATCAACTCCCCAGGCGGTTCTGTGACGGCAGGTCTGGCGATTTACGACACGATCCAATACGTCAAGGCCGATGTGGTCACCATCTGCGTGGGCCTGGCCGCCTCGATGGGGGCCTTCCTGTTGGCAGCTGGCACCAAAGGCAAGCGTGTCGCCCTGCCCCACAGCCGAATCATGATCCACCAGCCGTTGGGCGGCACCGCCCAGCGCCAGGCCAGTGATATCGAAATCGAGGCCCGCGAGATCCTGCGCATGAAGGATCAACTCAACCATCAGCTGGCTGAGATGAGCGGCCAGAGCCTGGAGAAGATCACCAAGGACACCGACCGTGACTACTTCCTCAGCGCTGAGGAGGCCAAGGATTACGGCCTGATCGACCGGGTGATCAGCAACCCCAGTGAGGCCTGATCAGGCGTTTGGGTAGGCTCCTTTTTTGCCCTGCTCCCACTCCGGATGGCCACCCTGTACTACGACAACGACGCTGACCTGGGCCTGCTCAGCGGTAAGACGGTGGCGATCATCGGCTACGGCTCCCAGGGCCATGCCCACGCCCTCAACCTCAAGGACAGCGGCGTGGACGTTGTCGTCGGCCTCTACGACGGCAGCCGTTCAGCGGAGAAGGCCAAGGCGGACGGCCTTGAGGTCCTCAGCGTTGCAGATGCCTCGGCCAAGGCCGACTGGATCATGGTGCTGCTGCCCGATGAGTTCCAGAAAACGGTCTACGACAAGGAGATTGCACCCCACCTCAGCGCCGGCAAGGTGCTGAGCTTTGCCCACGGCTTCAACATCCGCTTTGGCTTGATCCAACCGCCAGCAGACGTCGACGTGGTGATGATCGCCCCCAAGGGCCCAGGCCACACGGTGCGCTGGGAGTACCAGAACGCCCAGGGCGTGCCGGCTCTATTCGCGATTGAACAGGACGCCTCCGGTCAGGCGCGCGGCCTGGCGATGGCCTACGCCAAAGGAATCGGCGGAACCCGCGCCGGCATTCTGGAAACCAACTTCAAAGAGGAAACCGAAACCGACCTCTTCGGTGAGCAGGCGGTGCTGTGCGGCGGCCTCTCCGAGCTGGTCAAAGCCGGTTTTGAAACGCTGGTGGAAGCCGGCTACCAGCCCGAGCTGGCCTATTTCGAGTGCCTCCACGAGGTCAAGCTGATCGTTGATCTGATGGTCAAAGGCGGGCTATCGGCCATGCGCGACTCGATCTCCAACACCGCTGAATACGGCGACTACGTCAGCGGTCCCCGCCTGATCACCGCCGACACCAAGGCGGAGATGAAGCGCATCCTCGGTGACATCCAGGACGGCACCTTCGCCAAGAACTTCGTGGCCGAATGCGATGCCGGCAAACCCGAGATGAACAAGATCCGCGATCGGGACCGCACCCACAAGATTGAAGAAGTGGGCAAGGGTCTGCGGGCCATGTTCAGCTGGCTGAAAGCCGCCTGATCAGCTGGCTGCTGGTGGCCGCCGCCTGCGGCCTCGACCGCCTGATCGGTGATCCACGCTGGTGCCTGCATCCGGTGCAGGTGATGGGCTGGTGCATCGCCCGTCTGCAGGCGGTGGCAGAAGGGCTGGCCGGCGATCGCCCCTGGGCGCTGAGGCTTGCGGGCGTCTGCATCACCCTGCTGCTGGTGGGCGGCAGCAGCAGCGCTGGCATGGCTGTAGAGCAAGCCTGCAGGCAGTTGCCCTGGCTGCTGCCGGTGCTGCTGCTCGCCCTCGCCAGTGCCCTGGCCGGCCGCAGCCTGCGGCTCGCTGTCGAGCAGGTGCTGCAGCCACTGAGGGCAGAACCTGCGGATCTCGAGGCGGCACGCCAGCGCCTGGCCTGGATCGTCGGCCGCGATGTGGAGGGGCTACCCGCCAGGGAGCTGCTGCGCGCGGCGGCGGAGACAGCCAGTGAAAATGCGGTGGATGGGCTCTTTGCCCCGCTGTTCTGGATGCTGCTGGGCGCGACCCTCTGGAGCATCGATCCAGGGCTGCCGGGGCCATTGGCCCTGGCCTGGGGCTTCAAGGCCAGCAGCACACTGGACTCCATGCTCGGCTACCGGCGCGGTCGCTTGCGCTGGCTTGGCACCGCTGGCGCCCGTCTCGATGATGGCCTGACCTGGCTGCCGTGCCGGCTGGTGGCCCTGAACCTGAAGCAACTGGGGCCCGCTTTGTGCGATGGGGCCAGCGATCCCTCCCCCAATGCTGGTGTCTCCCAGGCGGCCTACGCCCGCGCCGTCGGGGTGCAGCTGGGGGGCGTGAATCGCTACAACAGCCAGCCGCAGAGCAAACCGGTGCTGAACCGTGACGCCGGGCCGGTGACGCCGGCAGCTGTTGAGCAGATGCTGCAGCTCAGCCAGCGCATGAGCCTGCAATGGTTGGGCTGGAGCGGCGCGGGCATCGCGCTGCTCAGCGCCATTCAGTAGGCGCCTTTATTAGCCGGGAAGAGCACCACCACCACGGTGCGCAGCAGGATGAATAGATCCAGGCCCAGACTGCGCCGGTTCACATAAGAGAGATCGAGCAGCACGCGGCGCTGATAGCGGACATTGTTGCGGCCAGACACCTGCCAGAGCCCAGTCAGGCCAGGGCGGACGGAGAGCACCTGATCCATGGCAGCGCCATAGCGGGGAATCTCCTCCTCCACGATCGGGCGAGGCCCCACCACACTCATCTGCCCGCGCAGGATGTTGAACAGCTGCGGAAGCTCATCGAGGCTGGTGGTGCGCAGAAACTGGCCGATGGGTGTGATGCGCGGGTCATTGCGCAACTTGTGATCTTTCTCGAACTCAGCCCGCAGCTGCGGGCACGAGGCCAGCAATGACTGCAGGCGACGGTCCGCATCGAGCTCCATGGTGCGGAACTTGATGCAGCCAAAGCGCCGGTAGCCGCGGCCGATGCGCTGTTGAACAAAGAAGACCGGCCCCTGCGAGGTGCACTTGACCGCAATGGCAATGGCGATCAGCAGCGGCGAGCCCAGGGTCAGCAGGGCCAGAGCGAAGCACAGATCACCGCTGCGCTTGAGCAGGGCCAGTGGTCGGACGATCCGCAGGCGAACAACACTGAGGCCAACCCCTGGAGCAGCGGAGTGAAGGGTTGACGGTCTCGAAAGCATTGCCTGACGAGCGCTAAGGGCACCGTACGGATCGTGATCATCAGGCCCCACCGCAACTGGGGCAGCTACCCCACAGGCACAGGGGAATGGAAACGGCCCGTGTGGCGATCAACCCAATCGACGAGCAGCGACTGTAAGCGTTGCTTGAACTGTTGAGGGGAAAACCCCTCGGCATGGGCCCTGAGCTGGGCAGCGGGCAACTGCAGCCAGAGCTGATCGGCTTCAAAGTGCTGCAGGGCAGCGCTGAGCGATGCAAGGTTTTGCCCAGCAAAGAGCAG
>CENU01098408.1_pt1 | contig 16778 bp, 28 predicted proteins | sample 361331 | NCBI WGS metagenome assembly CENU01 (sample SAMEA2619766, study PRJEB7988) | marine metagenome | isolation source: saline water (ENVO:00002010), including | reverse complement strand
CAAGAAAGGGGTATAACTATAACTTCTGCCGCTACTACATGTTTTTGGAAAGACCATAGGATAAATATAATTGATACACCAGGGCATGTAGATTTTACTATTGAAGTTGAACGATCTCTAAAAGTTTTAGATGGAGCTGTAGCAGTTTTTGACGGAGTTGCTGGTGTGGAGCCTCAATCTGAAACTGTCTGGAGGCAAGCAGATAAATATAAAGTTCCCAGAATGTGTTTTGTAAACAAGTTAGATAGAACAGGTGCTAATTTTTTCATGTGTGTTGACATGATTTCAGAACGTCTGGGATCTTATCCTTTAGTTACTCAATTACCTATCGGAATTGAAAGTAATTTAAAAGGTGTTGTTGATTTAGTGTCTAACAACGCAATTGTTTGGCAAGACGAAAGCTTGGGAGCTAAATTTGATGTAGTTGAAATACCTGAGGATCTCAAAGAACAATCTGAGGAGTATAGAATAAAATTAATTGAAAAAGTTGTAGAGGAAGATGACTCAATAATGGAGAATTATCTAGAAGGCAATGAACCAACAATTGAAGAGCTAAAGTTATGTATTAGAAAAGGAACTTTAAATGGTTCATTTGTTCCTGTTTTAACTGGCTCAGCATTTAAAAATAAAGGTGTTCAACCACTTTTAGATGCAGTTATTGACTATATGCCTTCACCCACAGACGTTGCAAACGTAAAAGGTGTTGATGTTAATGACGACACCAAAGAATTAACAAGAAAATGTGAAGATAATGAACCTTTTAGCGCATTAGCTTTTAAAATAATGACTGACCCATTTGTTGGAAGTTTAACATTTGCCAGAATTTATTCAGGTTCAATAAATACTAAAGACAGTGTCTTAAATTCTAATTCAGGAAAAAAAGAAAATATTGGTAGAATGCTTTTAATGCATGCAAATAATAGAGAAGAAATTAAAACTGCTAACGCAGGTGATATAGTTGCATTAGTTGGACTCAAAGATGTTACAACAGGTGAAACTTTATGTTCATCTGATAATCCAATTATCCTAGAAAAAATGGATTTTCCTGATCCAGTTATTGAAGTTGCTGTTGAACCTAAAACTAAGGTTGATCACGAAAAAATGGGTCAAGCTTTAGGAAGGTTAGCTCAAGAGGACCCAAGTTTCAGAGTTACAACTGACCACGAAAGTGGTCAAACTATAATTAAGGGTATGGGTGAACTTCATCTTGAAATTTTAGTTGATAGGATGAAAAGAGAGTTTAAAGTAGAAGCTAACGTTGGAGCTCCTCAAGTTGCATATCGTGAAACAATATCAAATTCATACGATGTCGATTATACTCATAAAAAGCAATCTGGTGGTGCCGGTCAGTTTGCAAGAGTTAAAATTAAATTTGAACCTGGAGAACCAGGAAGTGGTTATAAATTTATAAATCAAATTAAAGGTGGAAATATACCTACAGAGCATATTCCTGGAGTTGAAAAAGGTCTTATAGCTCAACAACAAACGGGTGTTATTGCTGGTTTCCCATGTATAGACTTTAAAGCCACCCTTTATGATGGTGCTTACCACGACGTAGACTCAAGTGTACTTGCTTTTGAAATTGCCTCAAGAGCCGCTTTTAGAGAAGGTATCGCCAAAGCTAAACCAGTTTTACTTGAGCCTATGATGAAAGTTGAGGTTGTTACTCCTGAAGAGTATATGGGAGATGTTATAGGAGATCTAAATAGTCGTAGAGGTCAAGTTCAAGAGATGTCGACTAGAGGTAACGCAAATGTTGTAGATGCAATGGTTCCACTAGCCAATATGTTTGGTTATGTAAATAATCTAAGATCTTTGTCTCAAGGTAGAGCAAATTATACAATGCAGTTTGATCATTATGAAGAAGTTCCTTCAAATGTTGCTGAGGAAGTAAAAGCAAAGTTAGCATAATGGAAAATCAAAATATTAGAATTCGACTTAGAGGTTATGATAACTCTCTATTAGATACAAGTACACAAGATATAATTAATACTGCAAAGAGAACTGGCGCAAAAGTTAAAGGTCCCATCCCACTTCCCACAAGATTTGAAAGATTTACTGTAAATAAATCACCACACATTGATAAAAAAAGCAGGGACCAATTAGAAATTAGAACACATAATCGTCTTCTAGACATAATAGATCCTACACCTCAGACTGTTGACGCTTTAATGAAGCTTGACTTATCTGCTGGAGTAGAAGTTGATATAAAAATTTAAAATGCTCAGATCAGGTTTAATAGCTACTAAAATTGGAAATAGTTCATACTACCATGAAGATGGCAAGAATACTCATGTTACAGTTTTGAAAGTTGATGAATGTATAGTAGCTAGTGTTAAAACTTCAGATAAAGATGGCTATAATGCTGTTCAGCTAGCCTCAGTTGAGACTAATAAAGACATATCACATATAAATAAACCACAAAGAAAAATGTTTTCATCAATTAACATCAAACCAAAAAAAATTGTAAAAGAATTTAGAGTTGATAATGACAACATTTTAGAGGTTGGAACTAAGCTTGATGTAAACCATTTTGCAATAGACCAGTTTGTTGATGCAAGCAGCATTTCAATAGGAAAAGGTTTTGCAGGTGTAATGAAAAGACATAATTTTGGCGGGCTTAGAGCTTCACATGGTGTGTCTATTTCACATAGATCTCATGGATCAACTGGTCAAAACCAAGATCCAGGTAGAGTCTTCAAGGGTAAGAAGATGGCTGGTAGAATGGGAAACAAAAAAGTAACAAAACAAAATTTAAAAGTAATCGATGTCGATATTAAGAACAACCTTTTAATGGTTAAAGGTTCAATACCAGGTAAAAAAAACTCAATCGTATATCTAAAAGACTCAGTCAAAAAATCATCATGAAAATATCAGTTCTTAATTTAAAAAATAAATCTGTTGGAGATATTGACTTAAATACAAATATATTTGCAATAAAAACTTTTCCTGATTTAATTCATCAATATATTAGGTATCAAAATGCAAAGTCAAGACAGGGTTCACACAAAACTAAGACTAGATCTGAAGTAAGTGGACGTAGTAAAAAACCTTTCTCACAAAAAGGTACTGGTAATGCAAGACAGGGTAGTAACAAACCTCCTAACTTTAGAGGCGGAGCTGTTTCAATGGGTCCTCAAAATAGAGATTATTCTTTTAATTTAAATAAAAAAGAAAAAAAGTTAGCTTTAAAATCAGCTCTATCTACAAAATTTATAGATAAAAAAATTGTCATTATTGATACTTTTGAAATTAAAAGTTTTAAAACAAAAGAATTGTACTCAGATTTAAAAAAATTTGATTATAAATCTGCATTGTTTATTCATTCTGAGAGTGGAATAGATAAAAACTTTAAACTAGCATCTGCTAACATACCTAAAGTATCAATACTTAATCAAAAAGGTATAAATGTTAAAGATTTGATTAGTTTTGATAAAATATTTATTGAACAAAAATCTATAAACGAAATTACAAAGAGGCTTTCATGAAAAATAAATTTAAACAAATTTCTCTTGATCAAGCTTACAATATTATAAAAAAACCAATCACAACTGAAAAATCAACTAACTTACAACAGTTTAATCAATATTCTTTTATTGTTTCTAAAAATTCAAATACCTTTGAAATTAAAAAAGCAATTGAAGTTATATTCAAGGTTAAAGTAAGCAAAGTAAATACCTCAATTCTAAGAGGCAAAGGTAAAACATTTAAGGGTCAATATGGTTTTAGAAAAGATACCAAAAGAGCAATTGTGACACTAATCGAGGGTAATACAATTGACCCATCATTGGAGATTAAATAATGCTGTTAAAATTTAAACCAACAACACCTGGATTAAGAGGTACGGTTCTTGTTTCAAAAAAAGAACTATCTAAAGAAAAACCTCATAAATCACTCACAAAAAAGTTCAAATCTACAGGAGGAAGAAATAACCAAGGTAGAATTACCTCAAGAAGAATGGGTGGAGGTGTTAAAAGAAAATATAGAGTCATAGATTTTAAAAGATCAAAAACCGATATAATTGCTGAAGTAATTAGAAATGAATACGATCCTAATAGATCAGCTTTTATATCTTTATTAAAATATGAAGATGGAGAACATAGTTATATTATATCTCCTAAGAATATTAAAATTGGTGAAAAAATAATTTCAGGTGAAAATGTTGCAATTAAAAATGGAAACTCTTTACCTTTAAATAATATACCTGTTGGTACCAGTATTCATAATATTGAATTAAAACCTGGAGCAGGAGGTCAGTTAATTAGGTCTGCTGGTTCTTCTGCACAGATTGTATCTAAAGAATCTCCTTATGTTCAAATAAAATTAATTTCGGGTGAAATTAGACATATAAATAAAAACTGCAAAGCTACAATAGGTGAAGTTTCAAACTCTGATCAAAAAAATATTAAACTTGGTAAGGCAGGTAGAAAAAGATATTTAGGATTTAGACCAAAAGTAAGAGGTGTTGTAATGAATCCTGTTGATCATCCACATGGTGGTGGAGAAGGTAGAACATCTGGAGGTAGAGATCCTGTTACTCCTTGGGGTGTTTCGACTAAAGGTAAAAAGACAAGAAATAATAAAAAAACGGACATTTTTATAATTAGAAGGAAGAAAAAATAATGACAAGATCAGTTTGGAAAGGACCTTTTGTAGATATTACATTAATTAAGAAAGCTGAAAAGTTATCTGAGTCTGGAAGAAAAGAGGTATTAAAAACTTGGTCAAGAAGATCGACCATCCTTCCACAGTTTGTTGGATTAACTTTTGGTGTGTATAATGGTCAAAAGTTTGTTCCAGTAACAATTAATGAGCAAATGGTTGGTCACAAATTAGGCGAATTTTCTCCTACTAGATCCTTTAAAGGACACACAGCTGCAGATAAGAAAGCGGAACAGAAATGAACGAAAATCTGACAGCTTTAGCTAAAGATAATATGGTAAGGATAAGTCCTACTAAACTAACTATTCTAGTTAATAGTATTGTAAATTTGAAGGTTAGTGCTGCAATAAATCAACTAAAATTTTCTTCTAAAAGAGTATCTGGAACTATTTTAAAAGTACTAAATGCTGCTGTAGCAAATGCTGAAAACAATAAGCAATTAGATATAGACAAACTTTTTGTTAAAGAAGCGTTTGTAGGTAAAAGCTTAAGAATGAAAAGATGGCGACCTAGAGCAAAAGGTAGAGCTGCTTCAATTATCAAGCCATTTAGCAAGGTGACAATCATCGTTGAAGAAAGAACAGAATTAAAAAAGGAAAAGAAACAATGGGACAAAAAGTAAATCCTTACGGCATTAGACTTGGTATCAATAAAACTTGGTCATCAAGATGGTTTTCTAAAAGTGAATATACAAAGTTGTTGCATCAAGATTTGAAAATCAAAAAATATGTAGAAAAAAAATTAAAGAATGCAAGTATCTCTAAAATAAATATTGAAAGAGCTGCCAAAAAATTAAGACTTTCCATATATAGTTCAAGACCTGGTATTATTATCGGAAAAAAAGGTGCAGATATTGAAACACTAAAAAATGATCTTTCAAAGATGTCAAATCTTGAAGTATTTCTTGATATAAAAGAGGTTAGGAAGCCAGAGGTAGAAGCCAGATTAGTTGCAGAAAATATTGCATCACAATTAGAAAAAAGAATATCATTTAGAAGAGCAATGAAGAAAGCTGTTCAATCAGCAATGCGATTAGGTGCTAAAGGAGTTAAAATTGTTTGTAGTGGAAGATTAGGCGGTGCTGAAATTGCTAGAACTGAAAAGTATCATGAGGGTAGTGTTCCATTACATACACTAAGAGGTGATATTGATTACGCAACTGCAGAAGCAGAAACAACATATGGGATTTGTGGAATAAAAGTTTGGATCAATAAAGGTGAAATATTATTAAAAGACCCATATGCAAGTGAAAGAAAACAAATTGATCAAGGGAGTGTTAGATAATGAATATGTTATCACCTAAAAAAACTAAATTTAGAAAACAATTCAAAGGTAGAATTCATGGTAATTCTAAAGGTAATTATGGTCTTAATTATGGTAGTTATGGTTTAAAGGCTATGGAGCCAGAAAGAGTTACTTCAAGACAAATTGAAGCTGCAAGAAAAGCAATAACTAGATATTTAAAAAGAGCTGGTAGAATGTGGATCAGAATATTTCCAGATGTTCCAGTATCAAAGAAACCAGCTGAAGTAAGAATGGGTAAAGGCAAAGGATCAATTGAATTCTGGGCTTGTAGAGTTAAACCTGGAAGAATTATGTTTGAAGTTGATGGTGTAAATGTAAATGATGCAAGAAAAGCCATGACTTTAGCTGCCGCAAAACTCCCTATTAAATGTAAATTTGTAGAAAGAAATATCTAAAATGAATAAAAAAATCAAAATTGATGATAAAAAAATTAAAGATGAAATATTGAACTTAAAGAAAACATTAATGAATTTAAATTTTCAAAAATCTTCTGGTCAATTAGAAAAAACATCTAAGATTAAAGACACAAAAAAACAAATTGCTAGATTAAACACAAAATTATCGGTTATAAATGGAGAGCAAAATGCCTAAAAGAATTTTATCAGGTGTTGTAGTTTCTTCAAATTCAAATAAGACCATTACCGTTGATGTCACCAGAAGAATTAAACACAAATTGTACAAAAAAATAATTAGACAAACAAAAAAATATCATGCTCATGACGAGAATAATGAGTTTAAAGTTGGAGATACTGTATCTATAATTGAGTCTAAACCTATATCAAAATTAAAAAAATGGAGAGTTGTCACAAACACAGGAGAAAAATTGTGATCCAAATGCAATCAAAACTATTTGTTGCAGATAATTCAGGGGCAAGAACTATACAATGTATAAAAGTCCTAGGAGGTTCTAAAAGAAGATCTGCTTCAATTGGAGACATAATTGTTGTTTCAATTAAAGATGCTTTACCAAGAGCAAAAGTTAAAAAAGGTGATGTATATAAAGCAGTGATAGTCAGAACTTCAAAAGATTTTAAAAGATCTGACGGTTCTGCAATTAGATTTGATAAAAACGCTGCAGTTCTTTTAGATAAACAAGAAGAGCCTATAGCAACAAGAATTTTTGGACCTGTAACAAGAGAATTAAGAAGTAAAAAATTTATGAAAATTATAAGTCTAGCACCTGAGGTAATTTAATGAATAAGAAATTTAAATTAAAAAAAGGAGATGAAGTAATAGTGCTTGCCGGTAAAGATAAAGGCAAAACAGGAAAAATTATAAAGATTGTACCTAAACAAATGAAAGTTATTGTTTCAGAAATCAATAAAGTTAAAAAGAACCAAAAACCTGACAATAATCAACCAGGAGGAATTATTGATAAAGAAATGCCTATACATATTTCAAATCTTTCGTTTTATGATCCTGAATTAAAAAAAGGTATAAGAATTGGTTACAAATTAGATAAGAACAAGAAAGCAAGAATTAATAAATCTACAGGTAAGGAAATCTAATGAGTAGACTCTTAGAAGAATACAACAATCAAATTAAGCAAGAATTAAAATCCAAACTTGGATTTAAAAACATATTTGAAGTTCCAAAAATAAAAAAGATCATTTTGAATATAGGTGTTGGAGAAGGAAAAGAAGACTCAAAGTTAATCGATAAGGCTTTAGAAGACTTAACCCTTATATCTGGCCAAAAAGCAGTTAAAACAATTTCAAAAAAAGCAATTTCAGGATTTAAAATAAGGGCTGGAATGCCTTTGGGAGTAAAAGTGACACTGCGTAATAAAATTATGTATGAATTTCTTGATAGGTTAGTAAATATTGCAATTCCAAGAATAAGAGACTTTAGAGGATTAAATTTAAATAGTTTTGATGGGAATGGAAATTTTTCTATGGGAATTAAGGAGCACGTAATATTTCCAGAGATAAATTTTGATAAAGTAGATAAAGTAAGAGGTATGGATATTACTATTTGTACATCTGCAAAAAATAATAAAGAGGCCTTAGAATTACTTAAAAGTTTTAATATGCCTTTTACAGACAATCAGGTTAATTAAGGAGTAACATGGCAAAACTTAGCTCAGTTCAAAAAAATCTTTTTAGACAAAAATTAATTAAAAAATATAAATCTAAGAGAGATAGCCTTAAGGCTAAAATAAAAAATAAAAATATTTCTTTGGAAGAGAGAATTTCTTATCAAAATAAACTGAACGATCTTCCTAGAAATGGTTCTTCTATTAGACACAGAAACAGATGTGAAATAACTGGTAGATCTAGAGGAAATTATAGAAAATTTGGTTTATCCAGAATAAAACTAAGAGAGCTTTCAATGACTGGAGATTTGCCAGGTGTTGTTAAGTCAAGTTGGTAGAAAGGGTTAATATGGCTTTAAACGATTCACTTTCAGATATGCTAGCAAGAATTAAAAATGCTCATCAAGCAAATAAAGTATCAACTCTTTGTCTTAAATCAAAATTAAACATGAATGTATTAAGTGTTCTAAAAGATGAAGGCTATATAAGAGATTTTAAAAATATCGAAGAGAGAAAGGGAGTAAATTCAATAAAAATTGAATTAAAATATTATAATGGAAGCCCTGTAATTAAGAAAATAAAAAGAATTTCTAAACCAGGTATCAGAATATATTCTAAAATTAGTGAGCTTAATAAACCATATGGAGGGTTAGGAATATCTATTCTCTCAACCCCAAAAGGAGTTATGTCAGATCATCAAGCAAAAAAAAATAATGTTGGTGGTGAGATTTTGTGTGAGGTCTTTTAATGTCAAGAATTGCAAATAACCCAATACAAATATCTAAAGAAGTAGAATGTACTTTTAAAGATGGAATTTTTTCAGCTAAAGGAAAACTTGGGCAAATGCAAACAATAGTAAATTCTAATTACAAAATAAATATTAATGATGATGAAATAAAAGTTATTTCTAATATTGAAAATAATAAAGATCCAAACTGGGGAACTACTAGAGCCATTATTGCAAATATTATTAAAGGAGTAACAAATGGCTTTACTAAAACTTTAGAATTAAACGGTACCGGATACAGAGCTAGTGTTTCTGGTTCCAAATTAAAACTAGAACTAGGTTATAGTCATGACATTAATTTTGAGATTCCTGCAGATGTAAAAATTGAATGCCCAAAACAAAATTTGATTAAATTATTTAGTATAAATAAGGAGAAGTTAGGAGCTGCTGCTGCAAAAATTAGATCATTTAGAAAACCAGAACCATTTAAGGGTAAAGGAATAAAATATATTGATGAATATATTTTTAGAAAAGAAGGTAAAAAGAAGTAATTTATGAAAGATAGAAAACAAAGAGTAAGATATAAATCAAAGAAAGTTTCCAAAAGAAATAGACTAAGTGTATTTAGATCCAATAACCATTTATATGTGCAACTTATAGATGATAGTAATGGCATAACACTTGCAAGTGCTTCATCTCTTGAAAAATCAATTAAAGATAAAAAATTACAAAGAAAAGAAATTGCAGAACTTATTGGTAAAAATATAGCAAAAAAAATAATTTCTAAAGGAATTGATAAAGTAGCCTTTGATAGAGGTAAATATAAATATCATGGTTTAATTAAAATACTTGCAGAAGCTGCAAGATCTGAAGGTCTTAATTTTTAGAGGTACGTATGTTTGAAAAGGATAAAAATGAATTTACTGAACATCTAGTAACAATTAACAGGGTAGCTAAAGTTGTAAAAGGTGGAAGAAGATTTGGATTTGCTGCAATAATGATAGTTGGTGATAACAAAGGTAGAGTAGGAATAGGAACAGGTAAGGCAAAAGAAGTACCTGAAGCTGTTAGAAAAGCTACAGAAAATGCAAAAACTAAAATGATTAGAGTACACTTGAAAGAAAATAGAACTATTCATCATGATATTGTTGGACGTTTTGGAGCTGGAAAGGTAATATTAAGAGCAGCTGCTCCAGGAACTGGTATTATTGCCGGAGGCCCCATGAGAGCACTCTTTGAATCTCTTGGAATTAAAGATGTAGTTGCTAAATCTACTGGAACATCAAATCCACATAACATGTTAAAAGCAACATTAAATGCTTTTAAAGTATCTGAATCTCCAAAATCAGTTGCTGCAAAAAGATCAAAAAAAATTAATGATATAACTTCTAATAAGAATAGCTAAATATGAAAATTAATGAATTAAAATCACCACTAAGCTCAAGTAAGCAAAATAAGAGAAGAGGAAGAGGCTCAGGCTCTGGTTTGGGCAAAACAGCTGGGAGAGGTGTTAAAGGTCAAAAATCAAGATCAGGCGTTTCTATTAATGGCTTTGAAGGTGGGCAAATGCCTATTTATAGACGTTTACCAAAAAGAGGTTTTAAAAACCATTTTAAAATAAAAACTCAAAGTATTAGTTTTACAATGATAAACAATATAATTAAAAAATATAGCCTCGATCCTTCTGTAATTAAGGAAGAGGAGCTATTTAATAAAAAAATTTTTAAAAGATCGAAAGGAAGTTTAAAACTTCTTAATATAGGAGAGCCAAATAAATTAACTAATTTAGAGATTTCTTATGCTTCCAAAAAAGCTGTTGAAGTTTTAGAAAAATTAGGTGGTAAAATTAAACTTACAAAGAAATAAATGGCAACAGCTGCAGACAGATTAGCAAATAACTTAAACTTTGGTGCTTTGGGAAAAGCAACAGAATTAAGACAAAGACTACTATTTACTTTAGGTGCGTTAATTGTTTTTCGCTTAGGTACATTTCTGCCTATACCAGGTATTAACCCATTAGCTTTACAGCAATTTTTTGAACAACAATCCTCTGGTATTCTAGGTATTTTTGATACATTCTCAGGAGGTGCACTAGGTAGAATGGGAATTTTTGCCCTTGGTGTTATGCCTTATATATCTTCATCAATAATAATGACATTGATGCAATCAGCAATTCCATATCTAAAATCTTTAAAAGAACAGGGATCAAAAGGAAGAAGGCAACTTCTTCAATTTACTAGATATGTTACGGTCTTAATTGCTGCAGTTCAGGGATATGGAGTCTCTATTGGTTTAGAATCGATGCAAACAACATATGGAAATATTGTTTTTGAACCAGGATTATTTTTTAGACTAACAACAGTAATAACACTAGTGGGTGGAACAGTTTTTCTTATGTGGCTCGGTGAACAAATTACCTCAAGGGGTGTAGGTAATGGAATTTCACTAATTATAACTGCAGGAATAATTGCCAATCTTCCAAGTGCATTTGTTAGTACTTTACAACTAGGTAGAACAGGAGAATTAAGTATCGCATTTATTTTAGGAATATTAATACTTATAGTGCTATTAATAATTTTTATAGTTTTCGTTGAAAAAGCTCAAAGACGTTTACCAGTTCAATATCCAAAAAGACAAGTTGGAAATAAAATTTATGGTGGTCAAAGCTCACATTTACCATTAAAAATCAATACCGCAGGTGTTATTCCTGTTATTTTTGCATCATCTATTCTTCTTCTTCCAAACACTATGTCTGGATTTGGCGCAGGATCATCAAGTGATATTTTTATTTTAATCTCAAGCTATTTAGGAAGGGGTCAGCCACTTTATCTAGCATTGTATGCAGGAATGATTATATTTTTTGGATTTTTCTATACATCTATTGTTTTTAATCCGGATGAACAAGCAGAAAATCTTAGAAAATATGGAGGTTTTATTCCAGGTATAAGACCAGGAGAAAATACTGCAAAATATATAGAGTTTGTATTGGTAAGACTAACCACTATTGGAACTATTTATTTAACATTCGTAGCGCTATTGCCAGAGTTCCTATTATCAAGAACATCAATTCCTTTTTATCTTGGTGGAACAGCATTATTAATTGTAGTCGTAGTAATGATAGATTTTATTACCCAAGTACAATCACATCTTTTTCAACACCAATATGAAGGCTTGCTTAAAAAAACTAAGTTAAAAGGTAGAAGGTAGATTGAAAAAAATAATTTTTTTTGGACCTCCTGGAGCAGGAAAAGGTACACAGGCTAAAATAATTTCAAATTACTTAAATATATCCCATCTATCAACAGGTGATATTTTAAGAAAAAAATTATTAGATAATGATGATTTAGCAAAGCAATTACAATCAATCATGTCTTCAGGTAATTTAGTTTCAGATGATATTCTTAATTCTATTGTATCTTCAAGGTTAAAAAATGAGACAGAGAAAGGTTTTATATTAGATGGTTATCCACGTACTATGGCACAAGCAGAATTCCTAAATAATTTTTTTTTAGATACTGCTACATCTTTAGACTACATATTGGATATCCAAATAAATTTTGAAATCCTTAAAAACAGAATTATAAAAAGATCTTCAGAAGAAGGCAGGGAAGACGATAATATAAATGTAATAGAAACAAGATATAATGAATATCTTAATTCTACTCAAAAAGTTTCAAATTTTTATAAGGGCAATTATTCGTCTATATTTTATGAAATAGATGGATCCCATCAAATTCAAGAAATAACTTACAAAATTAAAGATATTTTAAAAAAATCATGAAAATCAGCCAAATTTTCACATATCTTCCCTTGACTAATTACATGATTATCATGTATTCACCCTCATTCATTTTTTTTGGATCTCATTATGGCTAGAATATCAGGTGTAAATATTCCTACAAATAAAAAAGTAAACATAGCACTTACATATATATTTGGAATAGGGAATAAAATAGCATTGGATATTTGTAACAATGCATCAATAGATATTTCTAAACGTGTAAGTGAACTTAATGAAGAAGAGGTAAATAAAATAAGAGATTTAATTGATAAAGATTATTCTGTAGAGGGTGATCTAAGGCGAAAAATATCTTTAGATATAAAAAGACTTAATGATTTAGGCTGTTACAGGGGCCTTCGTCATCGAAAAAAATTACCAGTTAGAGGTCAAAGAACACATACAAATGCTAGAACAAGAAAAGGTAAGGCAGTAGCGATTGCTGGAAAGAAAAAAGTAACAAAAGGTTAAAATGGCAGAGAAAAAAAAATCTAAAATTAAAAAGAAATTCTCTTCAGGTGTAGCGCATATAGTTTCTTCATTTAATAACACAATTATCACTATTACTGATGATAAAGGCAATGCATTAGCATGGTCTTCCTCAGGACATAAAGGTTTTAAGGGATCAAGAAAGTCTACACCTTATGCTGCACAAATAGCAGCAGAAGATGCGGCTAATAAAGCAAAAGATTATGGTTTAAAAAATCTTAAAGTAGAAGTATCAGGACCAGGTTCGGGAAGAGAGTCTGCTTTGAGATCATTGCAATCTATTGGCTATGTGATTACTTCAATTAAAGATGTAACTCCAATACCCCATAATGGTTGTAGACCAAGAAAAAGAAGAAGAGTTTAAAAAAGGAGCATTTAAGTGTTACAAAAAAACTGGAGTGAATTAATTAAACCTACAAAGATGGAAGTTAACGTAGACGAAAGTAATGGAAGAATTGGTAAGCTTATAGCTGAACCACTGGAAAGAGGTTTTGGATTAACATTAGGTAACTCAATCAGGAGAATTTTATTATCTTCTCTACAAGGAGCTGCTATTACTTCAGTTAAAATCAAAGGAGTTGTTCATGAATTTTCAACTATCCCTGGTGTTAAAGAAGATCTAACTGATATACTTTTAAATTTAAAATCAATAGCTGTAAAAGTTCATTCACCTGGTTTAAAAAAAATGTATATTAAATCATCAGGATCTGGTGAGCTAAGAGCTGGCAATTTTGAAACTGACTCCGAAACAGAAATCATGAATCCAGATCAATTAATTATGACTCTTGATTCTAATGCTGATGTAGAAATTGAAGCAAATATTGAAACAGGAAAAGGTTATGTTACAGCAGAAGTTGCCGAAGATGAAAACAAAATAATTGGAGAAATTAAATTAGATGCAATGTTTAGTCCTGTTGTTAAAGCTTCTTATAAAATTGAAAATAGCAGGGTAGGCCAGGTAACTGATTTTGACAAGTTGGTTTTTGAAGTTGAAACTAATGGTGCAATTTCACCTGATGATGCTATAGCCCTAGCAGCTAGAATATTGCAGGATCAGCTACAACCATTTATAAATTTTGATGAACCTGAGGTACTTCCTGATCAGTCTACATCAGAAAGTTTGTCATTCAACACAAATTTATTGAAAAAAGTAGAAGAGTTAGAGTTATCTGTTAGATCTGCAAACTGTTTGAAAAATGATAATATAATTTACATAGGGGATCTTGTGCAAAAATCTGAATCAGAAATGTTAAGAACTCCTAACTTTGGTAGAAAATCCTTGAATGAAATTAAAGAAGTTCTGCAACAGATGGAACTTAATTTGGGTATGTCTGTACCTGATTGGCCACCTGAAAATATTGATGATTTGGCTAAAAAATATGAGGATCCATTTAATAAGTAAAAAAATGAAACACAATATTAAAAACAAAAAACTCAATAAAACATCTTCACATAGAAAGGCAATGTTGATGAATATGTCTAATGCTCTTATAAAGCATGAACAGATAACTACCACACTTGCTAAAGCTAAAGAACTAAGAAGATTTGTTGAGAAAATTGTTACATTAGGAAAAAAAGGTGATTTAATATCCAGAAGAAAAACTATTTCAACTCTTCAAGATAATAAAATGACGCAAAAAGTTTTCGACATATTATCTGATAGATACAAAAATAGACCTGGGGGTTATACTCGAATTATTAAATTAGGTAATAGATTTGGTGATAATGCACCAACAGCAGTTATTGAATTTGTAGATCGAGATGAAAAAGCTAAAGGTCTTGATAGCGGACCTATTATAGAAAAAAAATCTACTGAAGAAGTAGAGGAACAACCTCAAACTTAAGTATATTGTTTAACTTAATGTTAGTCGCCATTGGTGGTGCATTAGGTGCAATACTAAGATATCTTTTAACAAATATTAGTAAATCAATGTTTGCATCAAGTATTTATGGAACTATTTCTGTGAATATATTAGGTTCTTTTCTAATAGGATACTTTATAACATCTAATGCTGGAAACGATTTATCTGAAAATTTTGTTAAATTTTTTTTAATTATCGGTCTTTTAGGATCTTTCACAACTTTTTCTGCATTTTCTTATGATGTAGTAGAATTAATATATTCAAAAAAATATATTTCATCTTTTACTTATATTTTCATATCAATTTTTATTTGTGTAATGTCTGCATATTTAGGAACCCTGTTAAATAAGTTTTGATTTGATTAAAAACATTAAAATTTTAAATAATTTGAATCAAAGACTAGATAAATATCTTAAAAACAAATACACGTCTTTAACACAAGGATTCATTGAGAAAAATATAAGAAAAAAAAATATTTTAATTAATAATTCGATAACTAAAGCAAACTATTTAGTTAAACTTAATGATAAGCTTAAAATATTAAATTTTCATGAGGCACTATATAAAAATAAAATAATTTTTAAAAAAAATATTAAAATACCCAAAGAAATTTTAAGTCAATTCAAAAGATCAATAAAATTTGAAAACAACGATTTTATTGTTTTAGATAAATGGCCACAAATAGCTACTCAAGGAGGAAGTAAAATAAATATTTCAATAGATCATATAATCAAAAATATTAATTCACAATATAGGTTAGTACATAGACTAGATAAAGAAACATCAGGACTTCTTTTAATTGCTAAAAATCTTAATTATGCCAAAAAGCTATCTTATCTTTTCAAACAAAAAGAAATTACTAAATATTATATTGCTTTATGTGAAGGAAATCCAAAAAATAATTATTCTCAAGTCAAATTAGAAATTAAAAATAAAAAACTTAAAATTGAAAATACTCTAACAAATTATAAATTGTTAAATAAAAATAAAGTTATATCTTCAATTTTATTTAATCCTCAAACTGGAAAAACTCATCAACTTAGAATAGTATCTAAAAATCTTGGATGTCCAATAGTTGGGGATCAAAAATATAATATTCATTCTAAGTATTCAAAAGAAAAGTTGATGTTACATGCAATTGCACTAAAATTTGAAGTGAATACAAAGAAGTTTGAATTTATTTCAAAATTACCGGATCATTTTCTAAGCTTTGTAAAAAAAAATAACTTAAAAATTGGTAAAGATTTAAAAGAATATTTAAATAGTTTTTAATTTTTCTAAAAAAATTTTTTTAAATTTATTATCAAATTCAGATTGTTCTAATTTAATACCTAATTCTTCCATTGATGTATTTTTATATTTTTTTAAGCCACAGGAATGAATATAATTATAATATTTAAGATTAGGATTAATATTAAAACTTAACCCATGGTATGTAATCCATTTTTTAATTCGTAATCCAATTGCACCAATTTTTTTTTCTTTATCATATGAAATATTATTACTTTTAGTTACCCAAACACCTACCCTGTCTTTGAAGGTTTGGGCTTCAATATTATAGTTTGCTAAAAAGGAAATAAGTGAATTTTCAATTATTGTAATAAATTTTCTAATATCTTTATTTTTGTTATTTAAATTTAACATAAAATAAACAATTCTTTGGCCAGGACCGTGATAGGTTGTTTTGCCTCCGCGATTAGATTTTATTACATCAATAATATCTGAATTTAATATTTCTTCTTTTGAAGCACTTGTTCCTTGAGTAAAAATATGATTATGATTTAGAAACCATATTAATTCTTCAGATTTATTATTAATTATACCATCAACTCTAGACTCCATATACATTACAGCTTCTTCATAATTTACTTCACTATTTGATATTTTAATTTCAAACTGTTTCATCTGTATTTAACTTTA
>CENU01035565.1_pt1 | contig 16797 bp, 16 predicted proteins | sample 361331 | NCBI WGS metagenome assembly CENU01 (sample SAMEA2619766, study PRJEB7988) | marine metagenome | isolation source: saline water (ENVO:00002010), including | reverse complement strand
CCGCCGAGGTGGGCAGAGTGGGCAATGTCCGAGGTAAAGGGGCCGTTCCCGAGCAGATTGGGAAGCTCGCCGCCGAGTATGCCGGAAATAGAAATCCCGAGCGCAATCCAGAAGACCCATTTCGGTTTTAGTGTGACGGGCAAGACAAAGAAAAGGAGCAGGGTGATCGGTTGTTCGGGGCGCAGCTTGCAGAAAAAGCCGAGGAGTGCGAACACGCTGGCAGAGGCTCCGACAACGGGAAATGCATCGTTGTAATGAAAGGCGAGATAGAAGACCGCTCCCAACAGCGTCCCGCCGAAATATAAAATTAAAAATTGGGTGCGGCCAAGAATTGGCTCAAGCATGCGACCCAGAAAAAAGAGCCCGAGCATGTTGCCAAGGATGTGCATCAAGCCACTGGTGCTGTGCAAAAAGGTATAGGTTAAGGGGGTCCACAACTTGAAGTTGCGTAGGTGTTCCCCACTCAATGCAAACCATTCAGTCAAAAAGCGGTTGCTGCGGTAAGGAAGCTGCCCGGGGAAGAGTACATTGAGTAATTGTTGGAGGACAAATACCCCAACCGTGAAAAAAATCAGGTTTATGTAAGCGGAAGACTGATTGCCTGAGCCTTCATTTGTCTGGCGCATATATGGTCGGTCGTAAAGCATGTGGGTTCAGTACAATAGTAACGAAGAGAGGTTTGCCAAGCATCGAGACCAATTAGAAAGACGGCTGTTCCGCAGTCGATCGAATTGCCTTACGGCTTGACTCAGGTGCTAAATCGGTAGCTTTGATAGAGGTATGGCAGAAATAGAGGATAAATGGCCGGAAAATGCATCCGGTAAATTTTATGTGGATGAGCAGTGTATCGACTGTGACCTGTGTCGTGAAACCGCACCGGATTTTTTCACTCGCAATGAAGACGGGGGTTACTCCTTCGTACATGCTCAGCCTAAAAGTGAAGAAGACATTGCTCTCTGCATGGAGGCCCTCGAGGGCTGCCCGGTAGAAGCGATTGGCGAAGATGGCGAGTGATTGATTCCGGTAGTCTGGTTGCGCGCTATTGTTTTAGAATCGGCGCCACACCATCGGGTTAAAAAGCACGAGCACGGCGTAGAGCTCGAGCCTGCCCAATGTCATGAGTAAGGATAGGTAAAGTTTGGTCGAGCCACGCAGGAAGTGAAAGTTATCGTAAGGCCCGACTTGATCAAAGCCGGGGCCAATATTGAAGAGAGTGGCCTGGACACAAGAGAAGGTGCTGAGAAAGGTCATCTCCGGTTCATTGGCAGAGACAAAAAGCATGGAAACAATCTGCAGGACGACCATGAGCAGAAGAAAAATGATAACATTCTGAACCGCACGTTCACCCAGCGGCTTGCCTCCCATACGCATGGATAGAGTGAGGTTTGGCCGTACGGCATGTGTGATGCTGCGCATGGATCCACGCAGGGCGATCAGTATGCGCACCACTTTGACACCGCCTGCGGTAGAGCCAGAGCAACCACCGATGAACATAAGTGTAATGAGCAGCATTTTTGCCGGCGGCAGCCAAGTTTCAAAATCGGTTGAGGCATAACCTGTGGTGGTCATAATCGAGACGGCCTGAAACAGGGCAGTGCGCAGGCTGTCCAAAGTAGGTAGCTCACCGGTTAATTCTACGAGATAAACGGTGAGTAGAAATGTGCTGCCTAAAAGTATGATATAAAACCAGTAGACTTCCTGCCCATGCCGTAAGAGATGCCAGCGTCTCGAGAATATGCGAATGACAAAGAGGAAGGTCGTCGCGCTCAGGGCCATAAAAAAGATGGCAATCCATTCTATGAGCGGGCTGTGGAAGTGCTGTATACTAGCGGCCTCCGTGCTAAAACCACCGGTGGCTATGGTTGTCATAGCATGGTTGACGGCTTGAAACCAGGTCATCCCCGCGAGCTTGTAGGCAATCGCGCAGATGATGGAAATGCCCAGATAATAAAGCATGAGCGTGACGGCTCCGTGCTGTATCCGCCCTTGATCAAAGTCGGCCGCTGAACCGGAAGATTCACTACTAAAAAGGATTTTTGCACCGGCCCCCAGAGAGGAAAGCAAAGCGACGAAGAAAACGACAACACCGAGGCCCCCCATCCATTGGCTGAGGGATCGCCAAAAAAGCAGGCTGGCCGGAAACTCGTGAAAATTGGTAAATGCAGTGGCGCCGGTTGTGGTCAGGCCGGAACTGCATTCGAAAATAGCATCCGTAAAATCACAGCCTTCGACAATCAGCAGATAAGGAATCGCGCCGATAAAGGTGGCGAGGAACCAGGACAGGCCGATCAAGCAGAGTGCCTCGCGACGAAACATGCGCGGGTTGCCATGACGACCGAGGAAATGAAAGAGGCCGGAAAGTAAGAGGCAGATCGCGAGACAGATAAAGAATGCCTGATTGGAACGATCCAAAAAGAGGGCTTCCCCGTTGAGCAGCCCCACGCCAATACAAAGGGAGAAAGCACCAGCCAAGACGAGCAGGACCTTGCCCAGCATTTTAAAGAGAATTCCAGCGTTCACGGGCGCTTCAAGTGTTGAGGAGGATCAGTAATGAATCGGTTTACACGAGCTTGGAGAGCAGTGCTTTTTTCTCGGATTCATCGACCAGAACAAGCACACGGTCTCCCGCCAGGAGGGTGTCTTCTGCAGTAGGTACACTGGCCTTAAATTTGTGTTGAATGGCGACAAATAGACTGCTGCGGGGCAACTGAATGTCTTTGACGCATTTGCCGATGACGGGACTGGAGTGGTCGAGTTTGACTTCAAGAATACGGCCACCATCGGGTAGTTCAGCGAGTGTGGCGGCGGTCTCGGTAGACAGGCTGCGGAGCATGAAATCTGCGGTGGCACGACGCGGAGAGACAACCATCTCAATGCCGAGAATAGTCTTTAGGATGCCCTCAAGTTGTTCATAATCGCCTTTGTTGACGACGAGTTGAACGTGGTCAGCGCCGAGTTTGGTAGCCTGCAGGCAGGTCAGGATGTTTTCTTCGTCATCCTTGGTGCAGGCGACAAAATAGTCCGCCTCGGAGATTTGTTCCTCTTCGAGCAGTCGCAGGGAGGTGCCGTCACCACAGATTACAGAGACTTCCGGGAAGCGTTCGGCGATTTGCTGGCAACGTTCGGGATCTTTTTCAATCACTCGGATACGGAATCGGGGATTGGTTAGTAACCGGATCAAACTAATGGCAGTCTCGGTGCCGCCAAAAAGGACAACACGAACTTCACTGATTTTGTTTTTTGGGTCAAAGCGTTCGCGCAGGCTGAAAAGAGCGTCCGGGTAGCCGAATAAAGTCACACGGTCGCCTTCCTGCAAAACAGTCTCCGCTCCGGCAATTTCGCCGATACCATCGCGCTGGACATAGCCAATGCGCACCTTCGGGTCGAGCTTCAGCTGTTTTAGCTGTTGACCGATTAGCCGGGATCCGTGAGCCACCCGTTGTTGCTGGAATTCGATTTGACCGCGGGCAAAGTTTTCTACGGCGACCCGCCCGGGATTACGAATCGCTTTGGCCAATTCGACCGCACAGATCGCTTCCGGATTGACCAGCATGTCGATACCGAAATGCAGCTGATAATTGATCACCGAGTTGTCGCTATAGGTTTCGTCATGGATGCGCGCGAAGGTGTCTTTTGCCCCGAGCCCTTTGGCCAGAGAGCAGGAAATAAGGTTGGTACGGTCGTCGCTGGTCATCGCCAGAAAGGCGTCGCAGCGGGCTACATCCAGATCGACTAGCTGACGAGCAGAGCTGCCATTGCCCCGGACAATGCGGGCGTTTTGCTCTTCGTCAAGCTGCTCTACGCGTTGCCCGGACTGCTCCACGACGGTTACATCGTGACCATCCGCGGAGAGTGTTGCACACAAGTTGTGGCCGACTTCTCCGGCCCCTACGATAATGATTTTCATAAGAAAATTTCCGGGTCATAGTGACGCCCTGCGATAGAATTTCCAGAAGTTTCTTACCCGCTAGAGAAGAGCGACTTCGACAGAAAATGTGGCTGCGGATTTGGGTTGTACCTGATGCAGGCCATGTCCATGCGATGGCGCATTGGGCGGCCCCATCCAAGGCTCGACACAGTAGAAGGGGCTGTCTGGCTTGTCTGTCCAGACCACATATGCATTCCAGGTGGAGAAGGTTTCAGCGGTATCGAGCAGCCGGATGCCGACTTTCTCCTCTCCGCTGAGAGGCCCGAATGTAGCCAGTCCGCTTTTCAGCTTGGTGTAGATACGATCAGACACCTCGGGCTGGCCGAAAGAGCAGACCTCTTCCCAGCCTTTTTCAACGGGGATGAGCGAACCATCGGGTGCATGTGTGAAGCACTTCTTGGCGGGAATTTGGAACGCATAGTCATCGCGGGCCAATCCGTCATGCCAGGGGAGGGTAAAGTAAAAGTGGTGACCGGCAGCCCAGGGGATGGGTTGGTCTCCGAGATTTTCCAGTGTCAGGTAAACGCGTAGGAAAATGTCTGAAAATTCATAGCGTACGCTGAATCGGTAATCGAATGGATAGGCTTCCGCGTCTTCCGGGCGCGGGCAAAGTTCAGCGGTGAACCCATACTCATTGACCTGCGAGAGGATAAACTGTCCGTCACGGGCGAAGCCGTGTCGAGGCATGGGCCGTACTTGTTTATCCGGGGCTTTCCACTGGCCGGTTTGCCCATTGTGGCAAGTTCGAGCGGCAAAGGGAAAAAGGATGGGGTTGCCGCCGCGCACTTTAGCGAGGTTATCCATGTCGGCATTTTCTGGCCAGTGGATGATGTCGCGGACGGAGCCGTCCGGCATGCGCAGGTTCCAGTTGATTAAGCGCGCACCGCGTTCCGGGTGGGCGAGGAAGGTGGATGGGCCACATTGCCAGCGATGCAGTTGAACCCCCTTATAATCTACAAGCTCCATGTTTTTTTGTATCACTTATTATTGGATCAAAGAAAAGACAGAAAGCCTTGCGAATCGTCAATACGGCAACCGCTGGCATTGGGATGGTTAGCTTGCTTTCCCCACAACTTTTTACATAGTTAAATTTATGATGTTCTCTCGATACCCATTTTGGTTATTGCTTCTTTTTACAGCAGTGCAGGGGAGTCTTCACGCTGCGGCAGAGACGCTTCCGGAAGAGGGAGTGGTCGAGGCTGCGGCAGAATCCTCTTTCCCCAAACCACCGCTTCGAACTCTCCAGCCGGAAGATGGATCGGTTGATGTCTACATTGTACCGATTGAAGGGCCCATCAGTAAGCCGAACCTCTTTATTCTCCGGCGGGCACTGAAAGAAGCGATTACCAACGATGTTGAAATGCTTGTGCTGGATATGGATACACCGGGGGGGCGCGTGGATATATGCCTGGAAATGATGGAGATGATTGATCGCTTCGAGGGCTTAACGGCTACCTACATTAACGAGGATGCCATATCTGCGGGTTCTTTTATCGCGGCGGCCACAGAGGAAATCTATTTTGCTCCCCGAGGCAAGATTGGCGCTTCGGCAGTGATTCAGGGCACGGGAGAGGACGTGCCGGAAACCGCCCGCTTAAAGATAGAGAGTTATCTGCGGGCGCAGATACGGGTGCTCAGTGAGCAGGATGAATTGCGCGGTCGAGTAATCCGGGCCATGCTGGACAAGGATTACGAGTTGGCCATTGGCGAAACGGTGATCAAGCCGAGCGGGGAATTGCTCACTTTGACGGCTAGTGAGGCGATGGCGGAGTACGGGGAGCCTCCGCGGGCGCTCCTTGGTTCCGGAGTTTACGATTCTATCGAAGACCTGCTGGATGAGCGAACCGGCGATCTGCAGTATCGAGTGAAGGATTTTAAAGTGAGCTATTCGGAAGTCGCGGCAAAGTGGATGGATGGATTTGCTCCGGCTCTCATGGGGATTGGTTTGCTGCTTTTGTTTGTGGAATTCAAGACGCCGGGCTTCGGGCTCTTTGGCATCGCTGGCATCGGTCTCGTAATTGTCTTTTTTGTGAGTCAATACATCGCCGGACTGGCGGGGAACGAGGCGATTGTCTTTTTCCTTTTGGGGGTAGTTCTTGTTTTGGCAGAACTATTGTTTTTCCCCGGTCTGCTCTTCTTTGCGGTGCCCGGGTTGGTTTTAATGCTGGCGTCGCTTCTTTGGGCAATGGTCGATTTCTGGCCGGAGGGAACGGGCCGTTTTTCCGCCGACTTATTTGTTGGTCCGGCTGTAGATTTAGTGGTTGGCTTGGCCATCGCAGTGGGTGGTGCGCTCCTTTTAGGGCGCTTCCTCAAGGGGTCTCCGATCGAGGGTGCTTTGGTTCTATCCAGTACAGTTGGCCAAGCAGACAAGGCAAAGGCGCCCGTTGTTAGTGGCGTTGAAAAAGCCCCCGGATTTCCCGAGGAGGGCGCGACCGGAGAGGCCATAACCCCGCTCCATCCTGCAGGGCTGATTGAGTTGGCCGGAGTGCGCTATGAAGCACGCTGTGCGGTGGGTATCATCGACCGAGGCGCTCGCGTTCGGGTAGTGGGTCGGGAAGATTTCAACCTGTTAGTCGAGGAGGTTGTGGAATGAGCCTGCTTGTCTTGCTTTGTTTGGCCGTCTTCTTGCTGACTGCTTTCGAGGTATTTCTCCCGGGAGGCATCCTCGGAGTGGGTGCGGTTTTCTGTCTCCTTGCGGCCACCTATGTATGCTTTTCGGATTATGGTTTCCTGCCAGCGGTTCTGCTTTTTTTCGGTACTGCTTCGGCCTCTCTGGTGCTCGCGATTATTCAATTCCGCTGGTGGATAAAGTCACCTGTCGGACGCGGGCTCTTTCTTCGTGAGGTTGTCGGAGGCGACGCTCCGGTCAAAGAAAAGGACGACATGATCGGATTCACGGGTGAAGCGTTGACGCGGTTGAATCCATCTGGCAAAGTGGTCATTAATGGTTCGCCTTACGAAGCTTATTCAGAGGATGGCTACATCGAAGCACACGAAAGTGTGCGTGTTGTTGGCCGTGACGCATTTAAATTAATTATACAAAAGACATGATCGATTCATTCACGAACCTCCCCCTCCCCCTCCCACTCGCGCTGGTCGGTTGGCAACTCGTTGCTGCTGCCTTACTCGGCTTGGTCCTATTAGTCTTCGCCCTGATTTTTGTTACTTACATCGGGCTTTTTGTGAAGTCCTACTTGGCCAATGCCACGGTAGGCTTCCCTACGCTGGTTGCGATGCGTTTGCGCGGGGTGCCTGCCTCACTTATTGTGGATGCGCGAATTACCGCGGTAAAGGCCGGCATTAACTTAGACTCGGATGAACTGGAGGCGCACTATCTGGCAGAAGGTAACGTCATTCAGACGGTGCAATCCTTGATTGCTGCGGACAAAGCAAACATTCAGTTGGACTGGCAACGAGCTTGTGCCATCGACCTTGCCACCAAGGGCACCGGGAAATCTGTGCTGGAGGCGGTTCGCACTTCGATTAACCCTAAGGTCATCGAATGCCCAAACCCGCAGAGCGGACGCTCAACGATTGATGGCGTAGCCAAGGATGGCATTCAGGTGAAGGCCCGCGCTCGGGTCACGGTACGTTCAAATTTGGACAATTATGTAGGCAGTGCTCTCGAGGAAACAGTAATCGCTCGCGTGGGCGAAGGCATTGTTACAACCATTGGTTCGTCCGATTCTTACAAGACTGTACTCGAGTCACCCGACACCATTTCCAAGGTTGTTCTGGATCGTGGCCTGGATGTCGGTACGGCTTTCGAGATTTTATCGATCGATATCGCGGACGTCGATGTTGGCGAAAACATCGGTGCCAAGCTGCAGGAATCACAGGCTGAGGCAGACAAAAATGTTGCACAGGCGAAGGCGGAAATGCGCCGCGCAGCTGCGGTCGCTCTGGAGCAGGAAATGAAGGCCAAGGTCGAAGAGATGCAGGCCAAAGTGGTGGAAGCAGAAGCGCAGGTGCCACTGGCCTTAGCGGAAGCCTTCCGCAGCGGTAACCTAGGTGTGATGGACTACTATCGCTTAAATAATATCAAGGCAGATACCGAGATGCGCGATTCCATTTCTAAGGGAGAAGAAAAGGGCGAGTAAGAAACACCTGCAGTAACTACTTTCGAAATGGAAGACCTCTTTGAGATCCTAGTTCCGCTGGTCATTGCGGCGATCTATTTCTTCGGCAACATGCGGTCGAAGAAAGAGTCGCCGCCGCCGGGTCAGCGCCCGAAGCGATCGAGGCGGCCGCAGACCGAAGCAGAACTTGCTATGGAAGCTCGTCAGCGGGAAGCGCAGGAAGCGATTCGACGCAAGATTCTTGAGCGTCGGGGGGGAGCGAATAAGCCGCGCCAGTCCATGCCATCTGCAGAGCTAGTGATTCCTGAAGAAAAGGAGCTGCGTCAGCCTGCGGCACCAATTCCTGAAGCGCGGCAACCGACCTTTGAGGTTCCTAAATCAGGAAGTTTTTCTTGGGGTGATTCGGGAGATGCCTACGAGTTACAGATGGAAGAGCAACAGCGACGAATTGAGGAAACCCGTCGTCAGGCGGAAGCGATTCGACAACAAGCCGGCCAGCAAACCGGGAGGGGATCTGCTTCGGCGGCAGGTCAGACCCGTGCCCGCCAGAGTAGAAAGCGGTATCATGGATCGGTACGAAGCCGGTTCAACAGTCCCAGTGCTGCGCGATCTGCAATTATCTATGCGGAAGTATTGGGTCGGCCACTCGGATTGGATGGCCGGTCACGCTTACCTTCTGATTGATAGATAGCCAGTAGTTGATGGAAGTCAGCGTCTTTGTCGGCACTCATTAATATGTAGTCGTAGAGTGGGGCTTGTTTCATCTCCTCCTCGGCCACATGGAGACGACGACGCACCTCTTCCTCTGTGTCGGTCCCACGCCCTCGAAGCCTTTTTTCCAGCTCTTCCCGGCTTGGTGGCATGATGAATACGGTAGCGATCCGGCCTTTTAGCAGGGGGTCTTGGTCTGCAGTTTGCCGGAAGCTGGCAGCTCCCTGAACGTCGATGTTGAGCAGTAGATCCATGCCGGATAATAACTTTTCCTGAACCTCGCTTTTTAGCGTTCCATAGTGATTCCCGTGCACCCTTGCATATTCGTAAAAAGCATCCCGGCCTATGCGCTCCTCAAAGTCAGCGGCATTCAGAAAGTAATAGTCCAACCCGTCTCGTTCATCTCCACGGGGTGCCCGGGTGGTCGCGGTAATCACTCTTTCCAGCTTAGGGGATACCTCGAGCAATCGATTACAAACCGTTGTCTTGCCGCTTCCGGCTGGCCCGGATACTATCAGCAGTCGGCCTTTATCCCCGATCGAGTTTGGCTCCTTCATCGATTAATAGCTTATCGCGACTCCGACCAGAAAGAGACCGTATAAAGAAAACAGAACGCCCATAATGCGGGAGCGCATCTGACTATGGTAGAGCCATGAGAAAAAATCACGCAGTTTGTAGGGGCTGGCTCCGAGAACCAGAGCAAGGACAATGGCCGCATAGACAAACCCTACGAGAAAGAGTCGGGAACTAGCCTCTTGCATGTAGGCTGCGTCGAGTAGGACACCTGCCGTCAGGAGGATGAGCGCCGCCAGACCCCGTACCGCGAGAAAGTCCGGGACAAAGTAAAAAGAGCCAACGGCAGCGACCAAAAAGAGAGCAAATAGGAGGTGCCGGTACTGCCCGAAATCCGCTGGCCCTAGGTGCCAGACATAATAGAGAAACCAAGCCGTAGCGGTGCCCATCAGTAGCAGGGCAGCTTTCTTAGAGCGCGGGAATGCGCGCACCCATCCCTCGGTGGCACTGCCTTTCCAGAGAAAGGGCAGGCCGAGGAGCGCGAGGAAAATACCGGTGTAAAGTGTGGCTTGGAAGAGCGACATGGGTGGGAGGGTTTTAATAGCTGGGTCTTGACGTTACTAACCTATCTTTAGCGTACTCGGGCGTGGATTGTCTAGTGCCTATGTGATCCCGTCTCGGATGAGTAGCGCTTCCGGGTCGGGGTCGCGCCCCATAAAGTCATGGAACAATTCGGCAGGAGGTGCCGCATTGCCCCGGGCTAGTATCTTATGGCGAAAATCGGCTCCCGTCACCGGGTTGAGCACACCCTCCTGACGAAAGCGACTAAAAGCGTCGGCATCCAGCACCTCGGCCCACTTATAGCTGTAATAACCCGCAGCATAGCCGGTAGGGTCGCTGAAGAGATGTCCAAAATGGAAGATGTTAGAGGGCGACTTCGTCTTGTACTCTGCACGATAGCCTTGCAGGCACTTTTGAATAAAGCCTTCGAGGTCAGCCTCTCCGCTTTCAGGCCAGTGGGTGTGGAGATCCAGATCCATCTTGCCAAATGCGAGTTGTCGCATTGTCGCATCGGCTTTGCGAAAGTTGCGGGCGGCCAGCATCTTTTTAAATAAGGCTTCCGGAATGGGCTCACCGGTTTCGTAATGGCGAGCAAACTGGTTGAGGCTTTCTCGTTCCCAGCACCAGTTCTCCATAATCTGGGAGGGTAGCTCGACAAAGTCCCACGCGACATTGACGCCATTGAGTGATCGTACTTCAACTTCACCACAAAGGTGATGGAGCAGATGCCCAAACTCGTGAAATATAGTCTCGACTTCGCGGTGGGTCAGGAGAGCCGGCTGGCCGTCCACAGCGGGGCTGAGATTACCGCAGATCAGCCCTAGGTGGGGGCTGCGTTTTTCCGGTTCTCGGTGTCCCGTGGTCAGATAGTTCATCCACGCACCGCCTCGCTTGGATTCGCGGGGATGCCAGTCCGCGTAAAATGCCCCGAGTCGTTCGTCGGAGAGGGCATCAAAGAGGTCGTAAAAAGTAACTTCCGGGTGCCATGTCTCAACCCCGTCGCGCACTTCTATGCGTAGGCCAAAAAGTGTGCTGGCGATGGCGAATAGCCCCTCAATGACTCGATCAATGGGGAAGTAGGGACGGAGCGATTCTTCATCAAAATCGTATTCGGCACGTCGTTGTTTTTCTGCCCAGTAAGCGGTTTCCCAAGGCTCGAGGAGCGTGTTGGTTGCCTCGTTGGCGCTGGCTTTGAAGGCGCGAATGGATGCGGCCTCTTTCTCAAAGGCGTCAACGATTTTGTTGTGCAGAGTTTCGGTGAATGCCAGAGCGGACCCGCCGGAACCGGCCATCCGACGTGCGGTGACATGATCCGCGAAGTTTGCTTGACCGATCAGCTGGGCGAACTCGTGTCGTAGGGCGAGAATTTCCGGCACGATGGTCTGATTATCATAGGGTGCCTCACGCCCGATTGTTGTGTAAGCTTCCCAGATCTCCCGCCGGAGCGTATCGTCGTCCGCATAGGTCATGACCGGGATGAAAGAGGGTGCCTGGAGAGTAAAGCGCCATGCGGCCTCATGCCCTTTTTCGCGGGCACTTTGGCTGGCCGTTGCCAATGCAGACTCGGGCAGGCCGGTAAGGAGGCTCCGGTCGGTCACAATCTTTTCCCACGCATTGGTTCCATCGAGGCAGTTCTCTGAGTATTTTTGAGTGAGTTCGGAAAGTCGTTGCTGGATCTCGGCGGCACGCTGTTTCTGCTCTGGGGGCAGATCCGCCCCCTGTTCACGAAAGTCGGCCAGAGTCTCTTCGATATGTCGAAGCCGGACCGGACTGAGTTGGGTGGAGTCGGCGGTTTCTCCGTACGATTTGAGTGACTGCCAAAGTTCTTCATTCAGCGGAATGCGGGCAAAGAAAGTCGAAACTTTTGGGAGCATGGCATTGTGTGCGGCACGCAGCTGTGGGTTGTTGCAAACCGCATCGAGGTGACTGACTCGACCCCAGGCACGGTTTAAGGGCTCAAGCGCTTCCCCCAGGGCAGCAAATGTATTTTCGTAGGTCGGTGTACTACTCAGAGTCGCAATTTGTTCAATCATTGTGGCTGCATCGGTCAGGGCTTTTTCAATGTCCGGCTCAATGCAGTTAGACTGGAGTGTGGACCAGCGGATATGAAAGTCTTCGCAGAGGAAGGGGTGATGGGCCTTGGGTGCTGCTGTCATGTTGCTAAAGAGTAGGGTCGGAAAAGGCATCGGAGCAACCATGTATGCCGATCCGTATTAATGTTTTGTCGTTTCCCAATTTTTCAGCAGTTTGGGCAGCATGCAGCACAGCCAAGCGATTGTGTACCACCGCCATGGGGATCCGTTGGAGGTTCTTGAACTGGTGGATCGGCCTATGCCCGAGCCGGGTACGGGCGCGGTGCGGATTAAGTTGCTAGCGGCCTGTGTCCACCCGTCGGATTTTGGCAAGGTAGCGGGCAGTTACGGGCGACTGGAGCATTTGCCGGCAGTAGCTGGCCGCGAGGCCTTGGGTGAGGTGGAGGCTATCGGTGCCGGTGTTACTGGGGTGGCGCTGGGTACACGCGTACGTTTCCCCGAGGCAGGCGCCTGGCAGGAATACGCCTGCTGTCAGGCTGCAGCCTTGGAGTTAGTCCCCGAGGGGATCGCCATCGCCAATGCGGCTCAGTCTTTCATCAATCCCCCGACGGCCTATTGTTTACTGGAGAAGCTGATGGATCTACCGAAAGGTGCTTGGGTTTTACAGAATGCGGGAAATTCAGCCGTCGGCCTTTGCATTATTCAATTGGCCAAGGAGTTAGGCTATCGGACGATTAGCGAAGTGCGCCGGGAGTCGCTGGAGGCTCCGTTAAAGGCTCTGGGTGCCGATAAGGTGGTGTTTTCGGGCAGTGGATGGCACCGACAGATTGAAGAAATCACGGCGGGTGCGCCCCTTGCGCTGGCCTTAAATTCAGTGGGTGGTGAAAGTGCGCTCGATCAGCTGCGAGCCCTAAGTGCGGGCGGTACACAGGTGACTTTTGGCGGAATGGTGCGTCAGCCAGTCCGTTTTCCGACGCGTGAATTAATTTTTAAAGACCTTCGCTTGCGTGGTTTTTGGTGGGACTCCTGGGTGCGGGAGAATGGCCCGAATGCAAGTCGGGAGATCGTTGGACGCATCCATCAATGGATGCGGGAGGGGCGCCTGCAACTCGCTTTAGATCAGGCATATCCAATGGATCAGTACAAAGAAGCAATTTCGCGGGCGGCAGCACCCCGCCTCGGCAAGGTGCTGCTGGCTCCTGATCCGAAGCGATTGGCGGAGGAAGCTTGATTGTCACTCATATCTGTTAGAACCTATTCCATAAACCGATTCAGTCATATGCTTTTTCTTCGCCTATCCACAGTTATCTCTCTGTTGTGTTTGCTTGTTCTGGCATCGTGTTCCCCGGTGCAGTCAGAGCTTATCAGCGAGACGGATGAGAAGCAGTACCAGAGGGGTAAGCTGTTTCTTCGTAATGGTCGAACAGAAGATGCTTTGAATGCCTTCCTCGGGGTCATCGACTCACGTCGTGATGCGCCAGAGTCCCATTTGGAGGCAGGCTATATTTTCCTCCGGGAAATGCGTGACCCCGTGCGTGCCTATTATCATTTCAGTCGCTATCTGGAATTGTTTCCACAATCGGACCGGGCGCGTGAGGTCGGCCAGTTACGCGAAACGGCGCAAAAGGAATTTGCCCGCCAATTGCCTGCGCAGCCCTATGAGGGCCAACTCGACCGCCTGGACTTGATGGAGCTGATCAAAAACGTCCGTAGTGAGAACGATAATCTGAAGCGAGATCTCATGGCTGCGGAATCCCGGGTACGCCAATTGGAGGGCGTAATGGGAGAGGCTCGCCGGATGCCTCCGACTACGGCATCGAGTACGGCCTCAGCTCCATCAGAAGAGCCGGCAGTCAGTTCCGGGGAAGGCCGCCCGCGCACCTACACGGTGCAGTCGGGTGATTCCTTGAGCGGCATCAGTCGGAAGGTCTATGGTACATCCTCCCGCTGGGGGGACATTTTTCAGGCCAACCGCGATCGTATGACCAGCGAGAATGCGCTGCGAGTTGGACAGGAGCTGCGGATTCCCTAGTTTCGGGTTATGGCGACAGGTTATTTTGACCATAACGCAACGACACCACTTTGCCCCGAGGCAAGAGGGGCCTGGCTAAACGCGCAGGATGATTTGTGGCTCAACCCGTCCAGCCCCTATCGCGCGTCGGCTCGGGTGCACGCGCACTTGGAATCTGCGCGTGAGCGGTTAGCAGAGCTTTTTGATGTGCTTCCATCCCGAGTAGTCTTTAACGGGGGCGCAACGGAGGGGAATAATGCGGTCTTTGCCCATTGGGCGGCAACTCTGCCGAAGGATTGTGTTGTCGGGGTGGGATCAACGGAGCATCCCAGCGTACTGGAGGCGGCTCGACATTTCTTTGGTGGACGCGTGCAATTCCTGCCGGTTGATGCAACTGGAGCGGTTGAAAGGAGTGACATCGATTGGGATTCTCTGGGGGCGATTTCCGTGATGGCGGCGAATAATGAAACCGGTGTTTTGAATCCCTGGAGAGAGATTACGGTAGCGGCGGATGCTGCCGGAATACCGTTTCATTGTGATGCGTCTCAATGGATTGGAAAGTTACCTCTGGAAGGGTTTTCTGCTTGTGACTTTGTCACGGGATGCGCTCACAAGTTTGGTGGACCTCGTGGAGTGGGCTTTCTTCTCGTTCCGGAATCCGCAGGGCATTTTCATTCGTTTGCCGGAGGCGCTCAGGAGGCCGGGCGCCGAGCCGGGACGGAAGACGTGCCGGGCATCCTCGCGATGCTGGCTGCGCTGGAGGCCATTACCGGAAGCAAGTCAGGTGCTGCGGAGGGGCGTGATCGCTTTGAGGAAGTGTTAAAGGATTTTTGCCAAGTGATTGGCCAAGAGGGTGAGCGTCTATGGAATACCAGTTTATTGCTGATGCCGGAATTTGCTTCGGAGCGCTGGGTTCGCGCATTGGAAAAGCGTGGCTTGTTGGTTTCTACCGGTGCCGCTTGTGCCGCAGGTAAAACGGGCCCCTCTCATGTGCTTGCGGCAATTGGAGTGGAGGCAGATCTAATGAGACGAGCCTTACGGATCAGTTCGGGGCACGAGACGACGCCTACGGATTGGTTGCAGTTGGCGGCAGCGATTCGTTCTACCTATGAGGTGCTTCAAGCGGATCATTCGGGTCCCGCTACGGTAATTCATCCATGAGTGTCCGCCATGCGTTTCTCTAACATCCGCTTACAGGATTTCCGCAATGTTGGTTTTGCGGAACTTGAATTGAACAGTCTTCGGGTGTTTCTTCTTGGATCTAACGGTCAGGGGAAATCGAATCTCTTGGAGGCGCTCGGATTGGTGACAGCTGTACGCTCTTTTCGTACGCAGGATCTCTCGGCTCTTTTGCGTAAAGGAGGCGCAGAGTATACAGCAGTTTACTTGATCAAGGATGAGCGTGAAGGCGAAGTGGAGCTGGAGATTGTCGGAGGTGGCCGGAGCCGTAAGATCCGAATCGATGGAGAAGTGGTCGATCGACTGGGAGATTTTATAGGGCGTTTCCCGGTAGTGCCGCTTTCTTCCGGCGACTTGCAAATTTTACGGGGATCGCCCGCGGAGCGACGCCGGTTTTTAGACATCACTCTCTCGGCTGTGGATCGTAGCTACTACGATGCCTTGCGCCGATATCACCGCGGAGTGGCCGAGCGAAATCGCTTACTGAAGCGGGGTGGCTCTGTCGCAGAACTTTCCGCTTTTGAGGCAGAGATGGCTCCAGCGGCTGCAAGTATTTGCGAAGGACGCACTGCGGCGATTGAGAAGATTGGGCCGACGCTGCGGAGAATCTATGAAACGCTGGCAGAGGGTGACGAGGGCCCGGAGCTATTTTTTAAGGCAAATGTGACGGATTCCGATGCGGAGGCCTTTCGTTTGCGCTGGGAAGAGGGGCGGGAGCAGGATGGCATACTAGGGGCAACCCGCCAAGGGCCTCACCGCGATGATTTTGAATTGCGCCTGACTGTAGGCGGTGCCCGAGAATACGGATCTGACGGTCAGCAGCGAGCGCTCTGTGTGGCCTTGCGCTTAGCTCAGGCGCAGTATTTTCAGGAAATGCTGGGGCATGCTCCGGTTTTGTTGGCCGACGATGTTTTGGGTGAGTTGGATCCGCGGCGACGGGCCGGTTTTTGGAAGTCTTGCCCGCAAGATTGGCAAATCATAGCCAGCGGAACGGCCCGTCCGGAGGGTGAAGGTGATTGGGCGGTCTGGCAGGTGCAGGAGGGCCACTTCCATGCTTGAAGCTGACAGCGGCTAGTGCTTACGAGACGGGATTTGAACCAGCGCCCGATTCTTTTTGCTACACTGGGGCCTCGAATAGACACACTTCTTCGACTACCTGAAGCTCGCCGGAAGGATCACAATCCGCACGGAGACCGACAAATCCTTCTGCGTATCGATCATGATAGGGCCAGAGAAGCGTGCGATCTGTTTCCGGTATAGGAAGCGCGTCTATGTCTTTACGACTAAAAAAGGCAAATCGCCCCTCATCAATCTCCGGTGGGAGTTGATCAATCCTTTTATTAGAGTCGAAGAGGAACATAAGCCAGTGCCCTGCCCCTTCGTAACTCTTTTCCGCGATGTAACCGAAGCAGTGCAAATCGTGATCGCTGAGCGTCAGGCCGATCTCTTCTTCGACTTCACGGCGGGCGCATTCATAAGGAGACTCGCCGATGGCCTGATCCAACTTGCCGCCGATCGGTGACCAGCAACCTTTATTCGGCGATTTAGTTCGTTCGATCAGAAGATGTTCGCCGTTATGGTTGCGAACGAATACCAGAGCGCTGATTTTGTAAGGAAGTGGACTTGGCATAAAAGTACATTTGCGGTCGAAATAGAAGGACAGCAAGCCCGGAGCAAAAAAACCTCAGCCCGGGAATTAATTGCATAAATATGCATCAAAATCAGGTATCGCAATTTATTTTTTTGCTGCTTGCTTTCTATATTTGGCTTCCTAATTTCGAG
>CENU01007078.1_pt1 | contig 16823 bp, 12 predicted proteins | sample 361331 | NCBI WGS metagenome assembly CENU01 (sample SAMEA2619766, study PRJEB7988) | marine metagenome | isolation source: saline water (ENVO:00002010), including | reverse complement strand
CCCGGCATCCTTGGCAGATGTCTTCTCCGGGGTCGTCTCTTCAAGGGCTGCCTGCTGGGCCAGTGTGATGATCACCCCGGCGGCAATGATCATGGCTATTCCGATCAAACTCCAGCCATCGGGGACCGACCCCCAGATCAGCCAGCCGCCCAGCCCCGCCGCAATCAGGTAGGTGTATTCATACACCACGGCGTAACTGGTGGGCGTGACCTGATAGGCATTGTTGATGAGGATCATGGCGATCATGCCCGCGCCTGCGATTGCCATCATGATCAGCCAGAACATGCCATCCACCTCAGCCCAGCCCCGAAACAGGAACGGCGCCTCGGCAAGCAGCTGGTCTGAGGCCGGAAACACCGTCATGGCACTGGTGCTGACGGCCCCCACCACCGCGATGGTCACAAGGAACCCCATGGTCAGGGCAAGCGGGCTTTCATTGCGGCAATACTGGTAGGTGGTGATCGAACACATGGCGTAGAGCGCGCCGGCAATCGTGGGCAGGAGGTGATAGGGCGTGAACCCGCCGCCCCCCGGTTTCAGCACCAGGAGAACCCCGATACTGCCAACCGCCACCGCCATGACCCGCCGGTAGCCGATGCTTTCCTTGAAAATCAGCTTTGAGAACAGCAGCACAAAGATCGGTGAGGTGAAAAGCCCTGCCCCCGCCTCAGCCAGCGGCATCATGGGCAGGACGCTGAAATAGAGCATCATCGATGAGACGATAAAGAGCGTCCTTAACCCCACCGCCAGCCAGTTGCGGGGCAGGACGCTGGTGGAACTCATCCAGCCGACGATGATCAGCAGCACAATCGCAATCAGTGAACGGCTCAAATGAAATTGCCCGACACTGATGGTATCGGACACAAACAGGGTCAGGTTATCCGTCAACCCGAAGATGGAAATGCCGGTGGCCAGCATCATGCCACCACGGATTTCCAGCGGGATGCGACCCAGAAAACCTATTGCCATCTGTTTGCCTTTGCACGGATTGAACGCATCAGCATCATGCCTAGATAAGCGCCGGGTGCCAAGCGCAATCTGCGCTGGTGCATCCCCCTTTAAAAAGGGGATTTTTTCGATTGCGGGCAGCGAAAAACTGATCTAGCGTTCCGGAATATGCATCGCTTTTTCAGGAGATCAAGCCATGACAGAAATCAGCAGCACAACAGGCAAGGCCAACACGCTCGGTGAGCGTTTCTTTGACCAGGGTTACCTTTTTCCCGTTGACGTTTTCAGCCATGATGAGATTACAGGTTACCGCAACAGTCTGGAAGACCTGGAACAACGCCTAAAGGGGCTTGCCACCGGTAATAAAAACCAGCTTAACTATGGTCATTTACTGTTTCGTTTTGCCAATGAAATGGTCCGCAACGAAAAACTGCTCGATGCGGTTGAGGCTATCCTTGGCCCGGATATTCTGATCTGGGGATCAACCTTCTTTATCAAGGAGCCGGGGACCGATACCTTTGTCAGCTGGCATCAGGACCTCAAATACTGGGGGCTGAGCGATGAAAACGGTCAGGTCAGCGCCTGGATCGCCCTTAATGATGTCAAGCAGGATAACGGCTGCATGCAGTTTCTGCCCGGCACCCACAAGGGCGAAATGCTAAGCCACCGTGACACTTTTGATGAGGGCAACATCCTGACCCGTGGCCAGGAAGCCAGTTTCGATCTGAATGAAGATGCCATCGTCCATGTTGAGCTGGATCCGGGCCAGGTTTCCTTCCACCATGGCAAGTTGCTTCACGCCTCCCCGCCCAACCGGTCTGATCGGCGGCGCATCGGCCTGGCGGTCCAGTTCATCGCCCCGCATGTCGAACAGAAAGTGGCAACAAAGGATTTCGCCATGCTGGTGAGGGGTGAGGACAGGTTCGGCAATTTTGAGCTGGTGGACCCGCCCGAAGATGACCTGACCGAAGCGGCACTCGCCACCCATGCGCGTATTCTCGACGCTCAGAACGAAGCCATGTATGATGGCGTAACCGACAAAGGCTGAGGCTGGACCAAACCTGCGGCTCATAAAAGGGATTTATTTTAATGCGTTTCAACCCCGCTGTTGCCCGGCTGACGGCACCACCTGTAGCCGTTGTCCAGCAGTGGATCAGCCAGTATGACGGCAGCAAGGGGGCGCTGATCGACCTGTCCCAGGCTGTTCCCGGCTACCCTGCCCATGATGATATGCTGGCCGCGCTCGGTTCCGCCGCGGCTGATCCGTCGGCATTATCCTATGGCCCGATTGAGGGGGAGGATACGCTGAGACAGGCCTATGCCAGCCATTGCAGCAACCTCTACACCACGTCGGTTGACCCAGGGGAAGTCATGATCACGGCGGGCTGCAATCAGGCCTTTATCCTTGCTGCGCTGACCGTGGCTGGCGCGGGTGATGACGTGTTGATGCTGCGGCCCTGCTATTTCAACCATTCCTCCACGCTCGGCATGGCCGGGATCAATGTGACCTGGGCCGATACCCTCGCCGAAGACAGCTTTATGCCTGATCCTGAGGTTATCCGCGCCGCCATCACGCCGGGGACAAGGGCCATCGCGCTGGTCAGCCCCAACAACCCCACCGGGGCGATCTATCCTGATGATGTGATGCAGGCGATCATGGATATCTGCGTTGAGAGGGATATCTGGCTCATCCTTGATGAAACCTACCGCGATTGCATGCCATCGGATGAACCGCCGCATCACCTCCTCAACCGGGACGGGTGGCAGGACAGACTGATCCTGCTGTACAGTTTTTCCAAGGCCTATGCCATTCCCGGGCATCGGCTGGGGGCGGCCATTGCGGGCCGGGCCACCATCGCTGAAATGGCCAAGGTGATGGATAATATTCAGGTCTGCGCCCCCCGCGCCGCGCAGATCGCCACCGCCCCGATGATCGCGCATCTGGCCGACTGGCGTGAAGCCAACCGGGTTGAGATGGTGGAACGCGGCAAGGCCTTTCAGGCGGCTTTCGCCCAGCTCAACGGCTGGCACATCGCCTCAATGGGGGCGTATTTCGGGTTTACCCGTCATCCGTTTGAGATGACCAGTGCCGAGGCGGCCGAATACCTGATGCGAGAGACCGGGGTGTTGACCATCCCGGGCGGGTTTTTCGGGGACGGGCAGGAAGGTTTCCTGCGCATTGCCTTTGCCAATGCCAGCGTTGATGAGATCAATCAGCTGGCGGGCAGGCTGGGCGGATCAGGACGCTGATTTCGCGTGTTTCTTGCGCTCATGCGCCAGCAGCCAGACCTTGCGCAGGCGCAGGCTCTTGGGGGTAACCTCAAGGTATTCATCAGGATTGATCCAGGCCATCATGTCCTCGAGCGACATGTTGCGGGGCGGTGTCAGGGTAACCGCCTCATCAGTACCAGAGGCACGAACGTTGGTCAGTTTCTTGCCCTTGAGGACATTGACCTCAAGGTCATTGTCGCGGCTGTTTTCACCCACCACCATGCCCTGATAGACCATGTCCTGGGGATGCACGAACATGACCCCGCGATCCTGCAGGTTGAAGAGCGCATAGGCCACCGCCTCACCCATATCATTGGCAATCAGCGCACCGTTTCGGCGGCCTGCAATCTCGCCTTTCCACGGCGCGTAACTGTGGAACAGCCGGTTCAGCACACCGGTGCCTCGGGTTTCAGTCAGGAATTTCGACTGATAGCCGATCAGCCCGCGTGACGGGGCATGGAACGTCACCCGTGTCTTGCCTGCCCCGGCCTGGCGCATATCGACCATTTCGGCCTTGCGGCGGTTCATGCTGTCAATCACGGTGGAGGAATAATCCTCATCAACATCGATGATGACTTCCTCGATCGGCTCCAGCTTCTGGCCGCCTTCATGGCGCAGCAGCACCTGGGGGCGCGATACCGTCATCTCAAAGCCTTCACGGCGCATGGTTTCAATCAGCACGCCCAGCTGCAATTCGCCCCGGCCGCCGATTTCAAACGCATCACGCCCCGCGCTCTCACTGAAGGTGATGGCAACGTTGGTTTCCGCTTCGGCGAGGAGGCGTTCACGGATCATGGTGGAGGTAACCTTTTTGCCCTCACGCCCGGCCAGCGGGCTGTCATTGACCATGATCGTCACCGACATGGTGGGCGGGTCAATCGGCGTTGACTGCATCGGTGCATCAAGCCCGGATGCGCCAATGGTATCGGAAACCGAAGCCCTGGTCAGGCCAGCGATACAGACGATATCACCGGCATTGGCCTCATTCACCGGCACGCGTTCCGTGCCTTCAAAGCGGAGCAGTTTGGTCAGCCTGCCCTGTTCCACCACCTTGCCATCCAGATTGATGGCGGTGACGCTGTCATTGACGCGGGCGCGGCCCTGAACGATCCGGCCCGTCAGGCAACGGCCAAGGAAAGTATCCTTGTCGAGCAGCGTGGCCAGCATCGCAAACGGTTTTTCGGCATCCAGCCCCGGGGCGGGAACATGCTGGATAATCAGGTCAAGCAGGGGGTGCAGGTTTTCCCGGTCCTTGCCCAGGTCATCAACGCACCAGCCATCACGGCCAGAGGCATACATGATGGGGAAATCAAGCTGGTGTTCATCAGCATCGAGCGCGACGAAGAGATCAAAGACCTCATCAACCACCTCATCGGGGCGGGCATCGCTGCGATCAATCTTGTTGATGATGACGATAGGCCGCAAGCCCTGTTTCAGCGCCTTGCCCAGCACGAACTTGGTCTGCGGCATCGGGCCTTCGGCGGCATCGGTCAGGAGAATCACGCCATCCGCCATGTTGAGGACACGTTCAACCTCACCCCCGAAATCAGCGTGGCCCGGGGTGTCGATAATGTTGATCCGCACATCCCCCCACTGGATTGAGGTCGGCTTGGCCAGGATCGTGATGCCGCGTTCCTTTTCCAGATCGCCGCTGTCCATAAGGCGTTCCGCCACCTGCTGACCTTCACGAAACATGCCTGACTGTTTCATGATGCTGTCAATCAGCGTGGTCTTGCCATGGTCAACATGGGCGATAATCGCAACATTGCGGAGATTGGATTTCATGCGGTATCCTGCGAATGTAAGGCTGAAAGAATGGCTCTCTCTAGCCCGGTGGCATGGAAAAAGCCAGCAATTAATCCATTTGGCAACGTCAAGGAAAGGTCCGGAGTGGCATGACAGGCGCATTTGCATCACATATCGGCAGGATTGAAACCCTCAATGAAACCATTCACCCCATGCGCATGGCCCAGGCAGCGGCAATGCTGGGGCTTGGCAGGGAAGCCGCCGATACCCTGTCGGGAGAAGGCACCGCCCTGCCGCCGCTGTTCCACCTGTTTTTCACCAACAACACCAGTGATGCCGGGGCGCTCAACCCTGATGGTCATGAAAAGCTGGGCGGTTTCATGCCTGACGTGACCAGCGCCGGCCCGTTTGAGGGCAAGCCCGTGGTCAGGCGGATGTGGGCGGCGGGTGATATCAGCTTTGACGGTTATCTCCGTGTCGGTGAGATGGCCAGGCGCACCTCCACCATCACCTCGATTGAGGAAAAAAAGGGCAGCACCGGCCCGCTTATCTTCGTCAATGTCGAGCGCGTCATTGAGGCAGCATCGGGCCGCGTTACCGAAAAACGCACCATCGTTTACAGGGAGCCGCCAGCCACCACCGCGATTGCCCCCGAAAGCCAGGATATGCCGGGGCAGGATGGCATGCAGCATCATTTCACCTGGCACCCTGATGCCATCCAGCTGTTCCGGTTTTCCGCCCTCACCTGGAATGGTCACCGCATCCATTATGATGCTGATCACTGCCGCCAGAATGAGGGCTATCCCGATCTGGTTACCCACGGGCCTTTCACCGCCATGATGCTGGCCCTGACCGCAACCGGCGCTGTCACCGGGGAAGGGATCGCCCCTGACCTGAGGGGCAGCCGCGTGCTGTCCCGGTTCCGGTTCCGAGGCACCCAGCCGCTCTTTTCAGGCCGCAAGGTCCAGCTCCATGCCAGTGCAGATTTCACCCAGCTCGAGGCCCGCAATCACAACGCCCAACAAGCCATGAAGGCCAATGCCGAATTCGGGTAGGGTGTTCAGGGTTTAAAACCTGATGACTCTGCACCAAACCCTAACGCCGGGCGACCCTAAGGCTGGGCGATCCTAACGCTGGGAGGAAGCCCAGTCCGGGTGGTGGAATGGCTCGGCGTTGGCGCGGGGGAGCGGGGCTCGGCCTAGGATATGATCAGCCGCCTTTTCCCCGGTCATGATCGACGGCGCGTTGAGGTTGCCGTTGGTGATGCGCGGGAAGATCGAGCTGTCGGCGACACGCAGGCCGTCCACCCCGATCACCCGGCATTCAGGATCAACCACGGCGAGCGGATCATCAGCTGCCCCCATCCGCATGGTCCCGCACGGGTGATAGGCGCTTTCGGCATGATCACGGATAAAACCGTCAATCGCCTCATCGCTGGTGACATCATCACCGGGCTGGATTTCATGACCCCGGAAAGGGTCCATCGCGGCCTGGGACAATATCTCCCGGCTGAGGCGAACACAGCGGCGGAATTCAACCCAGTCTTCATCATGGCTCATGTAATTGAACCGGATTTGCGGGGCATCCTCGGCCCTTGGTGAGGTGATCCGGACCCAGCCACGGGAGCGCGAACGCATCGGCCCGACATGGAGCTGAAAGCCATGCCCCTCGGCCGGGGCCTGACCATCATAACGGATCGCCACGGGCAGGAAGTGATACTGGATATCAGGGTATTCCACCCCCGCCGCCGACCGGATGAAACCGAGGGTTTCAAAATGGTTGGTTGCGCCGGGGCCGCCGCCTGTCAGCATCCATTGCAGCCCGATCCGCGCCTTGGAATAAAGGTTGAGGTATTTGTAGAGCGTGATGGGCTGGAGGCAGGCAACCTGAAAATACACCTCCAGGTGATCCTGCAAATTCTCACCCACACCGTCACGCGCCACCAGCGGCGTGATGCCATGGGATTGCAGCAACGCCCCGGGGCCAATGCCGGAGCGTTGCAGGATCTGCGGTGAGTTGATCGCCCCGGCAGCGCAGATCACCTCAGCCGCAACGCTGGCTTCATGGACCTTGCCATGGCGGGTCCAGCGCACACCGGTTGCGCGCTTGCCATCAAAGAGGATGCGATCAACCCGCGCCCGGGTGATGAGCTTGACATTGCCGCGCCTGAGCGCCGGTTTCAGGTAGGCATTGGCGGCTGACCAGCGCTGGCCCTTCCAGACTGTCATATCGGCCGGACCGAACCCTTCCTGACGCTGGCCGTTGTAATCAGGGGTGGCGTGATAGCCTGCCTCGGTCGCGGCCTCAACAAAGGCCTGATGCAGGGGGTTGTCACGCTTCCCCCGGGTAACGTGGAGCGGGCCATCACCGCCCCGGAACGACCCATCGGATGACCCGTCCCTGAGCGCGGCCGAATTTTCCATGCGCCTGAAATAGGGCAGCACCGATGCATAATCCCAGCCGGATGCGCCCTGATCCGACCAGTGTTGATAATCGAGCGCGTGGCCACGGACAAAGATCATGCCGTTGATTGATGATGACCCCCCAATGACCTTGCCGCGCGGGCAGACCAGCCGCCTGCCGCCAAGCCCGGGTTCGGGTTCAGCCTGATAGCCCCAGTCATAGGTTTTCATGTTCATGGGATAGGAAAGGGCCGCCGGCATCTGGATGAAAGGGCCGGCATCGGTGCCGCCGAATTCAAGCACCAGAATCCGTTTGCTGCCATCTTCACCAAGCCGGTAAGCCAGCGCAGACCCGGCCGAACCTGAGCCGATGATGATGTAATCCCAGTCTGCCATTGTGACCGTTATTGCAGACGGCTCGCGTGCCAGTTGATATGATCCGCCATGAAACTGGCCACGAACCAGTAGGAATGATCATAGCCCGGCTGCATCCGCAGCATCAGCTCAATCCCCGCCTCACTGGCAGCATCGGCCAACAGCTCAGGGCGGAGATGTTCATCAAGAAACGGGTCATCCTGCCCCTGATCCACCAGAATATCACCATTCCAGCCATGGCTCCGCATGCAGGCGGCGGCATCAAAGAGCGCGAAACTGTCAGGGTCGTCACCGCGATAGGCATCCAGCGCGATCTTGCCCCATGGCAGTTGCGACAAGGCCGAAATCGGGGCAAAGGCCGAAACCGACCGGAACTGGCCCGGGTTTTTCATGGCCAGGGTCAAGGCCCCGTGGCCGCCCATCGAATGCCCGGTGATCCCGACCCGGGTTGTATCCACATGTGCCAGCTCAGCCACCAGCCCCGGCAATTCCTCGGTGATGTAGCGGTCCATGGCGAAATGCGGCGCCCATGGTGCCTTGGTTGCGGACATATAATACCCCGCCCCCTGACCAAGCGAAAACGCCTCATCATCGGCAACGCCCTTGCCCCTTGGTGAAGTATCCGGGAAAACCAGCGCCATGCCGCGTTCAGCCGCCCAGGCCTGCGCGCCTGCCTTGGTGGCCGCGTTTTCCCAGGTGCAGGTCAGCCCCGACAGGTAATAGAGGCACGGGAACGGCCCTTCACCCGGGGGCGTGAAGACAGCAAATTCCATGGGGCATTGCGTGATGCCGCTGTCATGCCGCACAACCTGATGGCGCCCGCCATGGAGCGCGGTATCAACCAGAATTTCCATCATCGTCACCTGAGAATAATTGTCTTAGTAAAGCACCACTGACCGGATGCTTTCACCAGCGTGCATCAGATCAAAGCCCTTGTTGATGTCATCCAGCGGCATGGTGTGGGTGATCATCGGATCGATATCGATCTTGCCATCCATGTACCAGTCAACGATTTTCGGCACATCGGTGCGGCCCCGCGCCCCGCCAAAGGCAGTCCCGCGCCAGCTCCGCCCCGTCACCAGCTGGAACGGCCGGGTTGAGATTTCCTGACCGGCACCGGCGACGCCGATGATGATCGATTCGCCCCAGCCCTTGTGGCAGCATTCCAGCGCTGTCCGCATGACCTTGGTGTTGCCGATGCATTCAAAGGAATAGTCGGCACCGCCATCCGTCACCTCAACCAGATGCTGGACCAGGTCACCATCAACCTCCGATGGATTGACGAAATGGGTCATGCCGAATTTCTCGCCCCACTGTTTCTTGTCGTTGTTGAGGTCAACCCCGACAATCTTGTTGGCACCGATCAGCCTCAACCCCTGAATGACGTTGAGCCCGATGCCGCCAAGCCCGAACACCACAGCGTTACAGCCTGCTTCCGCCTGGGCGGTGTTGATGACGGCACCAATACCCGTGGTCACGCCGCAACCGATGTAGCAGACCTTGTCAAAAGGCGCATCCGGGTTGATCTTGGCGAGCGCGATTTCAGGCACGACGGTGTGGTTCGAAAACGTGGATGTTCCCATGTAATGAAAGATCGGCTTGCCATCGAGGGAGAAACGGGAGGTTCCGTCAGGCATCAGCCCCTGGCCCTGGGTGGTGCGGATCGCCTGACACAGGTTTGTCTTGGGGTGCAGGCAATAATCGCATTCCCGGCATTCAGGGGTGTAGAGCGGGATAACATGATCACCCGGCTTGAGCGAGGTAACGCCAGTGCCTACCTCCAGCACAACACCGGCGCCTTCATGGCCGAGGATCGCAGGGAACAGCCCTTCAGGGTCAGCACCCGAAAGGGTGAATTCATCAGTATGGCAGATACCGGTGGCCTTGATTTCCACCAGCACTTCACCGGCCTTTGGACCTTCAAGGTCAACCTCCACAATCTCAAGCGGTTTGCCAGCTTCGAAAGCAACAGCGGCGCGGGTTTTCATAGCAATCCTCCAATGTATTATTACCTGTTAGAGACTGCACTACATGGCCGGTGATGCCAAGACCCTAAATGACCTTTCAGCTTAATGCCTCAAAGGGTGATCAGAGCGACTGGCGGCTGAAAAATTCGAGCAGTTCGGCAATCGTTGCCTCGGGGTCTTCCTCGGGGATGAAATGGCCACTGTTCATGGCCCGGCCCGTCACATTGCCCGTGGTATAACGCTGCCAGACCTCCAGCGGTTGCCATTTTCGCCCGACAACACCGCGCCCTCCCCAGAGGGCATGAACCGGGATGGTGAGCTTGTGGTCACGGTCCTCACGATCATGGTCAAGGTCGATGGTGTTGGAGGCACGATAATCCTCACAGCAGGCATGCACCTTGTGGGGCGGGCTGAAGGCCTCAAGGTAGGCTTCCTCAACCGGGCCGAACTCATGCCCGCCTGACCATTTCTGCAAACAGCTGTCCATCCATTTGCGCGGGTTGGCGAGAATCATCCGCTCAGGCAGGGGGTAGGGCTGGATCAGAAAGAACCAGTGGAAATAGGCGATGGCGAAATCCATGTCGGTGTCTTCGTACATATCCAGCGTCGGGCAGATATCCAGCACGCTCATCGCGGCCACCCTGTCACGGTGGTCCCTGGCCATGCGGTGGGCAACCCGCCCGCCCCGGTCATGGCCCGCCACAAAAAACCGCGACCAGCCGAGCGCTTCCATCATCTCCACCATATCAAGCGCCATCCGGCGTTTCGAATAGGCGTAATGGGTGGCATCGCTTTCAGGGGCCATGCTATCGCCGCAACCGCGAATATCCGCGGCAATGACGGTGAAACGCTCCGATAAAGCCGGGGCGGTCTTGTACCACATCAGGTGAGTCTGGGGGTGACCATGGATCAGCAGCAATGGTGGCCCGTCACCCTTGATCCGGCAGAACATTTCGCCCTTGGCAGTGGCCACTTTGCGCTCTTCAAACCCCTCAAACATCGTCAATCCTCACCCCTGATTATCCCCTGCCACACTAGCCGCTCAGATAACCACGGGCAAGACGATGCTGACAGGCGCAAAAAGCCTTTGATTTCCCTCTTCACCATGGGTAAGAGTGACCCATATTTATTAAACGTCTCTGGAGGGAGAGAGCGATGGCATTCCGTGCACTGGTTGTAAGGAAAGATGGCGACGGGCCGGTAACCGGCGCTGTTGAGGAATTGAATGAAGATACCCTCCCCCAGGATGGTGAAGTGCTGGTCGAGGTTGAGTGTTCAGGGCTGAATTTCAAGGACGGCCTGTGCATGACCGGTGGCGGCAGGCTGGTCCGTGAATACCCCCATATCCCGGGGGTCGATATGGCCGGATGCGTTGTTGAAAGCGGTGATGATCGCTACAAGCCCGGTGATCGCGTTATCCTGACCGGCTGGCGCTATGGTGAGATCTGGTGGGGCGGTTATGCCCAGAAAACCCGGGTCAAGGCTGACTGGCTGGTGCCGATGCCGGCAAACCTGACCTCAAGCCAGGCCATGGCCATTGGAACCGCCGGGCTGGCGGCTATCCTGGGCGTTGCTGCGCTTGAGGACCACGGCATCACCCCCGACAAGGGCGAGGTCATCGTCACCGGTGCAACCGGCGGGGTGGGTTCGCTTTCGGTTTCGATGCTGGCCAATCGCGGCTACCGTGTCGCCGCCGTCACGGGTCAGGCCGATGCTGCCGATTACCTCAAATCCATTGGTGCCGAAACCGTCATCGCGCGTGAAGACTTGTCCGAACCGTCACCCAAGCCGCTCGAAAGCGGACGCTGGGCGGGCTGCATTGACAGTGTCGGGTCAACCATGCTGTCGCGGATCATCACCCAGATGGCCTATGGCGGGACGATTGCCGCCATCGGCAATGCCAGTGGTATCGGGCTGGAAACCAATATCCTGCCCTTCCTGCTTCGCGGGGTGAACCTGCTTGGCATTGACAGCGTCATGCAGCCTTATGAAAACCGGATGCGGTGCTGGAACAATGCCGGTGAATGGATGCAGCTTGACACCCTTGACAGCATGATCCGTGAAACCCGCCTTGAAGAGATGATGGAACTGGGTTCCTCCATCCTCGAAGGCAAGGTCAAGGGCCGCGTTGTCGTTAACCCGTCTCTATAGGAACCCGTCACTATCAGTAAATCCCGTTAGACCAGCCACCAGACCAACCCCGTATGCAAATTTTGTCAGTCACTCTATTGGTATAACCCCGAAGGAAAACCGCCATGTCGTTTCAAATCGCCATTGGGCCTCGCATCAGAAAATCACCGTTCTACAACAGCACCGTCAAGGCTGGGGTATCGCATTTTACCACCTATAATCACATGTATATGCCGGTTTCCTATGGTGACCCGCAGGCCGAATACGACCGGCTCATGAACGGGGTGGATATGCGCGATGTCGCGGGCCAGCGTCAGGTCAGCCTGAAAGGCCCTGATGCGCTCGAACTCGCCCGGATGCTGACCCCGCGCAATCTCGATAACCTGACCCCGGGTGTCGGCAAATATGTGCCGATGACCAACTCGATCGGCACGCTTATCAATGATCCTGTCCTCTTGCAGGTTGAGGATGATGAAATCTGGCTGTCGATTGCCGACAGCGACATGAAATTCTGGGCCGAAGGCGTGGCCGTGGCCAAGGGATTAAACGTGCAGGTATTCGAACCTGATGTTTCCCCCCTCGCCATTCAGGGTCCAAAGGCGGATGATGTTGTTGCCTCGCTGCTTGGTGACTGGATCCGTGATGTCCGGTATTTCGGTTTCAGCAAGACAGAACTCGATGGCATCCCGCTGGTTGTTGCCCGTTCGGGCTGGAGCAAGCAGGGCGGCTTTGAATTTTACCTCTGCGACAGCAGCCGGGGCGATGAGCTCTGGGACAAGGTGGCCGAAGCGGGCAAGCCTTACGGGATCGGGCCAGGTGGGCCAAACTATATTGAGCGCGTGGAAAGCGGGCTGATTTCGGTCAACGCCGATACCGATGACTGGGCCAACCCCTTTGAAATGGGCATGGGCAAGTTCATGGACCTTGATCAGGATGTTGATTTCATTGGCAAGGCTGCCCTCAAGACAATCAAGGCTGAGGGTATTCGTCGGCGTTTCTGCGGGCTGATCATGGATGGTGAGCCGTTCAAATCCACCAATTCGCATCAATGCCCGGTGACGATGAACGGCGACTATGTTGGCTTTGCCTCCGCTCTGGCGTATTCTCCACGTCTGGAGTGGAATATCTCCACGGCGCTTATTTCCACCGAGGCCGCTGATCATGGCAAGGACCTGCTGGTGGATACAGAATACGGTATGCGCCAGGCCGTGGTAACCAGCTTGCCCTTCCGTCGGGAGAACGCATAGCCAACTCATTCAGGGAACAGCCTATGAGCGATTATAAATTTGACACCCTAAGCCTTCATGCCGGGCAATCACCTGACGCGACCTATGGCTCACGGGCTGTCCCCATCTACCAGACCACATCCTACATGTTCCAGAATACCGAGCATGCCTCGGCGCTCTTCAACATGGAACAGGGTGGTCATATCTACTCACGCCTGACCAACCCGACCGTGGCGGTGCTGGAACAGCGCATGGCCGCGCTCGATGGCGGGGTTGCGGCGGTGGCGGTATCATCAGGCATGGCAGCGCTTTTCCTGACCGTGCTGGCCCTCACCTCCCAGGGTGATCATATCGTTGCCTCATCCCAGATGTACGGGGCCAATATCAATCTCTTCCAGCATACGATGGGGCGGTATGGCGTTACCGCCACCTTTGTTGCACCGAATGACCCGGCCGCCATCAAGGCCGCGATCCAGCCCAACACCAAAATGGTGATGGGTGAGGTGATCGGCAATCCGGGCATGGATGTCATGGATATTCCCGCGGTTGCAGAAATCACCGAGGCAGCCGGTGTTCCGCTGGTCATTGACGGAACCTTTAACACCCCGTGGCTGTTCCGCCCGATTGAACATGGTGCCAATATCGTGCTGCACTCGCTGACCAAATGGATGGGCGGGCATGGCATTGCGCTGGCGGGCGGGATTGTTGACGGCGGCAATTTCGACTGGGGCAAATCCGGCCGGTTCCCGACCATCACCGAACCCCATTTCGCGTTCCAGAAAGTCAATCTGTGGGAAGAGTTCGGCCCCGCCGCTTTCTCAGCCCGGGTCAGGACCGAGGGCATGTACAATGTCGGCCCGTGCCTGGCCCCGATGAACGCCTTCCATATTCTGCAAGGGCTTGAAACCCTGCCGCTGAGAATGCAGCGTCACATGGAAAACACCGCCAAATTGCTCGACTTCCTGCAAAATCATGAGGCTGTGGCCTGGGTCAAGCACCCGATGCTGCCTGATCATCCTGACCATGAAACCGCCATGCGGCTGATGCCGAAAGGCGCGGGGTCGATCATCACCATGGGTGTCAAGGGTGGCCGTGATGCCGGGCGTGCCTTTATTGAGGGGGTTGAGCTGGCCTCCCACCTCGCCAATGTCGGTGATGCCAAGACGTTGGTGATCCATCCCGGCAGCACCACCCATTCGCATCTTGATGAAAAGGCGATGGAAGGGGCCGGGCTGACCGATGACATGATCCGGATTTCAGTCGGGCTGGAAGACAGCAGTGATATCATTGCCGATCTGAAAAAGGGCCTCAGGGCCGCGGCCAGGGCAGCAGGGAGCAAGTAATGCGGCTGACCGTCAATAATGAGGAAACCTTTGTTTCAACAGGCGGCAAGCCCTTTGATGCGAGCGGGACTGTGCTGCTATTTATTCACGGCAGTGGGCAGAGCCATCTGTCCTGGGTATTGCAGGCCCGGTTTTTCGCCAATCGCGGCTGGTCGGTGCTGGCCCCTGATCTGCCTGGCCATGGCCTGTCGGGCGGGGAAGCGATCACCAGTGTTGAGGGCGTGGCCGACTGGTGCATTGATCTGCTGGATACCGCCGGGGTGGAAACAGCGATTGTCATCGGCCATTCGCAGGGCGGGCTGGTTGGCCTCGATTTGACAAGCCGTCATTCCGGCCGTGTCGAACGGTTGGCGATTATTGCCTCAGCCCTTGCGATCCCTGTTACCGAGGGGCTGTTGGCCCTGGCTGAAAACGATGAACAACAGGCGATCAGCGCCATGGTGTCGAACAGCCATGGCGGCACCGGGCATCGCCATGATCACACCATGCCGGGGCAGAGCCACATGCTCTATGGTGAGCAGGTCATGGGGCGGAACCGGCCCGGCGTGCTGCTGAACGACCTCAACGCCTGCAACAATTACACCCGAGGCCCTGATGCGGCGGCGGCTATCGATTGCCCCACCTTGTGCATTCTGGCCGGGCGTGACCGCATGGTCCCCACCCGGTCCGGGCTGGCGATGACGGAGACCATCAAGGATTGCCAGCATGTGGTGATTCCCGATTCCGGCCATTTCGTGCAAAGTGAGTATTCCGTGGAAACCAACACTGCGCTGAGGCCATTTTTCCTTTCCACGTCATGAAGGATACTACCATGACCATCCCGTTTTCTTCGATTGCCGTGATTGGCGCAGGCACCATGGGCAGCGGTATTGCCGGTCAGATCGCCAATGCCGGTCATTCCGTGCTGTTGCTTGACCTGCCTGCCGAGGGCGATGACCCGAACGCCGCCAGCAGCCGCGCCATTGAACGCCTGCTCAAATCCGACCCGCCCTCGCTGATGGATAAAAAGCGGGCCGAGCTGATCGAATGCGGCAATACCCGTGATGATTTTGACCGCCTCGCCCAATGCGACTGGATCATTGAGGCGGTGGTGGAACGGCTGGATATCAAGAAAGAGCTGTATAAACGCCTCGACAGCGTGATCCGCCCTGATTGCGTTGTTACCTCCAACACCTCGACCATCCCCATCAGCCTGCTGGTGGAGGATATGCCAGGCTCGTTCCGTGAGCGTTTTGCCATCACCCACTATTTCAACCCGGTGCGCTACATGCGCCTGCTTGAGCTGGTGCGCGGTGAGGAAACAAGCCCCGCCATCATGGAAAAACTGGCTGATTACAATGACCGTTTTCTGGGCAAGGGCGTTGTTCCCTGCGGTGATACCCCGGGGTTTCTTGGCAACCGTGTTGGTGTCTATGCACTCCAGGTCGGCCTTGATGAGGCGCATCGCCAGAACCTGACCGTTGAAGAGGCCGATGCCATCATGGGGCGGCCCATGGGTATCCCTAAAACCGGGGTGTTCGGGCTGTATGATCTGATCGGGATTGACCTGATGGCCGATGTGGTGGACACGCTGGAAAATATCCTGCCGCAAGGCGATGCCTTTTTCGCGGTTGGCAAGGATGGCCCTGTGGCCCCGCTGATCGCCAGCATGATTGCCGAAGGTTATACCGGCGACAAGGGCAAGGGCGGGTTTTATCGCCTCGCCGGGGATGGCAGCGAGAATGCCATCAACCTTGGCGATGGATCAACCCGTCCCCGCACCAAGACCCTGCCTGCCCTGGCTGAGGCAGCCGCCATGCTCCAGGCCAGTGGTGATGAGCCGATCAATGCCCTGATCGATGCCCCGATCGATAACGGTGATGATGCCCACCACCGTTTTGCCCGCCGTGTGCTGGCCCGGGTGCTGGGTTACGCTGCCAGCCTGATCCCTGAAGTCACGCCCTCACCCCAGGATATCGATGATGCCATGAAGCTGGGGTTCAACTGGGTGCGCGGCCCGTTTGAAATGATGGACGCAATCGGCAAGGGCAGGATGCGCGAGTTGCTGGAAGAGGCCGACATGATGGTGCCGCCCGTGCTGGCCGATGATGAGCCATTCTACAAAGCCGAAGGCGAAACCCTCTCGGTTCAGGTGTTTGAGGACAGCGCCGCCGCCTATGCGCCCGTTGCCCTGCCCGAAGGCACCATCCGTTTCCATCTAATGAAGCAGTGCCTTGAGCCGATCCGCCGCAATGCCGCCGCCAGCCTCTACGCCATTGGTGATGATCTGCGCCTTGTCGAGTTTCACAGCAAGGCCAATGCCCTCACCGATGCGTCCATGGAAATCGTTGCCGCCGCTGCCGGGGATCATGGCCGGGGGATTATCATCCATAATGATGCCCAGCATTTCTCTGCCGGGGTTGATCTCAACGGTGT
>CENU01023377.1_pt1 | contig 16824 bp, 14 predicted proteins | sample 361331 | NCBI WGS metagenome assembly CENU01 (sample SAMEA2619766, study PRJEB7988) | marine metagenome | isolation source: saline water (ENVO:00002010), including | reverse complement strand
GGTTTTGATAATACTAAACTTTTAGGATTATATTTGTACACGGACTATTTCATAATTTTCCAGATTTCTGGTTTTCTTTTATTGTTAGCAATGATTGGAGCAATTGTTCTGGCTCAAACTGATCTTTCAAAGATAAAACTAAATTCTTCAATAAATCAAAAAAAAATTAGAAAAAAAGATATAATTAAATTAAATTGAGTAAATCACATAAAAGCAAATAATATGGAATCCTTAAATTTTCTAGCTTTATCATCTTTAATCTTTTCTATAGGTTTTTTGGGTATATTTATTAACAGGAAAAATCTTATAACCATTTTGATGTCTATAGAACTAATGTTGCTTTCAGCAAATATAAATTTTATAGGATTCTCTAATTATCTCAACGATTTATCTGGTCAGATATTTTCATTATTTATTCTCGTTGTAGCGGCTGCTGAAGCAGCAATAGGTTTAGCAATTCTTACAATTTTTTTTAAAAAATCCAATTCGATAAGCGTTGATACAATAAGCAGACTTAAAGGATAAAGACTTGTTTTTTCTTTCAATATTTTTGCCACTTTTAAGTTACTTTTTTTGTGTTTTTTTCAAAGATTACTTAGCAAGTAAAAAAATAGCTTATATGTCATGTGTGTTTATGTCTTTAAGCACAATTTCTTCGATTCTTTCTTTTTATTTTTTTAAACTTAATAGCGAATCTTTTATTATTTTTACTAATTGGATTAATTCTGGAAGTTTTAGTGTTGATTGGGCGATACAACTAAACCTTCTTAGTGCATCAATGATTTTAATGGTTAATTTTGTTTCGACATTAATTCATATATATTCAGTTGGCTATATGAAAAAAGATCCAAAAATCTCTGTATTTATGGGCTATTTAGGTCTTTTTACTTTTTTTATGTTACTTTTAGTGTCTTCAAATAATTTACTTCAACTGTTCTTAGGTTGGGAAGGTGTTGGTTTGACCTCGTATCTCCTTATTGGTTTTTGGAATTATAAAGATTCAGCAAATTCTGCTGCAATAAAAGCTTTTGTTGTTAACAGAGTAGGAGACTTTGGCTTGCTGATGGCATTATTTACAATTTTTGTAGTATTTGGAACCTTAAATATAAATGAAATTATGATTTTGGTAAACTCTTATTCAGATACATATTTTGATTTTATTGGTTTAAAGGTACATTCCATAACTCTAATAAGCCTTCTTCTATTCATTGGTTGTATGGGGAAATCTGCTCAGTTTGGATTTCACACGTGGTTGCCAGATGCAATGGAGGGACCAACACCAGTTTCTGCATTAATTCATGCTGCAACAATGGTTACAGCTGGAGTTTATCTGCTTATCTTAATGTCACCTCTTATAGAAGCATCAACTTTTGCAGGTGATTTTATTCTAATAGTTGGATGTTTAACTTGTATCTTTGCAGCATCAGTTGCTGTTTTTCAGAATGATATTAAAAAAATTATAGCTTATTCTACGTGCAGTCAATTAGGTTATATGTTTATGGCTGTAGGAGCGTCTGCTTACACATCTGCTTATTTTCATTTATTATCTCATGCTTTTTTTAAAGCTTTACTTTTTTTAGGAGCGGGATCTGTAATTCATTCAATGTCGGATGAGCAGAATATTAAGAATATGGGAGGTCTTTATAATAAAATTCCGCTTACTTATTTAACAATGATTATAGGATCCTTATCACTTGTTGGAATTCCATTTTTTAGTGGATATTTCTCTAAAGACTTAATATTAGAGATATTATATTTAGGTGATTCATCTTTAAGCTTTTATGCTTTTTTGGTAGGTATCACTGTTGTATTATTAACTACCTTATATTCAATGAGATTAATAATTTATGTATTTCACAGAAAAAGTATGGCTGATGAAAAAGTAATAGCTCATATACATGAATCGCCAGTTATAATGATGATACCTCTTGCCATTTTATCTGTTTTTGCCATCTTTTTTGGAATGTTTTGCCATTCAATGTTTATAGGTATCGATTATTTAAATTTATGGTCTGATGTTTTATACGTTAATAAAGTTACAGATCAAAACTACATTTATGAAAATGTACCAACATTTTTTAAAAAACTTCCATTAATAGTAATCTTAATTGGTGCTATAATTTCTTACATTACATATTTCTCTCTTGTAAGTTTTTTGCCAAAAATTAAAAGTAGGTTAAATATGATATATAAATTCTTTAAAAATAAATGGTACATTGATGAAATTTATCAAAAAACATTTGTTTTTTTAGCTTTTTATCTTGGAAATGGATTTTGGAAATCAGTCGATAAAGATTTGATTGATAACTTAGGTCCTAATGGGTTGAGCAGGTTTGTTTCTTCTTTTAGTGGAGTTGTTGCAAAAGTTCAATCTGGTTTTTTATATCATTATGTTTTATCAATTATAATTGGTTTAACCTTATTAATTAGTCTATATACCTATATTTTTTAATGCTAAATCTTCCAATATTACCAATTTTAATTTGTATCCCACTAATTGGTTTGATTTTTATTCTTTTATCATCTGAGAATGATGATTTTTCGATTCAATCAAAAAGATCTGCACTATGGACATCTGGAAGTAACTTTTTACTTTCATTGTATCTTCCTTATAACTTCGATAAAGATATACCCCATTTTCAATTTGTAAATTCATTTGGCTGGTTTAATAGTGACAATTTAAAGTTTTCTCTTGGTGTTGATGGTATTTCAATGCCATTTATTGTTTTATCAACTTTTTTAATCTTACTCTGTATAATCTTTATTTATCCTCAATCAAAAAAAAATATGAGGATGTATTTGGCCTCCTTTATATTACTTGAATCATTTTTAATTGGTACATTCAGCTCAATTGATTTATTTTCTTTCTATATTTTCTTTGAATCAATTCTTATTCCAATGTACTTAATTATTGGTTTTTGGGGAGGTGAGAGACGAATATATTCAGCCTACAAATTTTTTCTTTATACTCTATTGGGATCTGTTTTGATGCTAATAGCAATCATTTTTTTATACCAAGAATATGGGACAACAAGTATACCAAGATTATTTGATTTCTCGTTACCATTTTACATTCAGATTTGGTTGTGGCTAGCTTTTTTTGCTTCATTTGCAGTAAAAATTCCAATGTGGCCTTTTCATACCTGGCTGCCAGATGCGCATGTTGAAGCCCCAACAGAGGGTTCGGTAATTCTTGCAGGTATTCTTTTGAAACTTGGTGGATATGGTTTTATAAGGTTTAATTTATCAATTCTTCCAGATGCGTCTATTTTTTTTACACCGTTTATTTATTTCTTATCAGTAATTGCAATTATTTATACTTCATTAATAGCTCTTGTTCAGGATGATATGAAAAAATTAATTGCTTATTCATCAGTAGCTCATATGGGTTTTGTAACATTAGGTATTTTTTCATCTAATATGCAAGGGTTACATGGAGCTATTATTCAAATGGTTTCTCATGGAATAATCTCTGGAGCTTTGTTTTTTGCAATAGGATCAATTTATAATAGATATAAAACAAAAGAGATAAATTTTTTCGGTGGCTTAGGTAATAGAATGTCAAGATTTTCAGTCTTTTTTTTGATTTTTACTTTAGGGGCAATTGGTTTTCCAGGAACATCTGGTTTTGTAGGTGAGTATTTAACGTTGATGTCAGTTTTCAGTAAAAGTACGACTGTTGCTTTTTTGTCAGCAACTGGTGTTATTTTAGCGGCTTCATATATGCTAATTTTATATAAAAGAGTTTTTCTTGGTGTGACTAATCCTAATATAGAAAAGAAAAGTGAAAAGTTAAATATTTATGAACTTGTTACTTACTCGATTTTGACTATTGTGATTTTCATAATTGGGTTGAAACCTAATTTATTACTTGATTATACTTCATCATCACTTAATAGAATTATACAATTATATCCAATTTCAATTTTTTAAGGATTTGTTTTGATTTTTATTCCTGAAATATTTATGTCCCTGGGCTTCTTAGTGATCTTGATCATATCAGTTTTTTTAAAAAAAAACTCTCATATTATAGTAGGATATCTCTCATTAATACTTATATTTTTAACACAATTTTTTGTCCTGAAAGATATTTTTCTGTTCGAAGAAATCTTTAATTCTTTTTTTGTAATAGATTCTTTTGGCTCATTTCTAAAATCAATTATTTTAATCAGTGCAGGTCTTGTAATATATTTCTATTTGATAGTAAAAAATGAAATATCTCTTCAAAGACCTGAATTTTTGTTGATTACATTAATCGCCATTATTGGAATGATGTTAATGGTTTCATCTAACGATTTGTTGTCACTTTTTGTTTCACTCGAACTTCAAAGTTTAGCTTTATATATCCTAGTGTCTTTTTCCAAAGATGACTTTAACTCATCTGAGGCAGGAGTGAAATATTTTGTTATTGGTAGTCTTTCGACTTGTATTTTTCTATTTGGTTCAAGTTTAATTTATGGAATTATTGGATCCACAAACTTTTCAGAAATTAGTCAATTTATATCAGATCAATATAATTTACCTACATTGTTGATAATAGGTTTAATCTTTATTTTAGTTTCTTTATCTTTGAAAATCTCAGCTGCACCTTTTCATATGTGGACACCAGACGTGTATCAAGGAGCCCCATCAATCGTTACTGCATTTTTATCTACAGCACCAAAAATAGCAGTTTTTGCAGTTTTGATAAGATTACTAGTTTATCCATTTGGTGAGATTATTATTGATTGGGGGAAAATAATAATCATACTTTCAATTGCTTCAATGATAATTGGCTCATTGGGCGCACTAAAGCAAGATGATTTAAAACGATTAATGGCCTATAGTACAATCAATCATATAGGTTTTATTTTAATGGCATTAGTTCCAGGATCTGAGGATGGAATTACTGCGATTTGTATTTATTTAATTTTTTATCTTACTATGAATTTAGGCGTCTTTTTATTTATTTTGAATATGAGACGAGACCAAATTAACGTTACTAAAATTAAAGATTTGTCAGGGCTGTATAAAACTGAACCAGTTATTGCAGGTTGCTTAGCTATTATTTTTTTTTCTATGGCAGGAATTCCGCCATTAGCAGGTTTTATTGGTAAGTTACTGGTTTTAAATATTGTAATTGATAATAATTTATTCTTTTTAGCAATAATTGCTGTCGTAACATCGGTAATAGCTGCTTTTTATTATATAAGATTAATTAAATCTATGTTTTTTGATTCACCAACTGATGAACTTGATTTGCTTACAAACCCTCAATCAAAACTTCTTATGACATTATTATCATTTTTTAATTTAACTGTTATTTTATATCCACAATTCTTTTTAAATTTGTGCGCATCAATTACTTTATCACTCTTTGCATTGAAATAAATTAATGAAGGAAATATTATTTGACATTTATTTTAATAAATCAAGTTTAAATACTAATGATGAAATTAGAAATTTAATTAAAACAAACGACACAAGAAATAATTTAGCCCTTTTTACCTTAGAGCAAAAAAAAGGAAGAGGAAGAATGAATAGAGAATGGATTAGTAATAAAGGTGATTTAATATGCTCTTTTTTAATTAACCAAAAGATAAGTACGAAAGAAATTGGAAAAGTCAATATTTGGTTCTCTCAAATCATATTAAACTTAATAAAAACAAAAATTCCTAATCAAAATTTTAAAATAAAATGGCCTAATGATATTTATTTTGATGAAAAAAAGTTAGCTGGAATATTAATTGAAACTAATATTACCGAGAATAAAATTCAGAACATTATTATAGGTTTAGGTTTGAACTTTATTTCAACCCCTAGATATCTAAATTACAAGACAATGTGTATTTCCAAATTCTCAAAAAACATAAAACCATTAAATTTCTTTATTTCTTTAGTATTAGAAATGAATAAATCATTAACTAATTTTAAAAAAATATTATCTAAATTTACTTGCTTAGATATTAAGGATAACTTTAAGAATTTTGGTGAGGTTATTAAAATTAAAATTAACAATAAAGTTGTTGAGGGTATATTCTCAGATTTAAATGATTCAGGAGAACTTATTTTAAAAGTTGGCAACAAATATCGAGTTATTAATTATGGAGAGATTATCTAGTGAAAGCAACAATTGACATAGGAAATACAAATATTTTATTTGCTTTTTTTATAAATAAAAAAGTTATTGGCTCTGAAAGGTTGAAAACAGAAGAAGCAAGTTTGAGTAAAATTGAAAAGATAATGGGTAAATATTCTAATTTAGAAAAAATAATTATTTCTTCTGTAGTACCTTTAACTGATAAACTGTTAATTTCGTATTTAAATAGTAAAAGTTTAAAGTTTTTATTATTAAAAGATCTTGTTGAAAATTTTAAATTCAAAACCAACATTCGTAATAGAAATGAAATTGGTGACGATAGAATCGTAAATATGATTTATGCAAAAAAATTATTTGGAAATTCTGTGATTGTTATTGACTTTGGAACAGCCACGACGTTAGATGTACTTGATCGTAATGGAGTTTATTCAGGAGGAGTAATCACTCCAGGAATAGATCTGTCTTTGAATTCATTAAAAAAAATGACTGCTAAACTTCCCCTAGTTAAATTTAAAAGAACTAAAAACATTGTTGGTAAAAATACCGTTCAAGCTATCCAATCGGGTTTTTTTTGGGGATATGTTTCAATGATTGAAGGATTGATAAATAAATTGAATAAAGAAAAAAATGATAGATTTAAAGTTGTCTTAACAGGCGGGAACGCAAATTTTTTTAAAAAAATGTTTAAGAATATCTCAATAACAGATGACCTTTTTACATCAAGAGCACTTAACTATATCGTAAGTGAGGTTAACAAATGAAATTTTCCAAAAATGATCTTATATTCATTCCCTTAGGTGGTTCTGGTGAGATTGGAATGAATTGTAATTTATATCACTACAATGGTAGTTGGATTATGATTGACTTAGGAGTTATGTTTGGTAATTCGTCAATGTCTCCAAACGAGCTAATAATGCCAGATCTGAGTTTTCTATATGAAAATAAAATAAAATTAAGTGCGTTGATATTGACACACGCACACGAAGATCATATTGGAGCAGTTCCATATCTATATTATCAGCTCAATAATGTTCCAATTTTTACTACATCTTTTACTGCTTCAGTTTTGAAAAGAAAATTTATGTCAAATGATGTGAAAGATTATGATATTAGATTATTGGACTATAACAAACAAATATCAATAGGAGAGTTTGTAATAGAAATATTTGCACTCACACATTCAATTCCTGAACCAAATGCTATAATACTTAAGACGCAAAAAGGCAATATTTTTCATACGGGTGATTGGAAAATTGATCCCGAACCGCTCATTGGGCAACCCATAGATTTAGAGAAGTTAAAAAAAATAAAAAGTGATGGTATTGACGCTATGATTTGTGATTCAACAAATGTATTTGATGAAAATCCATCTGGAAGTGAGAAAGAAGTAAGGAATGTATTTAGAAAAATATTTTCTGAAAAAAAGAAGGGAAAAATATTCGTTACCTGTTTTGCCTCCAATATAGCTAGACTTGAAACAGTGTTAAAAGTTTCTGAAGAATTAAACAAGTCATGTGTTTTTGCTGGTAGGTCCATTCATAGGATTTTTGAGTCAGCTGTAGAAAATAATTATTTAACTAATTTTAAAAATATTGTTTCAGAAAAAGAAGCTAGGTTGATTTCAGATGATGATTTGGTAGTAATTTGTACTGGAAGTCAAGGTGAGGAAAATGCTGCTCTTTCTAAATTGGTTGGAGGTAAAAATAACAATATTGAAATATATAAAGAGGATTTAATAATATTCTCATCAAGAGAAATTCCAGGAAATGAAAAAAAAATTAATTCCTTAAAGGAAAAGTTATTAAAAAAGAATTGTCAATACCTTGATCATAGAATGTCTAAAGTACATGTCTCAGGACATCCCTCTAAAAATGAATTAAGAAAAATGTACAATTGGATTTCACCACATACAGTGATTCCCGTTCACGGAGAATATAGACATATGGTAGAGCAAGTAAATTTTGCGAAAAAAAGTGGAATAAAAAACCAACTATTAATTCAGAATGGAGATGTAATACAAATTAATAAATCCAATGTGAATATCTCTTCAAAAGTGTTTTCCGGGAGGAATATGTTGAAAGGCAAAGAAATCATTCCAATTAATAGTGAAATATTTAATAGGTTGAAATATGTAAATTCCGACGGTGAGTTTTTTGTAAATTTAATCTTAGATTTAGATAATAAATTACTAAATGAACCAATAATATTTTGTCCTACAGTTTCAGAGGATAAGGAATTAATTGAAGATATTAAAAAATTACTAATTGATGAAATAAATGGTTATGGTAAAAATTTCTTTGATGATAATATTATCTCTACTGAATTAAAAAAATTAATAAAGAAAACAATCAACAAATTAATTGGATTAAAACCTTTAACCTATGTTGAGATTGTAAGAATATAGAATATAATGAATTATGCTCACTAGATTTAATCATGTTGCAATCGTAGTACCTGATCTCGAAAAAGCGCGTGTGAAGTATGCTGAAGTTCTAGGCGCCGAGGTTTCTGAAAAAAACGATTATCCAGAACATGGAGTAAGTGTTGTTTTTGTAAATCTTGGAAATAGTAAAATTGAATTAATGTATCCATATGGAGATAATTCGCCAATAAAAAAATTTCTTGAAAAAAATCTTAATGGAGCCATCCATCATATTTGCATTGAAGTTAAGGATATTTATAAAACAGCAGAGAGTTTAAAAAAGAAAAATATAAGAATTCTTGGTGATGGTAAGCCAAAAAATGGTGCACATAATAAACCTGTTCTTTTTCTACATCCAAAGGATTTTTATGGAACTTTAATAGAGTTAGAGCAGGAGTAGTTATTGCTAACTTTTGTTGTAATTTTCGTGATTTTGTGGTGGCTAATTCTCTTCTTATTGCTTCCGATTGGGGTAAAAAAACAAGAAAGTGTAGACTTTGGAAATGATCCTGGTGCTCCAAAAAACCCAATGCTAAAAAAAAAATTTATATTAACGACTATTATATCATTTTTTACTACAATTATCATTATTATTGTTAAAAATGAAATATTCTAGTTTTTTTATACCAACTAAAAAAGAAGATCCCTCTGACGCAAAAATTAAGTCTCATAAATTGATGATTAAATCAGGTATGATTAGGCAAGAGGCTTCGGGGATTTACTCTTGGCTTCCACTTGGCTATAGAGTAATAAAAAGAATTCAGGAAGTTATAGAAGAATTTCATAATGAAAATGGAATTAATCAAATTTTGATGCCTACAATTCAAAGTGCTGACATATGGAAAAAGAGTGAAAGATACGATACCTATGGCAAAGAAATGTTAAAAATTCTAGATAGGCATAATAAAGACCTTTTATATGGACCCACGAATGAAGAAATGATTACAGCTTTAGGAAAAAACTTCATAAAAAGTTATAAAAATCTTCCGAGATATTTCTATCACATACAATCTAAGTTTAGGGATGAAATAAGACCGAGGTTTGGAGTTATGAGGGCTCGAGAATTCCTAATGAAAGATGCATACAGCTTTGATGTTAATGAAAAGGCAGGGAAAGAAACCTATTTAATGTTTTTCAAATTATATCTTAGGATTTTTAAAAGACTGGGTATTCCTATTGTACCCGTAAGAGCGCCTACAGGAGAAATTGGAGGAGACCTTTCTCACGAATTTCATTTAATTGTAGGAAGTGGCGAGTCAGATATATATATAGATGAAAGTTTAATTTCTTCTGATTTTGAGAAATTATCTATTGATGAAATTATTTCATTAAATTCCTTTACTGACGAAATGTATTTAAAAGAGAGAAATAAGCAAAACTTAAAAAAGTTAAAAAGCATTGAATTAGGTCATATCTTTTTGTTTGGTACAAAATACTCAAAATCTTTTGATTTTTTTATTGATGGTGAAACAGAGAAATTTTTCCCCTTTATGGGGTCATACGGAATTGGCATTTCAAGAATTCCTGCAGCAATTATAGAATACCAAAGTGAGGATAACACAAGAATAGTTTGGCCAAAAAATATAGCACCTTTTACCTTGCTTATAATTAACTTAAAGGTTGATGATGAGAACATAAGCAAATTCTGTAAACTTATTTACCATAGTTTAAAAAAAATAGGTGTAAGTATTCTTTACGATGATAGGAATGAAAGACCCGGAATTAAGTTTTCTGATGCTGAACTTATAGGAATTCCCTACAATTTAATTGTAGGTAAAAATTTTATAGATAAAGAAACTGTAACTTTAAAAGATAAATACTCAGATGAAGAGTTTGATTTTAAGGTTAAAGAAGCTGAAAAAAAAATTTTAGAACATATGAAACATTAAAAAATGATAAGTTTTTTTGAATTATGGGTTTCTTATAAATTTCTTTTTCCTCAAACTAAAGAAAAATTCTTTTCTATAATCACGTTTATTTCATTTGCAGGAATAGCACTAGGAGTTGCTACTTTGATAATTGTGATGTCCGTTATGAACGGATTTCGTGAAGAATTAACTTCTAAAATACTAGGAGTAAATGGACATTTAAAAATTCAACCTTTGAATGGTTTAGAAATTAAAAATGTAGTTGCACTTGAATCTAGAATAGAAGAAAAAATAAATACTATTAAAACTCATAAAGTTTTAATGGGACAAGGTCTTCTAAATTATTCAACTTTTTCCACTGGTGTTATAATGAAAGGAGTTGAAAGCCAATATTTTCAGGATAGAAAAATATTTAATCAGTCACTTGACTCTGAAACATTAGAGTTATTTTCTAATAATGAAGGCATTTTAGTTGGTGAAAAGTTAAGAAAAAAATTAAACATTAAAGTTGGCGATAGACTAAATATTTTGTCACCAGATAATGTTGAAACTATTTTAGGAAACTTTCCAAGGTCAGCAAGCTTTAAGATTATAGGTTTTTTTAGCATTGGGATGTACGAATATGACTCATCCTTAATTTATTTTCCTATTGAATTAATAAAAAAATTTTTAAATTCTAAAAATGAAATTGATTTTCTTGAGTTATATGTGGATGATTTTGATCGAATTAGTTTTTATAAAAAGGAAATTAAAAGTATAATTCCTAGTTTCCTCAGAGTAATTGATTGGAGAGAGCTTAACCCATCCTTATTTAATGCTTTAGAAGTAGAAAGAAATGTGATGTTTTTAATTTTATTTTTAATAATTTTAGTTGCAGCGTTTAATTTGGTATCATCAATGATTATTCTTGTATCAACCAAGTCAAGGGATATTGGCGTTTTAAGAACACTTGGAGTTGGTAAAAATCAATTATTAAAAATTTTCATAATAAATGGTTTTTTCATAGGATTATGTGGAACAATTCTAGGATTTATACTTGGAATAATATTCTGTTTAAATATTAATGATGTAAAACAGATGTTAGAATATCTTCTAGATTTTGAACTTTTTTCTGAGGAAATTTATTTTTTTACTAAATTACCAGTTATTATAGATTTTTTCCAAATTTCTAAAATTTTAATAATCTCTTTATTTCTTTCGTTTGTGGCAACAATTTATCCATCAATAAAAGCTAGTAGAGTTGAGCCAATAAATCTAATAAAGTGGGATTGATTTGATTGAATTATTAAAAATAGAACAGAAATATTATCAGGGTAACTTGCCAATAAATGTTTTCTCAAACCTAAAGCTTCAAATTAATGAGCCTAAAATTATTGGAATCATAGGTCCTTCTGGTTCTGGAAAAACTTCTTTACTAAATATTATTGGTTTAATTGAAAATCCAAAGTCTGGTTCTTACTTTTTTAGGGATCAGGATTGTCTAAAAATGAATAATTTAAGAAAAACTGAATTTAGAAAAAAAAATATTGGATATATTTTTCAAAATAATCAACTGCTTGAAGATTTTAATGTATTAGAAAATGTTGCACTTCCTCTGATTTTGAATGGTGAGAACTATAAAAATTCCTGTGAAATTGCAAAAGATTTTTTAGATATTTTTGGGTTAGCTGAGCGTATTTATTTTAAACCAGGCTTATTATCAGGTGGGGAACAGCAGAGAGTTGCGGTTGCTAGAGCTATGATAAAGAAACCTCAACTTTTGTTAGCTGATGAACCTACAGGAAGTTTAGACGATGAAACGGCTGATTTAGTATTTAAGTATATCACTGAGATATCAAGAAAAAACAATACTCTTTCAATTATTGCGACTCACAATTTTAAATTTATAAAGAAATTAGATATATGCTTCAAAGTTGAAAAAGGAATGTTAATTGAAATCTAGTCGAAAATTTATACACCTTCGTAACTACACACAGTACTCTTTATCAAAAGGGGCTCTTAAAATAAGTGATCTAGTAAGAAAGTGCGTTGATGAAAAAATTCCAGCTGTAGGTATATCTGACTTTAATAATTTATTTGGATGTATGGAATTCTCATTAGAATGTAAATCTAAGGGTGTTCAGCCAATAATAGGATGCAATTTATTTTTATCAGATAATAATTTTTTGGACGGATATATTTTATTAATAGCTAAAAATGAAAATGGTTTTAAGAATTTGTCAAATCTTGTCTCAATTTCTTTTTTAGAAAACTCTGAAAATATTAATCCGTATATCAATTTTGAGAATTTAGAAAGATTTTCGAATGATTTGGTATGTATTGCTGGTGGTAAATTTGGTTTTATAACCAAAAATTTTTTTTCTGGAAATAAGCTACAGGCAAATTTAGCTATAAAAATGCTTTCTGAAATTTTTAAAGACAACTTTTTTTTAGAAATACAAAAAAAAGAAAGTAAGAAAGACCAATATTTTAATTATTTAATTAAGCAATCTAATGTAATGAAAATTCCACTTGTAGCAACAAATGAAAATTTTTTTCTTGAACAAAGTTTTTTTGATTCGCATGACGCTTTATTAAGCATATCTCAACAAAAATATCTTGAATCAGAAGACAGATTAAAAAGCGATAATAATTTTTGTTTTAAAAGTGAAAAAGAAATGTTGAGTGAATTTTCAGATTTAAAGGATGCGACCGAAAATACTGTCTTATTGGCAAAAAAATGTAATTTTTTCTTAGAAGAAAAACCTCCAAAATTACCTAAAGTTGAATTAGACAATACAGATGAAAATGTTTTTTTGAAAAAAAAATCCTATGATGGATTGAAGTCTCGTATAAAAAATGAAATTTCTAGTGATGAGCTAGATATTTACAAGAAACGATTGGATTATGAACTAGATACTATTACTAAAATGGGATATTCAAGTTATTTTTTAATAGTTTCTGACTTTATAAACTGGGCGAAAGATAATAATATCCCAGTTGGTCCAGGAAGAGGTTCTGGAGCTGGTTCTCTTGTGGCTTGGTGTTTGTCCATTACTAATTTAAATCCAATCAAATTTGGACTACTCTTTGAACGGTTTCTAAATCCTGAAAGAGTATCGTTACCTGATTTCGACATAGACTTTTGTATGGATAGAAGAGATGATGTTATTAAGTATGTACAAAAAAAATATGGAACTTCTAATGTTGCTCAAATAATTACATTTGGTTCATTTCAGGCTAGAGCTGCAATAAGAGATGTAGGTCGTGTTATGCAGCTCCCACTTTACCTAGTTGACGATCTTTGTAAAATGATTCCTTTCAATCCTGCTCAGCAAGTTAGTCTTAGGGAGTTTATGCAAAGTGATGAAAAAGTAAAAAAAATTATTTCCAACGATATTAATATAAAAAAGCTTTTTGAAATTTCTAAAAATCTTGAAGGTTTGTATAGACACGCATCAACACATGCAGCAGGAATTGTAATTTCAGATCAGTCACTTAAAAACCTGGTTCCATTATATAAAGACCCAAAGTCAGATGTTCCTGTTACTCAGTTTTCTATGAAATATGTTGAAAAAATAGGTTTAATTAAATTTGATTTTCTCGGATTAAAAACACTTACAGTCATTCAAGAGGCAATTGAAAATTTAAAAAAAAGAAAAATTTTTATTGATATCGATTCTATTCCTTTAGATGACAAAAAAACTTTTGAACTATTAAGAAGTGGGAATACAACTGGGATTTTTCAGCTAGAGGGCCAGGGTATGAGGGAAACTTTGAAAAACATTATACCGGACAGGTTTGAAGATTTAATCGCTGTTGTTTCCCTTTATAGACCAGGACCTATGGACAACATCCAAACATACATAAATAGAAAGCAAAACAAAGAAAGTTATTCTTACATTCATAATGAACTGAAAAAAATCCTTGATGAAACTTATGGGATTATGGTTTACCAAGAACAAGTAATGCTAATTGCACAAAAAGTTGCTGGTTTTAGCCTAGCAAAGGCAGATTTACTTAGAAGAGCAATGGGGAAAAAAATCAAGTCTGAAATGATCGCCCAAAAATCAAATTTTGTTGAAGGTTGTGTAAAAAATGGACTCATTGAAGAAAAGGCTTCAGAACTATTTGACGAAATTGAAAAATTTGCAGGATATGGTTTTAATAAAAGTCATGCAGCAGCTTATGCTATGATTGCTTACCAAACAGCTTTTTTAAAAGCAAACTATCCATTAGAGTTTTTATGTTCATTAATGAATTGTGATATCGGTAATTTTGAAAAAATTTCAAGTTATTGTAATGAAGTAAAAAAGTTTAATTTTGAAATGATAAAACCAGATATCAATAACTCGCAGGCACGTTTTAAAGTTATTTATAAAAATAATAATCCATTTGGTATAAATTTTGGTTTAAGTGCTATTAAAAACATCGGTGAAAATTCTGTGATAGAAATAGTGAAAGAACGTGAAGAAAATGGAAAATTTACTTCATTACGAAATTTGTTAAAAAGACTAAATAACAGCACATTGAATAAAAAAATAATAGAGGCTTTAATTTTTTCAGAATCTCTAAAATCTATAGAGGATAATCAAAATTTTTTGCTCCAAAAAATGGATGAGATAATTTCCTTCAATGTAAATTTTCACAAAAATTTTATACAAAATCAAAATAGTCTTTTTAAAGAGGACTTAGACGCAAATTTTTTTGATTCATCAAATTTTGATAACTTAGAGTTTAGCAAAAAGTTAGAAATGGAATATGATGCTTTTGGTTTTTATTTAACTGAGCATCCAACAAAGTTATATAAAACTCTTTTTAGAGATAAAAAAATATCGAACCTAAGTCAACTTTTTGATAATACATTAGACAAATCTTCAAACATTAGCAAAAGTGTGATCGCTTTAATTTCAGAAAAAAAGGAAAGAACTTCAAAACTTGGAAAGAAGTTTTGTTTTCTAAAATTAACTGATGATTCCGGAGAACTAGATACTATTTGTTTTTCAGAGGTTTTAGAAAGTCTAGATTTTGAATTGACTGAAGGAAAGATTGTTTTAGTAAAACTTTCATTACAGAATTTAAAAGATTCTGATAGATTTATAGTGGTCTCTTTGACAAATATAGAAAAAATCAATAATCAAAGAAAAAAAATTGAAGTACTTATCAACCCTAAATTGATTGATCATTTAAAATTTGAAAAATTTTTTCGTCAAAACAAGAGAGGTGATTGTGAAATACTTTTTTATATCCATCATAATGATCAAAAAATAAAAATAAAAAGTGATCATTTCTTTGAAATTAATTTAGATGAGATTTCTTCCTTAAGAAAGATAACAGGTATAGTTGATGTTATAAGGACAAATTAAAAAAAATGTTGAATTAAATAATTAAAAATGTAAATTCTTTTTAACTCAAACGCACAACAGCTCTGGTGATATTTGTTGTGTGTATGTATAACCGGAGTATTATTATGTATAAAATTACCATTAAAGATCTCTTAGACGCTGGAATTCACTTTGGACATAGAACGAATAGGTGGAACCCAAAGATGTCTGAATACATTTTTGGCCATAGAAATGGGATCCATATTATAGATTTGCAAAAAACAGTGGCTTTTTTTAACGATGCATTAAAAATAATAAATGATTATTCATCACAAGGTAAAAATATTTTATTTATTGGGACCAAAAGACAGGCATCAGACATTATTGAAAAATACGCAGTTGATTGTAAACAGTATTTTATTAACAAAAGATGGCTAGGTGGTATGCTTACAAATTGGGATACAATCCAGAATTCAATTAGGAGATTGAAAAATATAGAAGACATACTTGAAAACAAAATTTCTTCATACACAAAAAAAGAAATACTTAAGTTTGAAAATTCTGCTCAAAAATTGAATAAAGCTCTTGGAGGTATAAAAGATATGGTAGGTAAGCCTGATTTATTATTTATCATAGATACCAATAAAGAAATTTTAGCTGTTAAGGAAGCTAATAAAATTGGCATTCCGATAGTGGCTGTTGTTGATTCAAATTCTGATCCAGATGGAATAGATTATCCAATTCCAGGAAATGATGATGCCATACGATCTATCGAATATTACTGTAATGCTATATCTCAATCTATAAAAAATAGTGCAAATTCACATAAGAAAAAGAGCGATAAAGAATGAGCATAAAACCTGAAACTATTAAACTTCTTAGGCAAAAAACTGGTGCTGGAATGATGGATTGCAAAAAGGCTCTTTCAGAAAATGAAGGTGACATTGAAAAAGCTGAAGAATGGCTAAGAAAAAAAGGTATAAATACAGCGCAAAAGAAGTCATCACGTCTTGCTACAGAGGGTCTTATCAACGTAGCTACTGGAAAAAAGGGTAGTGTAATAGTTGAAATTAATTCTGAAACAGATTTTGTTGCAAGAAATGAGACTTTTCAAAAGTTCTGTGATGATGTTGCAAACACTTGTTTGGAATA
>CENU01204891.1_pt1 | contig 16850 bp, 17 predicted proteins | sample 361331 | NCBI WGS metagenome assembly CENU01 (sample SAMEA2619766, study PRJEB7988) | marine metagenome | isolation source: saline water (ENVO:00002010), including | reverse complement strand
TGCAACCGTATTCTGACAATAGCGCAAGGTAGAATAACCTCATGATTGAATTATAAACATCCTCTGATGCAGATCCGTTCTACTTAATTGTCCTTGCTAGAGGATTTTGCATCATAACAACCTGATGGCCTGAAAAGTCCGGTTAGTGAAAATGGAGGACTTCTTTTCGGCGGTCAACACAAACGCATTACCTTAGCAAGAGCTTTGATCAGATAACCAAAATTGCTTATACTAGTCTAAGGTATCAGCGCATTGGAACTTCCAGCCCAGATGGCCATTCAGGATGCGCTAAAAAAATTTTAGAAAGACAGTGTCATGCTGATGATTGTCCACCAACCAAGCTTCATTAATATTGCCGATCAATTTTACCCTCTTGACGACGGGGCCGTCGTAGCACATGGCTCACCAGAGGAGATCCGCGAGAAGCCACAACTATTCGAGAAGCTTTTCCCCAAAGATGTGGCCGGTTAAGATGATTAAAAATATCTTTATCACAGGTGGCGATGGTTTCATTGGCTCCCACCTTGCGCAAGCACTTGTCAATGCAGGCCATAAAGTCAAAACTTTGGCCCAGTATAATTCATTCAATTCCACTGGCTGGCTGGCTGACCTGCCAGAAAGCATTAGGGGAGAGATTCAAATTGTCATGGGTGATGTCCGTGATGCTAGCCAGATGCTGGAGGAATGCAAGGGCATGGACCAGATCATGCATCTGGCGGCCCTGATTGCCATACCTTATTCCTATGTCGCCCCGCAATCTTACATCGATACGAACGTGTCGGGGACACTCAACATGCTTCAAGCAGCCCGAACACTCGATATTCCGATAATTCACACGTCAACCAGTGAGGTTTATGGAACCGCGCAGTCTGTTCCCATAACCGAAGATCATCCTCTTCAGGGTCGATCACCCTATTCCGCCAGTAAAATTGGCGCAGATCAACTAGCGTTTTCCTATTTTTCGTCCTTTGACACACCTGTAAAAATTGTCCGCCCGTTCAACACCTATGGCCCACGGCAGTCTATGCGTGCGGTGATACCAACCATCATTACCCAGATTGTGAAAGGTAAACGACAGATCAGGCTCGGATCAACTTCTCCAACTCGAGATTTCAATTTCATCGACGATACTGTTTCAGGGTTCATTCATGCGATGGAACGTAACGCTGGGTTTGGTGAAGTAATCAATATTGGCAGTGGCTTTGAAGTATCGATCGGCGATACGGCGAAGATCATTGCCGAAGCCCTAGAGTCTAACATTGAGATCATTATAGATGAGCAACGCATACGCCCTGATAAAAGCGAAGTTGAACGGCTTCTGGCATGTAACAGGAAAGCGAAAGAGCTACTTGGATGGTATCCTGAACATACCGGAATAAACGGCTTCAAAAAAGGGATAGCTACTACCGTGGCATGGTTTTCCCGCAAAGAAAACATCGTCAAATATGAAGCAAATGGTTATGTCATCTAGCCTTTCAGCAAACATCATTCAAGCAGTTGGAACAACTATTGGCAATGTTACCACAGGGTTGCACGAGCCGTCTTTTGACGATCGCGACAAAGCTGCCATGCAGGAGGTTATTGAATTCGGATATGTTTCCAGTGTCGGGCCACATCTTGACAAGTTCGAAAAGCAACTTCAATCCTTTACTGACGCAAGCTATGTAGTTGCTGTCACAAATGGAACGGCGGCTCTAACACTTGCCTTGCTGGCAAGTGGAATTAAACCTAGTCAGGAAGTGCTTACCCCAGCACTAACTTTTGTGGCCACAGCGAATGCTATTATGCATGCCGGCGCTATTCCACATTTTATCGAAAGCGATTTTAATACTCTTGGCGTTGATACCAACGCACTCAGAGCATACTTAGAAAAGTCGACGATCATCAAAGAGGGGCATCTCCTCAACACCAGAACTGGCAGGGTGATTGCTGCCATCATGCCTGTGCATGTATTCGGGCATATAGGCGACATGACTGGTCTTATAAAACTGGCCCATGAATTCAATCTGCCTATCATCGAGGATGCCGCCGAAGCCCTCGGTAGTTTCCAGCATGGAACTCATGCCGGATGTTTTGGTATCTGCGGAACAATTAGTTTCAATGGTAACAAGATCATCACGACTGGTGGCGGCGGAGCAGTATTAACCAATGATCCGAATGTCGCCACTAATGCAAGGCATCTGGCAACAACAGCAAAGATGCCACATCGCTATGAATATTTTCATGACCGTCTAGGATACAATTTCAGAATGCCGGCACTGAATGCTGCACTTGGCTGTGCCCAGATGGAAAAACTACCAGAATTTCTGAAGCTGAAGAAAAAGCTAAACGACGATTATGCACGCAACTTTTCCAATATAGGTGGTTGTGATTTCATAAATAGCCCTGACCATAGCCAGTCCAACCACTGGCTCAACGCCATACGGCTAACTCCAGAAAATAAGTCAGCACGCAACACCGTGCTGGATGCACTGAATGAAGTTGGCTTCGGATCTCGGCCTATTTGGGCTTTGCTGAACACACTGCCACATTTTGCCGATTGCCCGGCCATGTCCCTGGATGCAGCAGAGGATCTGGCGGCACGGATCATAAATATTCCCAGTAGCTCGTTTCTTGCTCGGTAATAGGAAACTCCGTATATGAGCAAAATTAACATTATCATTATCGGAGGGGGAGGCCATGGACTTTCCGTGGCTGATGTAATTTTGGCTGATCCTATCTATAATTTGCTTGGTTATATAGACCAGAACAGCGATGCAACCCTGAGTCAACTTGGCCTCCGCTGGCTCGGCGATGATGAAGCCATGGCGACCACCGGTGCCATCGCAGCCCATATCGGGGTTGGTCAGATCAAATCCCCATCACGGCGGCAGGCCCTTTTTGGCGCAGCCAGGAAAGCTGGATTAGACCTACCAGCCATCGTATCAACCCAAGCTTATGTCTCACCTTCTGCCAGAACCGGTGAAGGTTCTCTCATTATGCAAAAAGCTACCGTCAATCCCTGCGCAACTATCGGGCAGAATACCATCATCAACACTGCCGCGGTGATAGAGCACGGTGTTAAGGTTGGGGATCACTGCCATATTGCGCCAAATGCAACCTTACTTGGTGATGTGCGCATCGGTGAAGGCACATTCATTGGTTCAGGTGCCATCATCTTAGAAGGACTTATCATCGGAAGTAGAGTTGTGGTTGGTGCAGGCACCATCATCAAACGTGATGTCGAGGATGGTATGGTAATCCGGGGATCAGACCTGTCATGAGTACTCGCCCCCCTGCACTGATCATCGCCGAAGCCGGTGTCAATCATAACGGATCGCTTGAGCTTGCCCTCGAGCTGGTCGATGCCGCGATCAATGCCGGGGCTGATGTAATAAAATTTCAGAGTTTTAACGCCGCGTCACTGGTTGCAGACAATGCCAGTATGGCCGCGTATCAGCGCAATAATACTGGCATGGATAGTTCTCAGCTAGAAATGCTAAAAGCACTAGAGATGCCCGCTAAAGATATGGCCTACATTAAAACCCAGTGTGATTCAAACGGCATCGAATTCCTCTCAACTGCCTTTGATCTGAAATCGCTGAATATGCTGATGAAAATGGGGTGCAGACGTATAAAGATTGCGTCGGGTGAATTAACCAACAAACCTTTTCTGGATGCTTGCGCTGGACAGGGGCTACCGGTCATTCTCTCAACAGGAATGGCGGATTTGAGTGAAGTCAGCTGGGCCGTAGAAACCCTTTTTAAAGGCGGTTTAAAACGTGATCATTTGTCCATTCTGCATTGTACAACCAATTACCCTGCGGCACCACATGAACTGAATTTGTTAGCCATCCATACATTAGCGGAACGTTTTGATACCGCGGTGGGGTATTCCGACCACTCGCTGGGTGCCGATGCTTCGCTGGCGGCCGTCAGCCTTGGGGCGAAGGTGATTGAGAAACACTTGACCTTGGACCCTGCCATGCAGGGGCCCGATCACGCTGCCAGCATGAGCCCGGATGATTTCACTGATCTGGTTAGGCGGATCCGCCGCCTAGAGCAAAGTCTTGGTGATGGAGTTAAAGCTCCACAGCCTGTTGAGATGCAATACCTAGATCTTGTCCGAAAATCTGTTATCGCATCACGCTCGATATTAAAGGGTGAGATATTCTCCACCGAGAACATCACCACCAAAAGACCTGGTATCGGTATTTCCGCCATGCATTATGATATCGTGCTGGGACAACAAGCCAACCGTGATTACGCCAATAATGAAATGATTGACGCCTCATGCCTGAAATAGCTGTCATCACCGGAACCCGCGCTGAATATGGTCTGTTAAAGCCACTGATAAGGCGCCTTCAACGTCATGACAGTTTCAACCTACAACTCTATGTAACCGGGACGCATCTCAGCTCTGATCACGGCCATACCGTCGATGAGATCATCGCTGATGGTTTAGATGATTTTACTACAGTAGATATTGCGCCTGGCAAAACGGTTTCCGATACTGCATCCAGCATGGCCCTATGCCTTGAAAGAATGGTTGCGGCATTCAGTTGGCGGCATCCTGATCTCATCATCGTCCTAGGCGATCGATATGAAATTTTTGCCACCGTGCAAGCCGCAATGCTCTTGAATATCCCTGTAGCTCATATTCATGGTGGAGAAATCACCAAAGGAGCAATCGACGATGCCATGCGCCACGGCGTTACTAAAATGGCACATTTGCATTTTACGGCCGCAGAGGCGTATCGCCAGCGTGTTATACAGATGGGGGAACACCCGGAAAGGGTGTTCAACACGGGCAGTCTTGGTTACGAGAATATTCTGACTGCGCCTCTCCTTTCCCAGGATGAAATTGAACAAGATCTCGATTTTAAGTTTCGCAATCACAATCTGTTGGTAACCCATCATCCCGTGACATCATCCCAAGAATATCTGCTTGAAATTGATCATATTCTGCAAGTCCTTGATCGACTTGGTTCCGATACGGGGATCATAATGACGGCCGCCAATGCAGACCCTGGAGGTTTGGAGATTATCCACAAAAAGCAGGAATTCGCCAAAAAACACGGAAATTGCTTATACATTCCCAATCTAGGTATGGCACACTATTATTCAGTAATGCGCCTTGTTGATGGGCTTGTGGGCAATTCATCAAGCGGCGTAATCGAAGCCCCATTTCTAGGCAAATGGACGCTCAATATCGGCCCACGCCAACATGGCCGCCTAAAGGCTGAAACCGTTGTTGACTGTGATGCGACCGATGATTTGGCTGTACTGCTGAGGCAACTTATTGATAGGACGCACCCTGCCGCCACCCATGGCGTTTCATCGCTATTCGGCGATGGCAACGCAAGCCTGAAAATTATTGCCGAGCTGGAAAAGCTGGACCCTTTTGAACTTGGCATGAAGTCCTTTTTTGACATGTCCGTTTCTGATTTGACCATCTGTGGTTAGGAAGGGTGCTGATGCAATGACTCCAAAGTGGCAAATCGCTGTTATAAAACCAGAAACGCCGCTTAATTCCGTCATGAAAAAGATGAATGAGACAGGCCTTCAATCGCTGATGGTCTGCGGTGAATATATCCGCCTGCTTGGCACGATCAGTGATGGTGATATCCGTAAAGCGCTTGTCCAGGGTCGCCTTATGGATGATCCGGTATCCGATATCATGAACACTAATCCAACGACCATTAATTCCAGCACCACGCGAGCGGAAATACTGTCTATTTTCATCCGGCATCAATTTAAGCTTATCCCAATAGTCAGCAAGGGCATCGTCACGGGATGCGAATTTATTAGCGACTTTATTGGCCTTCCGCAACAAATGGCTCCAATGCTGATTATGGCAGGCGGCTTTGGCAAACGCTTGGGTGAGCTGACCAAATCAATGCCCAAGCCGATGCTTGAAGTTAGCGGCAAACCCATTATCCGTCATATTGTAGACCGTGCCATCGTATTCGGCGTGACCAGAATTTTTATCTCGGTCCATTACCTTGCCGATCAGATTAAGGATTATCTAGGAGATGGATCTTTGCTGGGCATCAGCATTGAATACATCGAAGAAGTCTCACCTCTTGGAACAGCCGGCAGCTTCCAGAAGCTACCGGCTGAACTGAAGGGCCCAGTTCTTGTCAGCAATGCCGATATCATCTCAAAGATCGATTACACCAAATTGATTCAGCACCACTTATCTAACGATGCTAGCGCAACCATGGCTGTGCGTGAAAACACTATTCAAAACCCCTTCGGCGTAGTGCTGACCGATGGAATCTTTATCACTGGGTTTGACGAAAAGCCTGCCTGGCGTACGCGCATCAACGCCGGGATCTATGTTCTTGATGCAAGCCTCAAGGACAGAATAGATGAAGGCGAACATATTGATATGCCTGAACTGATCCTACGCCAGAAATCCAAGGGAGGAAAAGTGATCATCTTTCAGCTTGAAGATGATTGGTTTGATATCGGAAATCCTGAAGAGTATAACAAACTTGTATAATGACCGTTTGCATTAATATTTTAAATAAGGCGTAATAATATGTCAGGTGACAACGAGTTGCATTGGTGTTCAAACTGCCTCAGCATGTCAACGCGCCCTCGCATTACCTTTGATGATGATGGTTTGTGCAATGCCTGCCAGTGGACTGTGAAGAAAAAGACTCTGGATTGGGGCAAGCGCATGAATTATCTCAACGAACTGCTTGAGGGGCAACGGAGCAAGAAACATGTTTTTGATTGTCTTGTTCCGGTTAGCGGCGGTAAAGATGGGTCCTATGTTGCCCATCAGATCAAACATAAATTTGGCCTCAACCCTTTATGCGTGACCATTCTTCCTCCACTTTCCAGCGCGCTTGGCCTAAGCAATCTGCATAATTTCATCTCCAGCGGGTATGACCATATCACCATCAGCCCTAGCCAAAGCGGGATGCAGAAATTAAATAAAATTGGCTTCATTGAAAAAGGATTTCCCTATTACGGCTGGCTCATTGCCATCCATACTGCGGTATATCGGGTTGCCGCCAATTATGGCATTGATCTTATTTTTTATGGCGAGGATGGTGAGGTTGAATACGGCGGGCTTAGCAAAACCGAAGATGCACCAATCTACAATATAGAATATCAGAAGGCGATCTATTTGGAAAATGGCCATGATTTTATTCTGGACAAGGCAGAACTCAGCGATAATGAACGGTTCTTCTTCACCTACCCAGATACCAAGCTGAACATACGCATGACTCACTGGTCTTATTATGAAAACTGGAATCCCTATCGAAACTATCTTGTGGCCAAGGAATATTGCGGGCTTGAAGAAGCCGAGAACACCAATTCCGGCACGTTCACCAATTTTGCCCAGAATGATCAGGACCTTTATGCATTACATTCTTATCTGATGTACCTCAAATTTGGATTCGGCCGCGCCAATCAAGACGCCTGTATCGAAATTCGTCGAGGCGCCATGAGCAGAGAACAGGGGCGTAATCTTGTTACGCTGTATGATGGAACTTATCCTAAAGAATATGTCCAGACATATCTGGACTACTACGGCATGACCGAGACCGAATTTGATGAGGTTCTTGATCGCTGGGCTAATATAGACATTCTTGAAAAAATCGATGGCCGCTGGAAACCCCGTTTCACCATTATATAATTTTCATGATTATTATCGACACAGGTACATCCAATGCATTCTCTGTTCAGCGTGCGCTTAGGCATCTTGGATACGAGACTCAGACCACTACTAGCAATGCCACAATCAAAGCCGCGCAAGGCATCATTCTTCCCGGTGTAGGCAGTTTCGATGCTACTATGAATACATTGTCGAAAAACTACATGATATCCGCGCTAGAACAGGCTGTACAAAAAAACAAAACTCCAATTCTCGGTATTTGTGTTGGCATGCAAATCCTATTCGAGGGTAGCGATGAAGGCATTAGTTCCGGTCTAGGATTTCTTCCGGGAAGATTAACAAAATTATCATACTGCCATGACAGCCCCAACAAAGTGCCTAATACCGGCTTCAAAAATGTCAACCTTGACCCTAACAATGCTTTGAACATTGGATTGGGTGTTGAGTCGTTTTTTTATTTCAATCACTCTTTCGCCCTGCCTTCACTCACAGACTTTGAAGCAAAAGATACCGCATCCCACGAATTTGAATTCATAGCATCTTTCCAGCATGGAAATATTTTTGGTGTCCAATATCACCCGGAAAAAAGCCAACTCGCCGGTTTGAAAATCCTAAAGAATTTTATGGAAATCTGCAAAAGACAATGAAAAGACTAGTTTTTTCACTGCTTTACGATAGCGGGGCGTTCATTCTGAGCCGGAATTTCAGGCGCCAGAAAATTGGCACGATCGACTGGCTGATGTCCAATTACCATTTCCAGGACGTTTCTTATGGCCTGGATGAAATTCTTCTGATCAACATCTCCAAAACACCAGATCATGATGAAGATTTTCTTTCGGTTATTCGTGCGATTGCCAAGAAATGCTTCATCCCTCTCACCATCGGCGGTCGCATTAATCAACAAGTGAAGGCTCAGAAGTATTTTAGCAATGGTGCCGACAAGGTGTTTATCAACTCAAGCCTCTTCACCCAGCCCGACCTTTCGTCAGCGCTGAGTGATACATATGGCAAACAAGCTGTTGTCGGCGGCATCAATTTCATGATCCGTGAAAATCTGCCCGTTCTCTGCGACAGTCTCGGCAGGCCTCAGGCAGGCCAGTCCTTCACTGAACATCTGTTACGCATTGTTGGCGACGGGGTCGGAGAGCTTATCCTGCAGTCGGTCGATCAAGATGGGACAGGCAATGGGCTAGCCATGGAAGTGCTGGATCATGTCCCCCACTCAATCGAAGTTCCTCTTGTGCTTATGGGAGGAATTGGCAAAGCTGAACATATCATCAGCGGGTTGAAACATGCCAAAATTGATGCTGTTGCAACCGCCAATTTGCTAAATTTCATCGGCCAGTCCTTCGTAAGCATCCGTCAACAAGCCATCGACAATTGCATCATGTTGCCAAAATTTAATCATGATATCATCCTCTGACAAAGTTTCTTCAGGCCAAATGTTCCCTGAGACAATCGGCTTCATTGGGGCCAGTAGAATTGCTACAAAACATATCAAACATCTACGTATAATATCCCCAGAAGCCAAAATAGTTATTTTCTCACAGCATGAGAAACCAAGATCAGACGCCGAAACAGGTATCCTCTACACAAACAGCTTAGAGAGTTTCGTGGAGATGGCACCCGGCTGGGTTGTCATCACGACTGCTGCAGCCAATCATCATCAGCATATTGAGACTATCTGCGGTGTTGCCGATGCTATCCTGATAGAAAAGCCTTTGGCAGCAACAAGCCTACAGGCGCAAAAGATATTGGATGCGCAAACATCATCTTCGTGCCCGATCGTTGTGGGTTATAACCTCCGCTTTCTGAAGGCCTTTGATCAGCTCACGCAGGTGCTGAAGAATGGTATGCTTGGCCATCTTTACAGCGTGCAGGTTACGGTTGGCCAGAACCTTGAGGCATGGCGCCCGGAAAGAGATATTGCTGATACAGTTTCGGTCAAGAAGTCCAAGGGTGGCGGGGTATTACGAGAACTTAGTCATGAGCTTGATCTCATGCAAGCTCTGTTTGGCTCTCCAGCTCATTGCACCATGATGGCCACCGCTGGAAAATTCAATCGTTTTGACGTGGAAGATACAGCGTTCATCCATGCCGCTTATTCAGTTAGCAGTGCATCACCTCCATTCGTTGCCTCAATTAATATGGATTTCGTTCGCCGGGATGTGACACGTCAGATAGTGCTTATTGGCGAGAATGGCACCCTGAATTATGATCTAATTGAGGGTATTATTCGGTTTACCAATGATAATGAAACCCGAACTATCTTCAAAGTCAGTGACGATATCGCTAATTCCTACCAGTGGATGTGGGAAGCCTTTGCCGCGAAACAATTCAATCGCTTTTGCTCAGTGGAAAATGCAATCGATACCATTCTATTGATTGAAAAACTTGAATGTGGACAAATTTCGCATGACAACAAAACCTAAAAAGAATATTTGTCTCATCTGTGCAAGAGGTGGGTCAAAAGGACTTCCAGGAAAGAACCTTATGAAACTAGGTGATCGATCCTTAATCGGTCATGCCATTAATATTGCAAAAAAAAGCCCCAGCATCCAACGGATATTAATTTCAACGGATTGCCCCGATATAGCAAATGAAGCCATAAAATACGGTGGCGAAGTGCCTTTTTTACGCCGTGCAGAATTAGCATCAGACACAGCATCTGAATGGAGTGTTTGGAAAGATGCGGTGTCATGGATTGTAAATAATAGTGAAGTGTGCGACGCATTAGTTATGCTTTCACCTACAGCTCCACTACGATCTCTGGATAATGTTGAGAATGCAATAAAACTGTTTTATTCAACTAAATGTGACGGAGTTATTTCAGTTACCGATGCCTATAGAAACCCATACTTTAACATGGTCAAAACCAATAATGATGGCCAAGCTAGCCTTGGCATTTCAGAAATCCGCCCCCTACATCGTCGCCAGGACGCCCCTGAGTTTTATGATATTACTACAGTTTGCTACGTAATGAGGCCAAACTACATAGTTGAGAGTGACCATATGATGAAAGGTGATATTCGGTGCAATCATGTACCAAAAGAAAATGCTATAGATATCGATACAAGCTATGATTTCATGCTTGCTGAAGCGATGATGCAAATTTTGAAAAAAACAAGAAATGAAATACGGAATGATTGCTGATTTTACAGATCGAACAATAGTTTTAACCGGAGCATCCGGTTTTCTTGGCCGGGCATTTGCTAAACGCATTGCTAAGCTTGGTGCATCATGCATATTGATTGATCAAAATTTAATAGCTCTAAAACAAATGGCTGATAGACTTAGTAAGATTAGTTCAGCAAAACATCACTGTTTTCAGGTCGACTTTACCAACTCAAAAAATATAGAAACAGCAATTGCCCAAATTACAGAAACACACAACTGCATTGACACATTGATCAATAATGCGGCATTTACAGGTGACAGCACGATTGAAGGTTGGGGAACGGATTTTCCTAATCAATCCTTACGTGCTTGGCATTTAGCCCTTCAAGTAAATTTAACAAGCTGTTTCACAATGGCACAAAAACTAATGCCTTTGATGAAGTCATCAGATAATGCCTCAATCATCAATATAGGTTCGATTTATGCTAAATTAGCCCCTGATTATAGTATTTATGAGGGCACTAACATGCACAATCCCGCAGCATACGGTGCATCAAAAGCAGGGCTTATCCATCTGACTAAATGGCTTGCCGCGACCTTAGGCCCTGAGATACGTGTCAACGCGATATCACCAGGAGGTATATACCGCCAGCAAGATGAACAATTCGTAAGACGATATACTCACAAAACTGTATTGAAACGAATGGCTACTGAGGAAGATATTGTACCGGCAATGATTTTTTTAGCTTCCGATAATGCACGTTACATAACTGGCCAAAATCTAGTGATTGACGGCGGGTACTCAATTTTATAGGTGAGATGTGATTGAAATACTCAAACCAGGTCCACATGGCAATGTGTTAGCGACTATTGCTATCGGCGAAACTTACCTTGAAGAATGGAAAAAGTTCGCATTCCCATTATGGCGTAAGTATTGCAAAAAATACAATTTAGGGTTGATCGTTATCGACCAGGAATTAATTGACCATGGTGATCCATTATGGAAAAAGCCAACATGGCAAAAGATGCTTATCGGCGATGCCGTAAACAAACTTTTTCCGGCTGTAAATAATGTTTGCTACTTAGACACTGATATTCTTATAAACTCATATGCTCCAAATATTTTTGACCAGCATGATGAGCAATGCATTAGCTTAGTATCTCAAGTAAAGGATCTGCCTTTTCCTCTTCATGAAACCCTTCGTCGTGTTGCATTCAATAGACACCATAACTATTCTGAAGAATATCCTCTTGACTCAGCGCTTTTTATGACTCCTCAGATGATTTTCCGATCCATGCAACAGAAAGAGCATGATAACTATTCATGTGCTGGTTTGATTGTATTCAATGTCATTAATCACAAAAATTTAATGAAAAGTTGGTTTGGTAAATATACAAAAGCCAGCCAAACCTTAACTTCGGGCGATGAACCAGCATTCAATGCAGAAGTACAAAATTGGGGTAGAATCAATTGGCTTCCTTATGAGTTTCAGGCTTTGTGGAATTACGAAATGGCCTGGAAGTATCCTTTTCTTTATCAGCAAGGCATCTACAATGATGAAGTGAAAAAAGCCTGCATTCGTACATCTTTGTTATCCAACTACTTTCTGCATTTTGCCGGATCATGGTATGAAAGTGATATGTGGAAACTTAAAGACATTATGGATGAAAACTGGATTAAATACTGCGAAGACTATTATCGCTATCTCGAAAATAATGTTACTGGCCATCCAAAGGGCGTCATAAAACCATCTTAAGGTTTTGGCTAACACAAAAAAATGATCAAAACACTAGAACATGACTACCGAATACTTCTTAATAGCTATGCAAATAAAGGAGATCATAACTTTAGCCAGTTGGATAGATATGAGGAGCGAGAGGCGCTGGTCAGTCAACAAAGATCAATTGAATTTTTTCATCTCTTTATTAATAAAAAACAATTAATAAACCCTACTCACCCACGTTTCAGAATTCTCATTCTTCCCCCTCAATCTTTAACAGAACTGCAACTTTCATTTGCAGAAAAAATAATATCTCTATTTGCGTTTGGGATAATGGTGACGTTAACAAGCTTCACTCGGTCAATAAAAACTATCCTCTCTATTTTATCTTTACCTTCCTCTCCAGGCTTAAACAAAAAAACTGATGGGTTTATTTATCAGAAACTACCACCACGATCACTTGATGCAAAAACCTCGGGTGATTACGAAATGGGAACTTGGTTAGCAAAGAACTATTTTCACAAACCACTTCATATATTGAAATTAAATAGCATTAATACATCCTCATTTGTTTCCGCTTGTTGCCTCTCGCTCAAGATAAAAATACTTACCCAGAGCATTTTTATGTTTGCCCTTTATTTGCTCTATCTGCTGTCAGGAAAATGGGAAAGACTATATCTTTTAGATGATAGAATTAAATGCAAACTTGTTCGGCAATGCTGTATAGATGCCTTGAGTAACCATTATTTTTTTTGTTTTCAGGGAACACCGTATCGTCCGTTATGGACATGGGATGCCGAAAAAAGAGGAAGTAAAATCATTCAATATTTCAATTCTTCTTCAGCAGAGCCTGCACTTGATGGAAAGATTCATGACAATACTTTAAACCATCTCTCATGCTGGCCAGAGATAATCCCATTTAATAAAACTTTCTTACCGCAACTTAAAAAACAAGTGAAGTATGAAACATTATTACACTCAACGCCCACAATACGAATTAATGATTGGCCAGATTTTTCCCTTAACACCGCTGTAAATACTCAGTTAAAAACAAATAATAATTATTTAGATAACAAACAATGGATTGGATTATTTGATATCGCCCCCATCAAATCAAGTCGGCACATAGGATTTTCGAAGTACAATGATTACTTCAATTCTCTGCCCATAAGTGTTTCTGAATATTTTGAACAATTCTATCAGGATTGCTTAGACGTTGCTGAAAAATTAAATGCTCGGGTTGTTGTAAAACCTAAAACTTTAACAAGCCGAACGTGTACATTTTATATTGACCTCATCAACAGATTAGAAATGGAAGGCAAACTTCTTATTTTACCATCTGATCTTTCTCCCTACAGGGTTATGGATAAATGTGCTTTAAACATTGTTCAACCATTTACCTCACCCGGATATTATACAGAATGTAAAAGAAAAGTTTGTTTTTATGACCCTGTAAGTGTTCTCACAAAGCAAAATGATTATCTTTTTGAGAACATACTCTGTCTTGGAAAATTTGAATTAGATAATTGGGTTAAAATGTCATTCCCCAAAAGAATTGAGGTCTAAATGTCATTAAAAAACAAAACAATCCTGATCACAGGTGGGACTGGATCTTTCGGTCATGTCTTCGTGCCTCTTACTTTGGGAAAATTTGATCCGAAGCAGATTATTATCTATTCACGGGATGAAATGAAGCAATGGGAGATGGCGCAGAAATTCGAAACTGATCCTCGGGTCAAATTCGTCATTGGTGATGTTCGTGATTTAGAAAGACTTCGCCGTACCATGAACAGTGTAGATTTCGTGGTTCATGCGGCAGCGACAAAAATCGTTCCGACAGCTGAATACAACCCCACGGAATGCATCAAGACCAATATTAATGGCGCCATGAACGTTATAGAGTCCGCTCTTCTGGCTGGAGTTGAGCGCGTAGTGGCACTCTCCACCGATAAAGCCTCTAACCCGATCAATCTTTACGGCGCCACCAAACTAGCCTCAGACAAACTGTTTGTTGCCAGCAATATTGGCGATGACAAGACAACACGTTTTGCAGTAGTGCGCTATGGCAATGTCATGGGATCGCGAGGCTCAGTAATCCCATTTTTCTTAAATTGCCGCGAGACCGGTGCCCTCCCCATCACCCACCCAGAGATGACACGTTTCATGATTAGCCTAGAAGATGCTGTTGATCTTGTCTGGAGAGCTTTTGAAGATATGCATGGTGGTGAAATATATGTGAAGAAAATTCCATCCATGAAAATTATAGATATTGCGTCGACCATCGCGCCAGAGGCTGATCAACCGATCATCGGTATTCGCCCCGGCGAAAAGATGCATGAGCAGATGATTGGAGCGGAAGATGCACCCTACACATTTGCTTATGATGGATATTTCAAAATTTTGCCTGCCATTAACAACTGGTCTTCAGACCCCGCCCGAATTGGCGATGGCGAGAAAGTACATGAGGATTTCAGTTACACATCCGACGGCAATACGGAATGGATGTCAGAAGATGAGCTCAAGACTTGGATTGAAACCAATAAAGAAAAAATCGGGGTCATGTAATTGCCGAAACGCATTCTTATCACTGGTGGTTCAGGGCTACTTGCACTGAACTGGGCTATTGCAAGAAAAGGTGTGGATGACATTACCCTAGGCCTACATCAGCGCCAGGTTCAGCTAGAAGACGTGACCGCAACCATGATTAGCGATGAAGGTGATGGCGCCCTCACTGAGGTTATCGCCGATATTGCACCTGATATAATTATCCATACCGCCGCCATGACAAATGTCGATCAATGCCAGCAGGCCCCGGATCAGGCGATGCAGGTGAACCGTGACCTGTCAGCAAGAGTGGCTAAGGCCGCTCATGATCAGGGATGCAAATTGGTGCATATCTCCACGGATCATCTTTTTACCGGGGATGAGGCAATGCTGGATGAAACCGTAGCATGCCGCCCCGTCAACCAGTATGGAGAAAGTAAGTGGCAGGGTGAAATGGCGGTGCTGGATCGGCACCCTGACGCACTGATCCTCCGGGTTAATTTCTTTGGCTGGGGGGCTCCATGGCGACCCTCGTTTTCGGACTGGATACTCTCAAGCTTGATGGACGAGAGGTCGATCACCCTTTATAAGAACGCGTTCTTCACCCCACTCTATATCAAGGAAGTGGTGCAAGCCAGCCATGCTCTCTTGGACAAGGGCCTGTCAGGGATCTTCCACGTTACATCTGGACAAAGGATTTCAAAATTCGATTTTGGCATGAAGCTGGCTGATGCTTTCGACCTTGATAGAGCCCTAATCCATAAAGGTATCTACGATGGTAAAAATGGCATTCCGCGCCCTCTTGATATGAGCCTGAGTAACGCAAAACTGATGGCAGTCATAGAGTCTGAGCCTTATACCATAGACACTAGCATTGCCCGCCTTAAGGCCGATCACAGGCTTAAAGAATATTTCTCTTCTATTGATAACCCGCAATAAGTATGTTGACAGTGCTGTTTGCGATATGCATGTCATTTCTGGCGTCAGGATTTCCTCATGACAACAAAGACAATCTCCATCCCGACCCCTTCAGGCCCTCCCATTAGTATCGGCAATGATGGCGAGCTTGTGCTGATTGCCGGGCCTTGCGCCATTGAAAGCTATGATCATTCCATGAAGATGGCGGAACTGATCGGCAGGGTTTGCAACCAATACAATACACGATGGATTTTCAAGGCATGCTATGATAAAGATTGCCGATCTTCTCCGAATAGCTTTCACGGTGTCGGGCTGGAAGAGGGCCTTGCCATTCTGGACCGGGTCCGCACTGAGACGGGCCTACCCGTAACATCAGATTTCTCCGACCCTGCCTGGGGTACCGCCACAGGCGAAGTCTGTGACTTCATTCAGGTTCCAGCATATCTCTGCCGCCAGACATCAATCCTTCGCGCCGCCGCATCAACCGGTAAGCCAGTACATCTGAAAAAAGGGCAGTTCATGAGCCCCTGGAACATGAAAAATTCCTGCCGCAAGCTTGAGGCTTTCGGTTGCGATCAGATCCTCCTGACGGATCGAGGTACCTTCTTCGGTTACAATATGCTGATCAACGACATGCGGGCTTTCCCAATCATGGCTGAAACCGGTTATCCGGTATGCTATGATGCCACGCATTCTATCCAGATGCCGACTTCTATGGGTAATATATCTGGAGGTCAACGTGAGTTCATTCCGAATCTGACTCGAGCCGCTGCCGCCTGCGGCATTGACGCAATGTTTATGGAAGTCCATGACGATCCGCCTAATGCCCTCTCAGATGCCAATACCGTGCTGGATATCCGCTATTTTCAGGTGGTGCTGGCGCAGGCTAAGGCGATCCATGATGCTCGCCGCGAACTCAAGGCAAAATGGGGGGA
>CENU01066804.1_pt1 | contig 16850 bp, 15 predicted proteins | sample 361331 | NCBI WGS metagenome assembly CENU01 (sample SAMEA2619766, study PRJEB7988) | marine metagenome | isolation source: saline water (ENVO:00002010), including | reverse complement strand
GGCCCTCGCTAACTGGATGCTTAGCGATCTGGCGGCGGCAATGAATCGCGATGGACTGGCAATTCGCGATGTCGTCGTCACGCCCGCGCAACTAGCCCTTTTGGTGAATCGAATCGATGACGGAACACTGTCGAGTAAAATGGCGAAAGCTGTTTTTGAAGGTCTGTGGCAGGAGGAAGGCGACGTCGATCCGATTATTGAGGCTCGGGGGCTCCAGCAAGTGAGTGACACGGGCGAACTCGAAGCGATGGTTGATGAGCTAATTGCCAACAGCCCCGCGCAAGTAGCTCAGTATCGGGCAGCTGATCCTGATAAACAGAAAAAATTAATCGGCTATTTCGTTGGGCAAGCCATGAAAGCGACAAAAGGACAGGCCAATCCGCAGGTGATCAACGAGATACTCCGAAAAAAGCTTTAAACGTCCTGAGTGCGACCTTTACTGAAGCGCTCTCGATTCTCTCGCTTTTTTTCTTCACTCTTGCGAAGTAGCACATACACTGCGCCCGTTCCGCCGTGCTGGGCGGTTGCGGAATGGAAGGCTTGCACGTCTTCGATTTCGCGCAACCATCGGTTAACGTAACCCTTGAGAATACCCGCGCCTTGCCGCTCCTTGTTGCCCAACCCCTTGCCGTGGGTGATCAGCACCGTCCGCAAGCCCAAGCGCCGACTCTCCTGAAAAAAGCTCCAAACTTCTGTTCTCGACTCCGCGACGGTCATTCTATGCAGATCGAGGCGAGCCTCGATATCATAGTGGCCCAATCTGAGTTTCCGATAGACACCGTTCTGTATCCCAGCGCGCTTAAAATCGAGTACGTACCGGGCATCCAACGGCTCTACACCGTCGTCTACTAGAGCATTGCTATCACGACTAACCACGGAATCAACAGCCGCCGCGCGACGCACCGCATAATCAACCACCGATGCTTTTACGATGCGCTCTCTGGGCTCTCGATTTAAGGGCTCCACGTCGGACATCTCGGCGCCGAACAATTCATCATCGTTCATGACTGACAACTCGTTCTCAATTATGGATAGTATAAGCCGAGGCTCGCGCCGCATGGTACGAGTGATCCAACAAACTAGGACAAAGGCAGTTTAATAGAATGGGAATCGTCAACGGTATTGGCTACCTGATCCGAGGCGCGCATCTTGTGGCGCAGCCAGGGCTTAGGCAGTTTGCTGTGATACCTCTAACGGCAAACATTATTGTTTTTTTTCTCACAGCCAGCTTTCTCTACTTCACCTTGTCAGACTGGTATATCACAGTGACCGGTGAGTTGGCCGATGGATGGCAATTCATAACCTGGTTGGTCGGACCCTTGATGCTGTTGGTAGCCACGATGCTATCAGGGTACGTGTCAGTCTTAATCGTGCTTATTTTGACATCACCGTTCCATGGCTTATTGGCCGAGAAAGCAGAGGAATTGATCACTGGCGAGACCGTTCAGATGGACACACGCCCCTTGGCAATCGCCCTATCGGTGCCACGTGCGCTGCTACGAGAAATCCAGAAACTCGCGCACTACCTACCAATGGCGATAGCAGTATTGATCATCAGCATCGTCCCGGGCATCAATGCGATATCACCGTTTTTATGGATTTTACTCGGCGCCTGGATGATGAGCCTGCAATTCGTCGACTATCCGATGGACAACCATCGACTTCCATTCCGGGAGGTGCGCGCTGCTTGTGCGGCAAAGCGAACAACATCTCTTAGTTTCGGCGCATCGGTAGCATTCGTATCGGGTATTCCGATAGTCAATCTTATTTTGATACCTGCCGCCGTTGCGGGCGCCACATTGTTTTGGTGTGAGCATTTAAGGCAGCACCGTGACACCTGATATTGGGGTTAGTAATTAGCACTCGAGCAAACCCTTGAGCGATGAGGATTCGAGGAGGCCTTAGCGATCGCATCGCCATCGCTATAACGGGCTGATCCCGCACGCGGTGGTAACCTGCGTGAAACGGGGTGCATCATCACTCTGGAGAAACTGTTAGGAGTTGATGAGTCCTTCCGGGACCTGGGTACATTTCAGCGGTAAACCTAGAAGCGCCTCGATATCAGGAAGTAAAAAGGCATTATCCTCACTCGCAAAGCTAATTGAGATGCCCGTGGTACCAGCGCGGCCAGTGCGTCCTATGCGGTGTACGTAATCCTCTGGGTCTTCTGGTAAATCATAATTTACGACGTGACTGACGCCATCAACGTGAATTCCCCGGCCTGCGACATCCGTTGCCACCAAGACTCGTATCTTTCCTGACTTAAAGTGCTCCAGCGTTTTGGTTCGCTTCGCCTGGGTCACTTCGCCAGACAGGATGCCGCATTCGATGCCCTTCTTCTGCAAACGCTCATACACCTTCCTGACGTGATCGCGCCGATTGGCGAAGACAATGACACTCTTAGCCTCAGGCGAATTGAGAATATTTTGCAGCACGCTCAGCCGGTCACGGCTCTCTAGAAGGTATACCCGCTGATCAACGGTCTCGGTCGCTACCCGCTCAGGCTCGATCTCGACCGTAATCGGATCAAAGGTCCACTGCTTCGCTAGATTCATGATGTCGTAGCTGAACGTTGCTGAGAACAACAAAGTCTGTCGATCTTCTTTCCTTGGGGTTGCCCGAACAATTCGTTTCACCTGCGGGATGAAGCCCATATCTAGCATCCGATCCGCCTCGTCGAGAACCAGTGATTCGACCCTGTCTAGCTGGATGTCCCCACGCTGCAAGAAATCGATCAACCGGCCGGGTGTCGCTACTACAATATCGGTTGGACGCTGGTTGACCTTTTGCAACTGCTTGGCGTAATCCATGCCGCCGATCAGGGTCACCGTTGAAAGCCCAGTAAAGCGACCCAAATAGCGGGCATCTTCGGCGATCTGCATGACTAGCTCTCGGGTTGGTGCAATCACCACCGCCCTCGGCTCGGCCAGATATCGCTCCCCTTCAACAGGGTTAGCAAGCAGATCATTAAAGAGCGTAATAAGAAATGCCGCTGTCTTACCGGTCCCCGTCTGCGCTTTACCAATCGCATCGTGCCCCTCGAGGGTATAGGGCAGAATTTTCGCTTGAATGGGTGAACACGACTCGAAGCCAAGCGCTTCAATGCCCTTCATGAGGGATAAATCAAGATCAAGATCGGCGAAGCGGGTGTCACTCGAAATCGTGGTGGCGAATTGCGATGTAGCTGTCTGTTCGGTCAAAGCTCTCTATCCGGTGACGTAGGCGCGGCGAGTCTAGCACAGCCGTGGAAAAGAGCGGCGATAACATCTCCTACGTGATAGAGTCGCCGGTCTTGAGAGGACCACCCGTGAACCATCAGAGCGCATCCAATTTATCACAGGAATTACGCCATTTTTGGCGTATCGGATGGCCTTTGCTAATCGCTCAGACAGCACAGATGGGCACGGGCGTTGTCGATACCATTATGGCTGCACGCTTTGGTGACAAAGACCTAGCGGCCATCGCAATCGGCTTTAATATCTGGCTCCCCCTCTACCTGCTCGTGTTGGGTGTCATGTTTGCATCCGCGGCCATCATTGCCCAAGACTTTGGTGCCGGCCGACTGCAGCGGATTCGAGATCAGCTTCCGCAAACTCTTTGGGTGTCCGTTTTGCTGAGCTGCGTCGTCGCACCGATCTGTTATTTCAGCTATGTCGGGTTGCATTACATCGGAATCGATGCTGCGACCGCAGAAAAAGCGAGTGAGTACATCCGCATGGTAGCCTTTGGCTTCCCCGCCATCGGTATTTTTATGGCACTGCGTTATCACACGCAGGGGGTGGGAATCACCTCGCCGTTTGCAGTCGCGTCGGTGATTGGATTCATCGCCAATATCCCTCTCAATTACATGTTCATTTTTGGCTTGGGTGATATCCCTGCAATGGGTGCACAGGGCTGCGGTATCGCGACAGCCATTTCGATGTGGCTGTCGGCCATCATTATCAGCATCTATGTACTGACCAAACCATCGATACAACAATACCTTCCCCCCTGGAAGCCAGTTGCACCTAACCCCGTGGCCATCAAGGAAATTCTTTTGCTGGGCGCACCGGTTGGCGCCACCATGTTTATGGAAACCGGGGTATTTGCGGTGATTGCCCTTATGGTGTCGTCCCTCGGCGACGTTGCTATCGGCGCTCACCAGATAGCGTTCAATGTCTGGGATATGTTTTACATTCCAATGCTTTCAATCGGTGCGGCGATGGCAACCCGAATGGGACATGCTATTGGTGCGCAGGACAAGCCTGGGGTCTATATGGCGCTAAGAGCCGGCTTACTTTGCTCGATTACCGTGAGCTTGATAACCATGGTCATCCTGCTCTCATTCCCTGACACCATTGTCGGTGTCTATTCGGAATCACCGGCGATGAAAGTATTGGCCGCACGCTTACTCACGTTTGCGGCGTTATTTGTCATTATTGATGCGATCCAGATCGTTGGGTCCTTCGCTATGCGGGCCTATAAGAAGACCCGGTTCCCCTTCATTGCCAGCATGGTCGCCTATTGGGGGATCGCGCTTCCTTTAGGCTATTATTTGGGTCTCGTTCGCGCCACCAATGCCTCCGATGGCGCCGCAGGCTTTTGGATAGCAATAATCCTAGGGGTTTTTGTGGCCACAATTATGGTGGCTGTGAGAGTCATTATGTTGTTGCGACAACCCCTGCCCAAAGACTTTGAGGCAATGCCCGAGAGTTAGGCGTAACCATCGGTAACAGGGTGGCAAGCTGGACAATTCGGGGCGCGCGCTAGAGGCATAGACCTCAAATCCATGGACTCCGCATCAAAGTAACGAAGCACACCCCAAGGAACCGGCTGCATTTGTCCAAGAATTTCGATCGTCTGAAGCGCCGACATCGAGGCGATCATCCCTGCTACCGGTCCAAGCACGCCATGACGCTCGCAATCCCCCATCGGCTCAGCATCTGGCGCTGGCACAATACAGCGATAACAGGCGCCTGCCCGGTCGGCATCGAATGCGACCCACTGACCGGCAAGCTGTGCCGCTGACGCCATGACCCAAGGTTTACCTAAACTCCGAGTCAGTCTCTCTATGACCATGCGGGTTACTGCAGAATCGGAGGCATCCACTATCAAGTCCGATGCTGTGACCGAGGCGTGATCAGCCACTCCGTCAATACCGAAGCGTCGCTCGCTCGCGATAATCTCGATGGTGTCATTAAGCTGGCGGCAGTTAGTCGCCAATGCCTCGGCTTTAGGGATGCCTAAGTCCGTTCCTTTGAAGGCAATCTGACGATGTAAGTTACTCAATTCGACCGTATCATCATCAATGAGCTCGATGCGCCCTACCCCGGCGCCCGCTAGGTACAGTGCGATGAGGCACCCCAAGCCGCCACAACCAATGATCGAAACCGAACTTTGTGACAAGCGAACTTGCCCCTCCAGATCCAGCTTAGACACCAGAATCTGACGCGAGTATCGATCTAATTCCCCGTCTGTAATCACAACCATTGACCGCCGCTAACTCTCGGCATTCCGGACAGGTCGCGACGCATCTGCGGCGATTGAAAACCAGCACCTTGTAACATCAACTCCACCCTGGGAGCTTGCTCGAAACCATGCTCCAGTAAAAGCCAACCGCCCGACTGCAAAACACCCTTCGCGCCCTCGACTATCCGTCCGATAGCGGCGTAGCCGTCCCCATGATCAGTGAGCGCATCGAGTGGCTCTGCCGGGAGGTCACCCATCGACAAATGAGGGTCACCAGCAGCAACGTATGGGGGGTTAGCGACAATCAAAGCCTGCGATGGCAGGGCCGACAATTGGGAATACCAATCGCTAAGGTAAAACTCAACATCCAACCCTAGCCTAGTTGCATTTTTGCACGCCACATCAAGTGCGTCAGCAGATCTGTCCGATGCCACAACAGTGACCTTCGGGCGTTCGCTCTTGATCGCAAGCGCGATGGCACCACTGCCGGTTCCGAGATCAATAACAGATGCCAAACCATGAGCGTCAATTAACTCGATGGCCCACTCCACCAAGGTTTCAGTCTCTGGTCGCGGAATTAAAACCTGGGGGGTCACCTCGAGCTCAAATGACCAAAAGCCTCTTCTCCCCAGTAGATACGCGACAGGAGCTCCCGCGCATCTGCGCTCGCAAAGATCGATAAATTGTTGTGCTTGGCCGCTATCGACAGTCTCGCCTCCGTGGGCAAAAAGCCAACTTCGATCCTGTTGGCCACAGACCGACAGCATCAAAATCTCGGCGTCTCTTCGATCGCAGCCGGCCTGTGCTAGCAGTTCATCAATGCTCATTCCTCGCCCAGAGTCGCCAACAAATCTGCTTGATGCTCTTGTCGCAATGGTTGAATAACAGCATCTAATTCGCCCTGCACCACCTCATCGAGCTTGTACAACGTCAGATTAATTCGATGATCAGTCACTCGGCCTTGCGGAAAATTATAAGTTCTTATCCGATCTGAACGGTCACCAGTACCCACTAGGTTTCGCCGCTCCTCGGCCTGTTCTTGGGCTAATTGCTGTTCTGAGGCCGATACAAGTTTGGCTTGGAGCAATGACATGGCCCGAGCTCGATTCTTATGCTGTGAACGCTCGTCCTGACATTCCACAACGATGCCCGTGGGCAGGTGTGTCAGCCGAACCGCGGAATCAGTCGTGTTGACGTGCTGCCCCCCGGCACCGGAGGACCGGAAGGTATCGATCCTCAAATCCTCTTTCCGAATCTCGACTTCTTCCACCTCATCCGGCTCGGCCATAACAGCCACGGTACAAGCGGAGGTATGAATCCGCCCTTGTGATTCCGTCTCAGGAACACGTTGCACTCTATGAGCGCCCGATTCAAATTTGAGATTGGCGTAAACCGAATCACCGGAGACTCGCGTGATGATCTCTTTGAAGCCGCCGTGATCGCCCGGACGCTCCGAAACGACTTCGACTTGCCAGCGCTTTGTCTCAGCGTATTTGGAATACATACGGAACAAATCACCGGAAAATATGGCAGCCTCATCACCCCCTGTACCCGCGCGGATTTCAAGGAATACATTACTACCGTCGTGTGGATCTTTCGGGAGCATGAGGATCTGCAATTCAGACTCCTGCGCTTCCATCACGGCTTTCGCCGTCGCGATTTCCTCTGCAGCGAGATCCCGCAGTTCCTGATCGCTATCGTCAAGCATTAACTCAGCCGTATCCAAGTCCTCTTTTGCAGCGAGGTAAGCCGCGTAAACCGACACCACACTGTCGAGTTGAGAGTACTCCTGAGACAACAATCGGAAGCGTTCGGGATTCGCCGCGGTATCAGCATCCGATAATAAGGCCGCCACTTCTTCGTGACGATCTTGTAAAGATTCTAACTTTTGAAATAGCGACGTTTTCACAACGGCTCACCAGAGGATGGGTTACTGCAGCGTCGAGGTTCCATCTGGCATCGTAGTAGACGATACACCAAGCAACTCTGCCGCGCGAGAGACATTACCACGATCGCCCTCTTTTGCGATTTGTTTTAAACCGGTAGTCGGTGCGTGAATCAATTTATTAGTAAGGTCGCGCGCTAGCCGCTGTATCACTTCGCCGGGCGCCTTACCGTTATCTAAGGCCTTTAACGCCCGCTCAAGTTCCGCGGCTTGGATTGACATGGCCGCCGCTCTGTAATGGCGAACCACATCGGCCGATGCTCTTTGGAGCCAATTAGCCTCAACCTCAACAACGCCGGCCTCAACGATTTGGTCTGCTTTGCTGGCTTCCGATGCCCTCGCTTTGACGTTTTCCTGCACCACCTCGCGAAGATCATCAACGGTGTACAGATAAATATCTGACAACGATGCCACCTGAGGTTCGATATCTCTGGGTACAGCAAGGTCGATCATCAGCATCGCTCGGTAACGTCGCGCGCGTACTGCCTCCTCAACTGCACCTTTACCCAGAATCGGGAGCTGACTCGCAGTCGAACTAATGACAATGTCGGCCTCTGGCAGTCGGTCAGTGACATCGGCTAGCAATATTGCTTCGGCATCAAACTGCTCAGCGAGCAACTCTGCTCGCTCCAAGGTTCGATTCGCAACAATCAATCGACCCAGATTGGCTTCATGGAGATGCTTCGCCACCAATTCAATTGTTTCACCAGCCCCCAATAAAAGCGCTGTTTGCTCCGATAAATTGGTAAAAATCTGTCCCGCCAAATCAACAGCCGCGTAGGCCACTGATACCGGGTTCTCCCCAATTGCTGTGTCCGTTCTTACTCGTTTCGCGACATGGAATGCCTCGGGAAACAACTTGCCTAAGGAATCTCCGATGACGCCCGTCTCCTGAGCGACTGCATAAGCTGACTTGATTTGCCCAAAAATTTGCGGCTCTCCAAGCACCATCGAATTAAGGCCCGCGGAGACCCGGATCAAATGCTTAAGCGCCAACAACCCATGGTTTCGATAGATACAGGTATTCAAGTCGGTCTCTGCGAGTGAGTGAAAATCGCAAATCCAACTGACAACGGCATCTCCCGCCTCCGCGACATTCTGCTCATCCGCAAGCCAACCATAGATTTCAGTTCGGTTGCAGGTGCTTAAAATAACAGCTTCGGTGAACGATGAAGCGGCCAGAAGCCCTGTCAGAGCGTCGGGAACGCTCTCAGGCGCGAACGCCACGCGCTCCCTAACCTCGACGGTCGCCGAATCATGATTGACCCCAATGACAAGAAAATTGGACGGCATAATTGTCAATATACAAATACAAGCACCGCAATGATAGCAAACTATCCGACTAAGTTTCGATCTTGGGCTATGGGGGTGTCATATGTCATCATTCGCGCCATGCACAGGCTCCTCCGTCTTCATATCACTGCAACCCTGCTGGCCGCCTATGGCTGCGCCTCTACCCCAGAGGTGGTCGATGTTGACACGTCAACATCAGCCCCTCCGGTCGCGACTAATGCTGTAGAAGAAATGGTGGCAATACCAGAAGCAGTCGACCTGGACTCCGAGAGCTTACTTTCCCTACTGGAAGCTGAATTTGCTATCAGAGCGCGCGATTACGATTTTGCGCTGCAACGCCTGCAGCCCCAAGTCGAAACAATCCCCGATCCAGAGCTAGCGCGTCGGATGCTCAGACTCGCGCAGTTCACTCGCCAAGCAGACGCGACATTGATTGCCGCCGGCAGAGTATCCGATTTGGACCCGAGCGATGCCGAAGCCTCGGCTTTAGCGGCCGCACTTGCCATCGAGTCAGGCGATATTCTTGCCGCCGCGCAATATGCAGAGCGGGCACTACTTGCGGGATCAGATCTCAATATTGCTGCCCTTCTCAATGACTTTAATGCTCAAGACGCGAAGGTGAGAGAAACGCTTGAAGCGACAATTAACAGACTCAGCGAGCAAATCGATGATCCCGACATCCGATTTGCTAAGGCGCTGATGCTCTGGCGCCTCGGCGATGGTGATGCGAGTCGAGCGGTGCTGGCAACGTTCGCCGAGACCCCGGTTCACGAGCGAGCAATCCTCCTGTGGACCGAGATAGCGATTGCCCGCGAAGATCAGGATGCTCTTATTCGGCTTCGTAGCGCCATCGATGAGACGGACAGTCAGCTGCTAAGGTATCAATACGCGCGCTTCCTAGTGAATGATGGCGACCTAATGGCTGCCTCAGCTCAGTTTGATCAACTGGTTAGCCAAGCGCCTCGCAACAGTGATTATCTGTTGGCCGCAGGCATGATAAAGCTCGAGCTCGACGAATTAGATACGGCTGTCAGTTTGCTTGAAACTGCGGCTAATCTTGGCCAACGATTGGACGAAGCCCGTTTCTATCTGGCTGTGGCCTTGGAGCGCTCTGAGCAGTCGGCACGATCGCTCGACACCTATTTATCGGTATCGCCATCTAGGTACTACTCACAGGCGATGCAAAGTGCTGCCAATCTTGCCACCGCGATAAAGACGCCGACGGCCATCAAAACGCTCTTTCAGGAACAACGAAATCGACATCCTGCTCAGAGTGAGTTGCTGTTTCTATTGGAGGCCAGCGCACTCCAGACGGACGCACCTGACCAAGCAATTCTCACTCTTAACAAGGGGCTTGAAGCACTGCCAAATTCCGAGCGAATGCTTTACTCGCGAGCTACCGTCTATGAAATAGTGGGCGACTTTGAGTCAGCGGAGAGGGATTTCCGCTATGTACTCGAGTTAAAACCAAATGATCCTACAGCGCTTAACGCGCTGGGCTACTTGATGACCAATAACACGGATCGCTACGCAGAAGCAGCTGCCTTAATCGAAGCCGCATTTAAACAAGAGCCTCAAAATCCAGCCATTATCGACAGCCTTGGTTGGGCTTATTTTAAGCTTGGACGATTTAACGAAGCTGAAATACTTCTGAGACAAGCCTATCAGAGCTTCCCCGATCCCGAGGTGGCGGCACACCTGTTGGAATTACTCTGGTCGCAAGGTCGACGATTAGAAGCGTCCGACCTTATCGATGCCGAGTGGGAGAAATCGCCCAACAATCCGCATTTAGTTGACACGGCGGCCCGTCTTGATATCCCTCTCCCTTAACAGGATCATCACCAGGGCTAGCATCGCTTTTCGAGCTGGCGTTTTCATAATCACTTGCCTACTGATCGGTTGTACAACGGTAGATTTTGAGCAAAAAAACGATACCTATCAGGGAGCAACAGACCACAGCACCATCGAAGCTCCCTGGACGGCAACCGGGCGCTTGTTTATAAAAACCCCGACCGACTCTACGACACTTAGATTCACCTGGGAGCATATCAACACCGACGAGGACCGAGTCCTATTGAGTGGACCACTGAACCTCGGAGCGACCGCTGTTATTCGTCTCAAGGATCAATTGCTGGACGAATCAACGGGTCAATCACTGACAATAGCGCCGAACTCAAATGCCTCGAGCTTTACAGCGCTTGCGAGTCAAACCCCTGCGAGCCTCTGGTATCAAATGCTCAGCGGGCAAGTCGCTAACTCCCCCGGCATCGTCTTACAGGTGGCCCAATGGCAGACCATCGGCGAGTCCACTGTACCCAGAAGAATCGACGCAACCATCGGTAATACCAGCTTAAAAATTGCGATATCCCGATGGCAACTTATGCACTCTAGGGATGGCGACAATGAGTAGCATTGAGGTTTTGAGTCCCGCAAAACTCAATCTTTTTCTGCACGTGACCGGGCAGCGTGATGATGGATATCACACGCTTCAGACCGTTTTTCAGTTACTCGACTGGGGCGATCGATTGAGTTTTGAAGTCCAAGCATCGCCGGGAATTTTGCTGACAACAGCGTTAGAAGACGTTCCAAACGACGACAATCTCATAATAAAAGCGGCGAGGGCACTTGATCCAGAGCAGCAATTTGGAGCGACCATCGATCTGTTCAAGCAGATACCAATGGGCGGCGGGTTAGGGGGTGGTAGCAGCAACGCAGCAATGACCTTATTGGCCTTAAACAAACTATGGAAGCTCGATCACGATATCGACACACTCGCCAAGCTTGGTGAGACGCTTGGAGCCGACGTACCGGTCTTCGTTCGTGGATACTCCTGCTGGGCAGAGGGTATCGGCGAGGAAATAACCCCGATAGCGCTTCCGTCGCGATGGTTTGTCATCCTGAAACCCAACTGTCACGTCGCCACAGCTGAAATCTTTCGTGCCCCAGAATTGACACGCAATACCGCGCCAATTACAGTGTCGGCCTTTTTCGCGGGGCACGTGAAGAACGATCTTCAAGCGGCGGTCGAATCGCGGTATCCGGAGGTCCGACACGCGCTTAAATGGCTTCGTCAACACGGAAGTGCGATGATGACGGGTAGCGGCGCTTGTGTCTTTGCGAGCTATGAGTCGCAAAGCGAAGCAGAGCGAATTGCCAGGTTGGCGCCGGAGACGGTAAGCGCCTTTGTGGCAAAAGGAATTAACAAGCACCCCGGCATGGTGCATCACTAATTATTGGGGCGTCGCCAAGCGGCAAGGCAGCGGGTTTTGATCCCGCCATTCGGAGGTTCGAATCCTCCCGCCCCAGCCACCTTTATATAAGGCAGGGCCCATTCATGTCCTCCAAAATGATGGTTTTCACGGGCAACTCAAACCCGGAGCTAGCGCGCAAAGTAGCAGATCGCCTTTATTTGGGTCTGGGTAGCGCCAATGTCGGTAAGTTTTCTGATGGCGAAATTACTGTCGAGCTCAATGAAAACGTCCGTGGTAAGGACGTCTTTGTACTCCAGAGTACCTGCGAACCAACCAACGATAATCTCATGGAGTTGCTCCTGATTATTGATTCTCTCCGCCGCGCCTCAGCAGCGCGCATCACCGCAGTGGTGCCATATTTTGGGTACTCGCGTCAGGACAGGCGTGTCCGCTCAGCCCGGGTTCCTATTTCTGCCAAGGTAGTGGCTGACATGATGGTTAGTGTTGGGGTTGACCGTGTCCTCACTGTCGATCTGCATGCGGAGCAGATCCAAGGTTTTTTTACCTGTCCTGTGGACAACGTCTACGCATCGCCAGTCCTCAATGCCGGGATAGAGCAAGCGAAGTACGACGACGTCATTGTGGTATCTCCCGATATTGGGGGCGTTGTCCGAGCACGCGCCATTGCAAAGCAATTAGACGATGCCGAGCTAGCAATCGTTGATAAACGTAGACCGCGCGCCAATGAATCCGAAGTCATGAATCTGATCGGCGATGTTGAAGGGCGAACAGCCTTGCTAGTCGATGACATGGTGGATACGGCGGGCACTCTCTGCGCCGCCGCGAATGCGCTGAAAGAGCGCGGTGCCAAGAAAGTTGTTGCATACAGCACGCACGCAGTCTTGTCAGGTAAGGCGCTCGAGAATATCAGACAATCCGAACTCGACGAGCTGGTGGTGACCGATACCATCCCACTGTCTCAAGAAGCTCAAAGCATTTCTAAGATCAGGCAACTAACCATTGCTGATTTGCTGGCGGAATCCATCAGGCGCGTCAGTAACGAAGAATCCATTAGCGCCCTGTTTGATAGTTAATTCAGGGCATAACCCACCCACCTGTAGGCCGGTCGCAAGTCTATGGGTGTTTTTCAAAGGAGACAGACTATGTCTGACACTTTTGTAGTAGAAGCCGAGCTTCGTAGTGATGAAGGGAAAGGTGCGAGCCGCCGCCTCCGTCGACTCGAAGCAAAAATACCCGCCATTATTTATGGCGGAGACCAACCACCTGTCAGCCTTTCACTGATCCGTAAAGATCTAGAGAAGCAGTTGGAATCTGAAGCGTTTTACTCAGCGATTATCACGGTCAATTACGACGGCAAGGAAGACCAAGCCATTCTCAAGGATCTGCAACGTCACCCTGCCAAAGACTACCCGATGCATGCTGATTTCTTCCGAGTGCAGGCGAATAAGCCAATCAAGGTATCAATTCCTATTCACTTCACCAATGAAGAGACCTGCGTGGGTGTCAAGTTGGGTGGCGGTCGAATCCAGCACCTTCTAAACGAAGTTGAGGTATTAAGCCTGCCAAAGGATCTGCCGGATTACATCGAAGTGGATATGGGTGCGATCGAGGTCGGGCAGATTGTCCACATCTCAGATCTGCCATTCCCCGAAGGCGTGAGTTCGACCGCGCTAGCATTGGGTAGCGACCGCGATGACGGCGTGGCTCAAGTGTTAGCACCGCGGGGCGGAGCGCAGGGATCGGATGCAGACTCGACTGACGAATCCGAGAGCGACGCTGGCGATTCGGACTCTGAGTCTTCAGACGACGAATAAGCAGTCATGCCCAGCATTCGGCTAATTGTCGGTCTGGGCAATCCTGGTCCTGAATACGTCGGCACCCGTCACAACGCGGGTGCCGACTTTGTTGATACGCTTGCCACACGACACAACATCACCCTAGCGCCCGAGAAGAAGGTCGCTGGGCGGCTTGGGCGTGGACAAGTATTTGGGCAAGACGTGCGTTTGCTGGTACCAGACACCTACATGAATAACAGTGGACGCTCTGTGGCACTTACTAGCCGTTACTTCGATATTGAGGCAGCATCGTTGCTGATCGCGCACGACGAACTCGACATCCCTCCGGGTAGCTCGCGATTTAAAGATGGTGGTGGGCACGGTGGCCACAATGGCTTGCGAGATATCATCCCCGCACTGGGAACTGCCGACTTCTGGCGCCTGCGGATCGGTATCGGGCACCCGGGATCTGCAAAACAAGTATCTCGATGGGTACTGAGTAAAGCCGGTAAAAACGAACAGGCACTGATTGATTATTCGATTGACGAGGCAATATTAGCCTCAGAACTGCTACTCGCCGGGGACGGCATCAAGGCAATGACTCAATTACACAGCAGCGACAGGACGCAAGCGCCTGCGGACGGACTTTAAACTATGGGTATCAAATGCGGCATTGTCGGTTTACCCAACGTTGGTAAATCGACACTTTTTAATGCACTAACTAAAGCGGGCATCGACGCGGAAAACTTCCCGTTCTGCACGATTGAGCCTAACGCTGGCGTGGTCTCGGTCCCTGACCCGAGACAAGAAGACATCGCGGCCTTGGCTAATCCTGAGAAGCTCATCCCTGCAACGATGGAGTTCGTCGACATTGCAGGTCTTGTTGCCGGTGCCTCCAAAGGCGAGGGCTTGGGCAACCAATTCCTGGCCAATATCAGAGAGACAGACGCCATCGCTCACGTTGTGCGCTGTTTTGATGATCCGAATGTCATTCACGTCGCCAACCAGATCGACCCGCTTGCCGATATCGATACCATCAATACCGAACTGGCCCTGGCCGATCTGGAAAGCTGCGAGAAGCAATTGCAAAAAGTAGTTCGTACAGCCAAGAGCGGCGACAAGCTGGCTGTTGCGACCAAAGCATTGCTTGAGGATAAATTGCTACCCCATCTCAACGAGGCGAAACCCGCGCGGTCTCTTGACTTCGATGACAATGAACTCGCCATCGTAAAAACCCTTCATTTGCTCACGATCAAGCCGACCATGTACATCGCGAATGTTGCGGAAGATGGCTTTGAAAATAATCCTCACCTCGATGCCGTCGCTGCATCTGCAAGTGCTGAGGGCGCTGGGGTAGTGCCTATCTGTAACAAGCTCGAGTCTGAAATCGCCGAACTCGAGGATGATGAGAAATTAGAGTTCTTAGCTGATCTAGGACTCGAGGAGTCGGGACTGGACCGAACCATCCGCGCCGGCTACGCGCTGCTCAACTTACAGACATACTTCACAGCAGGCCCAAAGGAAGTCCGCGCCTGGACTATCAAAGTGGGGGCAACAGCGCCCGAAGCCGCTGGCGTGATTCACACTGACTTCCAGAAAGGCTTCATCCGCGCTGAGGTGATTAGTTACGACCACTACATTGAATATCGCGGCGAGTCAGGTGCCAAAGATGCCGGCAAATGGCGTCTCGAGGGAAAAGACTACGTCGTGGCTGATGGTGATGTCATCCACTTCCGATTCAACGTTTAACTTAGAAGACTAGAGTGCTAGCGCCAATCGAACCGTCTCGATTTCAGCGCGAGCTTCTCTTAATAGCGAAATACTCCTCTCAGGCCCCTCGGTTGCCAGCCCCAATTTTTTAATAGCGGGGATCTGCGTTATGTCCTGAAGCGACAGCGCCATCGAGGTTCCCGCCTGTGCATGGAGTTGGGAGACCTGAACGAGGTCCAATAGCAGTATTTCATTTGGCGTCTGCTTATCGAATTCATCTGCAAAGCGAGCCGCGACCACAAACTCCTCGCCGAGCCCCCAATGTCGCAACAGCATGGCTCCCAGTGGGCCCTTGAGATGTTTCACTGCCACATCAAGATCAGCATCAGATATAGAAGAAAGATTGGACTGGTTGGCGTACTGAATAATCGCGAGCTCACCAATATCGTGAACAAGACCTGCCAGCAGCGCCTGCTCCGGATCAACCGTGCCGGCGTGGCGCGCTAGAACCGAGGCTCCGGCCGCAACCCGAGTACTGTGCTCCCATAAATTTCGCATTCTTCGTCGAAGTCTCGGCTGTTTTGTGACGAATAACTGCTTGATAGTTAAGGCGGTAACGACATCCTGGACAGCCATCATGCCCATCCTCGCTATCGCTTCATTCAGGGTTTTGGTCGACTCATAACCCGCATAAACAGGCGAATTAGCGATCTGTATAACCTTGGCGGCGATGGTGACATCGACCTGAATTATCCGAGTCAAATCAATTGCAGACGAATTTGGATCCATAGCCTTTCTACGAACGGCCAACCCCAACTCTGGCATGGTGGGCAGGTTCAGCCGCTCCTCCTTAACATCACGCATAATCTCGCGAGCCAGTGAACCTTGGAGCTCACTCACTAAATCCAGGCTGAGATCATCCACAGCCAGCTCATCAGGCGTCTCTACCCAGTCATCTAACCCCACCTCATGAGAGACACCAATGAGAGCAGTTGGCATGGCAAGTACGAACGCGGGTGTCAGGCACTCTATACGAACCGATTCTGCCAATAATTCGTCTAGGGAGGGCAGACCTTCTGATGCACCTTGAATATCCAAAATAAATTCATGCTTGGCCGAGCGAACTCTGACTTTGCCCTTAAAGAGATAACGCCTCGCGTCTCCCGCAGTCGACATAGTAATAACCTCACCAACTGCCAGTTTCCTGAGTTTTGCTAAGCGCACTAACTTCGCCAATTGGACGTCTGACAGGTGCGAGAAATCCTTATGCTTCCTAACGTCAGAAACGGAAGGCTTAAGCTTAGAAGCGGCAAATAGTCGTCTTACACTCGCGAACATTCTCAGCGCACACACCGATACAGGGCATGGGTAAAGACTAGTGGGAAAAAGCCCTTAAAGACAGCAACTGACCGTTGACCTAAATCACGATTCCCGACAAACTACGCGCCCTTGTGGCTACGTAGCTCA
>CENU01132255.1_pt1 | contig 16858 bp, 27 predicted proteins | sample 361331 | NCBI WGS metagenome assembly CENU01 (sample SAMEA2619766, study PRJEB7988) | marine metagenome | isolation source: saline water (ENVO:00002010), including | reverse complement strand
TGGCTTTTTTTGTGCCTGTGCTCCCCTGATCGCTGGGGCCAGATTGTCCTGTAATGGATAGCTTGATTGCTCAGGTATGGCATGTCCAGAAGTCGCAGATGCTCTGATGCGCTCTCTACTGGCTCTGGCAATTCCTGTTTTTGGTTAACGCCAGGTCTTGATCATTTAGTGACACGTTGATGCCAATCCTGACGCATTGGTCTGCTGAGTCGTTTTGATTGCATTGGTTGTGGCATCAGAATTGCTGATTGCTTCCTGTTTGATTCCCTTTCCATATTGATCAGAATTCAAGGCTCTTGCCTCAGCTATTGAGGTTATGCCTCATGGTGATCGCTGACTTTGATCTTGCCTTGGGGGCTGCTATCGCCTGAGGGAGTGACTTCAGCATGCGTCGCCTGATGCTTGCTCTGTTCAGGAATCGATGACCACCACATCAACAGCATCAACCCGCGCGTGTTCATCAAGAAAACGCTTGTATTCCTTGGCGGTGTGGCGCATGGCCTCTCCTGCTGTGCGAATCAATACGGCATTGATGCCACCTCCAACGACAGCACCGGTCAAGGGGACCAGGCGGCCAAGTCCAAGCCAACCGCGACGTGCCAGGTGGGCCATCAAGCGCTGCCCCAGAACACGCTGCAGTTGTTTGGCTGCTTCTTGCGAGAGTTGTCGCAGCAATTGCTGTGCCGCGCGTTCACCAAGGCGGCTGCCGACGATGCGCACCATTTCATTAACACCCAGGCCCATGGCTGCGGCCAACAGGATGGGGCGGTGTTGTTCATCATCAAGCTCCACGCCAAAGAGCGTGAAGATCGCGGCTGAGAGTTCAATCTCCGCATAGAGGAAGTACAGCAGATCGCCGCCACCCGCCGGCAGCGTCAGCACACCACCCAGTCCCGCCAGTGCACCGGTGCCGGCCGTGCGCCACATGGCACTGCGGATCGCTTCTTCCACGACCGCATCAGGATCACGGTCTCCGTGCTCCTGCCGTAGCCGCCGGCCCCAGTTCACCCCCTGCGCTTGGGCGGTGCGCAATCCTGCTGACACCACAGGCAGATCCAGCAGGTCAGCCATCACGTTGGTGGATTGGCGCTGCTCTTGGGCCATCAGTCTGCGTGTCCTTCTGCTGCCATGCGGTTGAGATGGCGCTCACGCAGCAGCAGAAACATGGGTGCGCCTGCAGCAAAGGCAATGCCCATCGTCATCAGGATTGGCCAGATGGCATGGCGCATGCTGATGCGCCGCGCTTCCACCACCATCCACATCACCACCGCAAAAGCACCCACCAGAAGATCCCAGCTGAGCGATTGGCCCGCCGCTGTGCCAAAGGCATCAGCAATGAAGCGCTGCAGTTCAAAACCGCCAAACTGCCTGGCAAAGCGGATGTTGGCATCTGCCGTCAGCACCGCACCGCTGATGCTCAGCAGCAGGTAGATCAGCTGACGCCATCGGCTGCCCGGAAGAGGTGCGGCAGGCAGGTGGCTTTCGCTCATGGTTCCGGTGCCTCCATGGGGCTGAGGGTGATGGCCTCAGGGTCGAGCTGCTGAATGTCCTGAATCACCTGATCCAGTTGCCTGCGGCAATGGGCCTCCAATGCCATGGCTTGGGCGTACAGCTCAGGCAACTGCTCCAATGGCAAGGCATCGGATTGCATCTGAGCCAAGGTGGCATCGAGCTGCTCTTGGGCGCTGCTGTAATCAAGCCCCTCAAGCTTGTTCTCCTTGGCGCTTTTGCCTTTGGCTGATGCGGAGGTCGGGGTTGAACGCGGTGCCATCACTTCACTGCACTGTCTTCAGCGTGCCACGTCTGCACCTGCAGCTGCAGCACCCCATCGCTGAGCTGGGCCTCCACCCCATCGCCGGGGTTGAGCTGCTGTCCACTGCGTAGCAGCCGTCCTGTTTGGTCCCGCAGCAGGCAGTAGCCGCGGCGCAGCAGGCGCTTTGGCGAGAGGGCCGCCAGCAACTGGCCTTGGCTTTGCAGCTTCCAGCGTCGGCGCTCCAGGTGCTGTTGCAGCAGGGCGCGGCGTTGCTGCTCCTGCCGCTCTGGCTGCAGCTGCTCCTGACGTTGCCGCAAGCGCAGACTCAGGGCCTGGCGCCAGTGTTGTGCGCGCTGCTCCAAGAGCTTGAGTTGCTCCTGCCGGTCGGGCAACAGCGCCACCATCGCTGCGGTGGGCGTGGCGGCCCGCCAGTCAGCCACCAAATCAGCAATGGTGATGTCATCTTCATGGCCGATGCCACTGACGACCGGCACCGGGCAGCGCAGGATCCGCCGCGCCAGCTGCTCACCATCAAAGACCGCCAGATCCTCGCGACTTCCCCCTCCACGGGCGAGCACCACCGCTTCAATGCCGAGGGCTGCCCATTGGGTGTCCAGTTGATCAAAAACTGCGCAGATCTTGGCTTCCACATCGCCTTGCACGGGAATCGGCACCACGCGGAGTGAACAGGCCGGCCAGCGCTGGGCGGCGGTGCGCAGTAGATCAGCCAGAGCCGAGCTGGGCACACTGGTCAACAGGGCAATGCAGCGTGGTTGGGCCGGCAGTGGTCGTTTACGACCAGGGTCCAGCAGGCCCTCTTCATCGAGGATCTGACGCACGCTCTCGTAGCGGCGCATCACCGTGGTGAGACTTGGCCTGAGGTCCAGGACCTGAACGCTGATGCTGGCCCTGGCAGCCCAGAAGTTGAGTTTGCCGACGACCCGCACGCCATCGCCATCCTCGGGCACATAACTGAGCCGCTTCAAGGTGGAGGCCCAGGCCACCGCGGTGATGGAGGCATCACCGTCGGTGAGCGTGAACCAGAGATGGCCCTTTTTGAGGACGGGCTTGAGCACGCCCCCATCGACAAGAAAGCGAGGTGCAAATCCACGCTCCAGCAGAACTCCGATGCTCTCGTTGAGCTCTTGAACGGAATAAGCCGGTAACTCCATTAATGGGTGAGCTTGCGATAACAGAGCCAGAACCAGGCGCTCACCAGTCCTGCTAGGACAAAGACGATTTGACCCCAGCGGGTGTCGATCCGCACCAGGCCGATGAATGCGATGGCAAGCATGCTGCTCAGCATGCGTGAACCATCCCGGCGGTTGTCGACGAACAGCTTCAAGGGAGGTGATCGAACAGCAATCCGATCACCTTAGGGGCACAAAAAAAGGGGGCGTGAGCCCCCCTCTTTTATGGATTGGCGAACCAGGGTTCAGCCCAGGCCCAGCTGGGAGAGGATGCCTTGACCGGTGAGCAGCTCGGTGCCGAGGCCGATCACGAAGCCCATCATGGCCAGGCGACCGTTCCAGGTCTCAGCGAAGTTGACGAAACCGAAGCGGGACTGAGTAGCGTCAGACATGGGAAGAAGGTTGATCTGGGGTCATTGTAACGAATGGTGGAGCTTTATTGACAGTGTCAGTGGATACGCTCGAGGCGTCTTCCCACCATTGACAGCCGGGCATCGAGGCCCTAAGGAAGCCGGGTCTTCGCCGCACCAGAGCCGCCATGCGCGCCCTCTTCCAGTCCCAGGTTCAAGTCGACCTGCCCGATGCGCCCAAGCTTGTGCTGGTGACCGATCTCGATGGCACGCTTCTGGCGGGTAAGGCAGCTGATCGTCAACGTCTCTACCGCTGGCTGGATGCCTGCCGCGATGAGGTCCTCCACATCTTTGCCACCGGTCGTGAACGTCGCTCGGTCGCGGAGCTGTTTGATGGTCAAGAGCATGCGCCGTTGCGCCAGCCCCACCTGGTGATCAGTGATGTGGGCTGCACGGTGGCCTGCGGCGACAGCCTTGAGCTGGTGCCGCTAGTGGTGGACGAAATCGAACGCCTCTGGGAGGAGCGGGCTCCTGTGGTGGCGGCGATGACCGCCGGTGAGCCAGGCATCAAGCGTCAGCCCGTCACAGCCGAGCGCCGGCAGGCCTTCTACGCCGATCTCGAGGCCATGGATCCGGCGTTATTGCAGCGTCTGCGGGATCAGGGTGTTGATGTGGTCCTCTCCGATGGCCGCTACCTCGATGTCCTCCCCCCTGGGGTCAATAAGGGCACCACGTTGCAGCGTGTGCTGGAGCTGCTGGAGCTCAGTGGTACTCCGGTTGTCGTGGCGGGTGACACCCTCAATGACCTGGGCCTGTTCCAAACCGGTCATGCCGGCATCATGGTGGGCAACGCAGAAGCGCCTCTGCTGGAGTGGCTGCCCAAGTTGCCAAATACCTATCTGGCCAAAGGGGAGGGATGCAGCGGCATTCTTGAGGGCCTGTCCCACTTTGGTTTTGGAGAGCTTTTGGGTGAGGCGGTGTCGTGAGTGATGCGCCGCAGTGGCTGGGTTATGGCTCAGCGGTGCTCACCACCAGCAGTTTCTTTCCGCAGGCTCTGAAAACAATCAGAACCAACAAGACGGAGGCCATCTCTCTACCGATGTATGTGCTCTTTTCCTTGGGCGTGAGTGGCTGGGCTCTCTACGGCTTGCTCAGGCAGGACTGGCCTGTGTTTTGGGCCAATGTGGTGACGCTCCCTGCGATCCTCGCGGTGTTGGATCGCAAGCTGCGGGCTGTGTTGAACGGCTCAGGCCGCCAGTGAGAGCAGCAGGGCAAAGAGGGCTGAGCTGAGCAGGCCGACGGCCGCCAGCAGCCGGATGAACGGCCCGCCGAATGCAACGGAAAACATAAAAGAAACCTAAAAGGTCGGCTTGGTTCCGTTTTAGTGCCTGTGCCCCGCCCCTGTGGTCGCCCTTCGCACCACGTACCAATTGGTTGAACTCTGTTACACGGTTGGCTGGATTTCAGCGCACATGGCGGGTGCCATCGACGGGGTGATAAGCCTCGCCGGTGGTTTCTTCGTAGACGATCGCTGGCAGCCCGGTCTCGAACATGGTCTGGAGCGCTTCCTTGAGATAGGGGTTCCAGCCACCGGTTGAGACCTTGCCGTGTCGCACGGTCCAGTCCCAGGTCCCCTGCAGATCTCTGGGAATGCGCCCCTCCCGATCGCGGCGGGCCACCAGATCCTGCGACTCCACCAGGCCCACCAGCATCGGGTCCTTGCCGTAGGCGGGAGTGAGGGTCAGCTCCAACCGCACGGGGTCCTCCTTCACCAGTCGCAAGCGGAAGCGTGGGGGCAGCTTGATGCCCTTCAACACGGCGACGACCACCCGCGTGCGTTGGTCTCCCTGGCGTCCTCCTGCCTGCATCAACACTTCATCACTGACTCTCTAGCTTGCGTGATCGTCGGACCCACCTGGATCACTTGGCTCGTTATCTCCGCTGAAACGCACGGTCAGCAGTTCTTCTTCGGTGATGCGTCCGTCGGCATCCAGCAGCTCGGGATGGACCGTGATGGGGGGTCTGCGGGAGTCGCTGTTGGCGCGAAAGCCGCGCCCCATCACCCGAAAGGCCTGCCATAGCAACACAACAAGGCAGGTCAGGTAGATCAGGGGGAACAGCTGCGTCAAGCTCCGCTGCAACAGGGATCACCTCCCATTGTGGGATCTCTGCTGCCATTGCGGCATACCTGGACACATCTTTCTGCCCTGCAGTCGCAGCCCGGTGAGCCTGATCGGGATACCTTCCAAAGCAGAAAACCCAGTGCTGCCTCCATGCCTGCTTCTTCGCGCCTGCTGCCCCTGCTGGGTCTGGTGCCCGCTCTGTTGGTTGCACCAGTGAGCGGTGTTGAGGCGCGGGTGCCGCCGCCGATCACCTCCCGGCAATCCTTTGTGGCGGAAGCGGTTCGTCAGGCAGGGCCGGCCGTCGTCAGGATCGATACCGAACGCACGATCACCAGCGCTGGCGGTGGCGGCATTCCGCCGATGTTTCTGCGGGATCCGCTGTTCCGGCAATTTTTTGGTGGCGGTGCCCAGCTGCAACAGGCCCCCAGCAAGCGCACCGAGCGGGGGCAAGGCACTGGCGTGATCTTCCAGGAGGAGGGCCTGATTCTCACCAACGCCCATGTCGTTGAGGGCACAACGCGGGTCACCGTGCGTCTGGTCGATGGCCGCACGATGGAGGGCTCCGTTGTGGGGACTGACCCTGTGACCGATCTGGCGGTGGTGCGCGTGGCTGCGGCAGAGCCGCTGCCGGTGGCGACGTTGGGGGATTCCGACAACGTGCAGGTTGGCGATTGGGCGATTGCGGTGGGTAACCCGTTTGGGCTGGATAACACCGTCACACTCGGCATCATCAGCAGCACCAATCGCAATGCCAGCAAACTGGGCATTACCGATAAACGCCTCGATCTGATCCAGACCGATGCGGCCATCAATCCCGGCAATTCCGGCGGCCCGCTGCTCAATGCCAGTGGTGAAGTGGTGGGCATCAATGCCTTGGTGCGGACGGGCCCTGGAGCTGGTCTTGGGTTTTCGATTCCCATCAACCGGGCGCGCACGATCGCTGATCAGCTGGTGAGCAGTGGACGCGCCAGCCACGCCATGGTGGGCCTTGCCCTTGTGCAGGAGCCTGATGGTGTTCGTGTGCGCTCGGTCATGCCCAATGGGCCGGCGGCCAAGGCGGGCATGAAGGCGGGGGACCTGGTGCTCAAGGTGTCGGGGGAGTCGGTGCAGGACCCGGCGCAGTTCCTGGCAAAGATGGAGGCCTCTGGTGTGGGGCAACCGCTGCAGGTGTCGCTTAAGCGCGAGGGCCGCGAGCTGCAATTGACGCTCACGCCGGTGGAGATGGAATCCCTGCAGGGGTAACCGAATCTTGTGTTCCAGAACACGGGGTGTCCTTTTGTCAAGAACGGTGAGACAATCCGTCTCAGACTGCGTCCAGATTAAGGAGCTTGAGTTGGATCGACTCCGTCTTTCTGTGGCACTTTCCGTTGAGGCGGCGCGCTGTTGGAGTGAGCAGCGCCAGCGTCTGCTGTCTCAGCAGGGTCTGAGCGCTGAAGCCATGGCTCTCAAGCAGGAGTTCCGCCCCTGTGGCCTGTCCAGTCAGGTGCTGATGGCACCGCTCTCTCACGGTTGACGCCAGCGGTTTTATTCCCAGGGCAGGTTGGCCCGGTCGTCGATGTCATCGTCACGCACCATCTCACTGGTTTGTGGCTGATCCCAGAGGTCTGAGGGCCGCTCCATCAATTCTTGATCGCGAAAGTTGATGCCCAAGTGGCCTGGATAGGGGGTCTGGCCATCACGTTCGGTATCTGCCATGGAGAGAGGGCTGGGTTCTCTCTCCATTTCACAACCTGATCACAGAGGTCGGCCCGTCTGTTGCTGCATCACCCAGCGGGTTGCGGCCTGCTGGCTGTGCCAGGCGCTCAGCAGTTGCTTGGCCAGACCCCGCAACACCTGAGGATCGGCCTCGGCGTCAATGGCGCGCTGCATGCGTTCCAGTTCGAACTGCTGCCCGAGTGAGAGGCCCAGAGCATTCGACATGGCAAATCCGGCGAATGACCCGAACTTACAAAGTGTGTCAGATGCTTGCGTAGCGGGGGCTACATGTGCATTCAGTTTGTCCCGGTTTCATCATTGAGGCGCAGGTCCTCGACGCAGCGGGTCACGCATTCCCCGTCATCGAGGGAGCACTCTGTAATGCAATGGAAATAGGTTTCCACGGCGTCCCAGCTGGAGTCGTGAGCGCTGTGGTCGGTGAGATGCGATGCACCCATCACGTGTTACCGGCAACATCCCGTCAGCGTATGCAGACCAAATCAACAGGTCCAGCAAGTTGAGTTTTCCTGCCTAGTCGGCTGTGAAGTTGCGTGTCTGCTTGTTGGGGCGCTGGGGTTGGCGGCGCTCCCAGCTGAAGGTGCGTAACAGGGGGATCAAGGTGAGGTCGTCGCTCGCCAGCATCAACCGGTAGCGACTGACGGTCCCCTCGCTGATGGCCAGGCCGCGTAACTCGCCTTTGCGGCTTTGATCACAGCAGTGCACGACCTGGGCGTCCGGGCGCCATTCGCGGCGCAGGGCTGCTTCTGCCCGCTTGCGGATGGGTGACATGGCCGGCGCATCGGTGAAGCGACACGCCCACAACAACGGCAGCTGAGCCTTCGGGCAAGCCCCCCGTCGGCTCCATTCAGGCGCCTGTCAAGGGTGGACACCAGCTGTGATGGCCACTGCGGGCAACACCCCATCCATGGGGTGTTCATTGCGACCGCTGTCGGGAAATCAAGACAGCCGCTCAAGCGGGGCGCTTGCGCCTGTTTTCCGCTTTGGCTTTCTGTTTGGCACGGTTGGCGGCGCGTTTGGCCTCCCGCAGAGCGTCTTCCTCCGCGGCCCTGAGCAGTTCGGCCTCCTCTTCTTTTTTCTCTTGGTAATAGGCGTAGTCGCCCCGGTAGAGAACCAGCTCACCGTCGCGCAGTTCAACGATCCGATTGGCCACCCGCGAGATGAAGGTGCGGTCATGACTCACCAGCAGCGCGGCGCCCTCGTAGTCCATCAAGGCGTCCTCGAGCATCTGTTTGGCCGGGATGTCGAGGTGGTTGGTGGGCTCATCGAGCACCAGCAGGTTGCAGGGGGTCAGCAACATCAGCGCCAGTGCCAGGCGGGCTTTCTCGCCGCCGCTGAGCTTGCCGACTTCTTTGAACACCGCCTCGTTGCTGAAGCAGAAACTGCCCAGCAGGGAGCGCACCTGGGTCTGGGTCCAGTCAGGGACGGCTTCAAAGAGCGTGTCGATCACCGTTTTGCCCAGATCCAGCGCCTCGGCCTGGTTCTGCTCGAAGTAGCCCGCCACCACGTTGTGCTCCCCAAGGCGCGCCTCCCCTTCGCTGGGCTGCTCCAACCCCATCACCAACCGCAGCAGCGTTGATTTGCCAGCGCCATTGGGGCCCACAAAGGCGATGCGGTCACCGCGTTCGACTTCAAGGTTGGCCTCAAGGAAAAGAATGTTGTCGTCGTAGTGGTGCGTGAGCTTGTCGATCAGAGCGATCTGACGGCCACTGCGCGGTGCTGGGGGGAACTGGAACTGGGGCCCCTGCACCGAGTCGACCGGGGCATCGATGCGTTCGACCTTGTCCAGCAGCTTTTCGCGGCTCTTGGCCTGGGTGGAGCGCGTGGCACTCGCCCGGAAGCGATCGATGTACGCCTGCTGGGCCGCCAATTCCTTCTGCTGACGTTCAAAGGCGGACTGGCTGGCCTCCCGTTCGAGCACCTTCTGCTCGAGGTGTTGGCTGTAATTGCCCAGATAGCTGCGGGAGATGCCCCGTTCGGTTTCGACGATCTGGTTGCAGACCCGATCGAGGAACGTGCGGTCGTGACTGATGACGACCAACGGCACGCTCAGATCAGTGAGATAGCCCTCCAGCCACTCGATCGTGGTCATGTCCAGGTGGTTGGTGGGCTCATCGAGCAGCAGCAGATCCGGTTCCTGCAGCAGGATCTTCCCCAGCGCGATCCGCATCTGCCAGCCGCCGGAGTAGTCCCCCACCAGCCGTTCGGCCTTCTCTTCGTCAAAGCCGATGGTGGGCAGCAACTTGTCAATGCGGGCATCGAGCTCGTAGCCGTGCAGACCCTCAAAGCGGGTTTGCAGCCGGCCCAGCTCCTCGATCAACTCCTGCAGGTGATCGGCGTCTTCGGCGGCCTGATCGGTGGCCATGGCCAGCTCCACCTCCCGTTGGCGGCTGCGCACCTGGGCTGCTTCTCCGAACGCCTCGAACAGCTCCTCTCGCACGCTGCGGCGCACATCCACATCAAATTCCTGCTGCAGGAAGACGATGCGCGGATCCCCCTGTTTGACCACCTGGCCGCTGCTGGGCTCCTCAAGCCCCGCGATGATTCTTAACTGGGTGGATTTGCCGGCGCCATTGACCCCAACCAGGCCGATGCGATCGCCGGCTTTGACCTCCCAGGTGACATCCCGCAGCACCTCGCCGGTCGGATAGATCTTGCCGACGCGTTCGAGACGCAGCACCAGGGGTTTGCCGTTGGGGGGACCTTACCAACCGTGCGGCACGTCAGACTCACGGTCTTGACTGCAGCCTGCTGTGGCGATGCTGAAGCGACTCGAACCGGTGATGGCACTGGTGGTGACCGCGGGTCTGGCGATCGTCAGCTACTGGCTGTTCTTCAGTTGGGCCAACAGCGGCGACAGCCGTCGTCAGCCCCAGACGCAGCTGCCGCTGTCGCGATCGTTGCGCTCATAGACCCCCGCGGGCCTTGATGAGCCACTGGCGTGTGGCGTCATCGGCGCTGGTGTTCAAGTAGGTGGTGATGTCCTCGCGGCTCACCTCAAGGCCCTGGGCCGCTGCGATGGCCAGCAACTGATCCAGGGTGCCCTGAGGATCCTGCAGGGCCTGACGGAACAGGGCTCGGGTCAGCTGCTCATCGCTGCGCACCAGGTCGTAGAGGGCTTGCGCCTGATCAAGACCCATGGAGTGGGTGCCACTGCTGGAAGGCTATCCACGGCGGCCGAACATGCTGCTGATGTAACGGCGGGTGAGATCCCGTTGCTGAACACCGTTCTGCAGCAGAAATCCAGCCAGAGCCGCCTGCATCAGGCGGTATTGGTCCCACTGGGGGTGCTGCTCGATGAATTGCCCCATGGCGGCGTGCAGATTGCCGGGCAGGGGCGTTTGAAAGCTGACCATCAGCTCCTCAACCGTGTGCTGGCCGCCGTCCTCGCTGCTGGTTTTGAGGAGCACGGGTGCAGGAGACATGGGGGCCGCGTTGGCAATGGACGCACCAGTTCGCCACGAAATCGGGCGCACGTCAAAACCAGCCTTGGACGGCAGTCCCCTGGATCTCATCGCTCAAATCGCCTGCTGCGCCTGACTTTGGATGAATCGCCGAGCACGGGATGGCTGCGATTGATGTGTTGCGGAGCACTGTCAAGTGGTGGCTCATTTGACCAACGGCTTTCCCCAGCTCAGTGCCGGCGGGGGGCATCTGCGCCGCCCGCATGTGGAAAAGCCTTGGGCTGGGGCGGGAAAACCTCAGCGGACTGGGGAAAACTTCAGGCCATCAGCGTTGCTGATCAGAGTCAGTTCAACCCAGCTGTCTCGTTGCGTTCGCCACGCTCAGGCGGCCAGGTCCTCACGGATTTCCATGGCCGAAGCGTCCTGCATGGTTCTGGCATCCATGCAAAGCACCTTGCGCAGCTGGGCGTAATTGCGGGCCATGGCCTGGCGACCATCGCGAACGGCTCCGAACTCGGCCCGCTGCAGCACGTGATGTAGGTGGGTCAGCAAATAGGTGCTGATGACCGCCGACACGAGCACATCGCTTTGTTCTGCGGATCTGGCCATGGGCTTAGGGGGTTCCCGCGGGTGGGTCGCTGGATGGACCGGTTCCATCAGCATACCCATGGATACTATCCGTGGCGATCTCAGTACACTGGTGAGTGCGACTGCCCCTTTGGTCCTGCCTTGGCCACACGCCAGACCTCCAGCAGCGGCCGTCCGAAGTCGCCTCGCATCCAGGTGGTGCTGCCTGAGGACTTGCTGGAGCGACTGGCTGCGTTGGCAGAAGCGGACAGCCGCACCGTCAGCAACATGGCGCGGGTTCTGATCCAGCAGGGGCTGGACCGCCAGGACGCTGGGGCGCCAGCACCTCAGCAGCCGCCCAAGGAAACCCTGCGTCAACAGCTCGAGCGTCAGCAGCAGGACCCCAAACGGCTCCGTGGCCGTCCCCGCAGAATCCGTCTCAAGGGTTGATGGCCACCCCCAGGTGTCCGCCCCGTCGCGCTCCAGTCACCGCAGGGTCTGCCGCCGGCCACTGCATCACGCGCCACCAGGCCAGCAGCGCAAACGCCATGGCCTCCCGGTGCTGAGGATCGATGCCGATGGCATCCAGCGGCCGCAGCCAGATCCCTTTGCAGCGGCGGCGCAGCTCGTGCATCAACGTCTGATTGCGGCAGCCTCCTCCAGCCACCAGCAGCTCGATCACCCCAGGTGAGCGCTGCAGGTCCTTGGCGATGACAGCGGCCGTGAAGGCGGTGAGGGTTGCCAGGCCATCGGCTGGATCGAGCTCCCCGCCCAGCTCCTGCAGGCGACGCTCCAGATCAGCGGCTCCAAAGAGCTCGCGTCCGGTGGATTTGGGCGGGGCCTGAGCGAAGTAGGGCTCCTGCAACCATCGCTGCACCAGCACTTCATTGATCTGACCGCGTGCCGCCCAGCGGCCGTCTTCATCGAAGCGCAGCCGGCCGCCACTGAAGCGCTCCACCGCCAGATCCAACAGCGAGTTGGCCGGGCCGCAGTCCCACCCCTGCAGCGGCGCCTGGCGCTCGGGACCTGTTGCTGGAGGCAGCAGCGTCAGGTTGGCGATGCCCCCCAGGTTGAGCAGGGCCCGCCAGCCACCGATGGGCGGAATCAGGGCCCGATCGGTCAGCGGCACCAGCGGTGCGCCGTGGCCGCCGCGGGCCAGATCTGCGCTGCGGAAGTCGCAGACAACAGGTTGCTGCAGCAGTTCGGCCAGCAGTGGGCCATCCAGCAGTTGCCAGCTGGCGCCGCGACACGCTGGCCCAGGCGGCTGGTGCCAAACGGTTTGGCCATGGCAGCCGATGACCTGGGCGCTGCGGTGGGGATCAGCGGCCCGGGCGCAGCTGGCCTGGGCTGCGGTGACCTCCTGCCGCAGCGCAAGCCACTGACTGGCGCTGTGGGGCTCACCCTGGCCGGCGCGCACAAGCTGCTGCCGCAGTTCGGTGGGATAGGGGGTGTGGGCGCTGGCGAGGATCTGCCAGCGCGGGCATCGGGGGGTTCCGGAGAACCTCACAAGAACCCCATCGACGCCATCGGCGCTGGTGCCGCTCATCAGCCCCAGCGCCGTGTTGATCACCCTCAGCGGTTGGGCTGGGGGGTCATGCGCAGGTAGGGGCGGATCTCTGTGACGCCTTTGGGGAACTTGGTCTTGGCTTCCTCGGTTGGGATCGAGGGCACCACGACACAGTCCTCACCGTCTTTCCAGTTCACCGGTGTGGCCACCTGGTGGTGGTCGGTCAGCTGCAGGGAGTCAATGCAGCGCAGGATCTCCTGGAAGTTCCGACCCGTGCTGGCTGGATAGGTGATCTGTAGACGCAGCTTCTTGCTGGGATCGATGATGAAGACCGAGCGCACCGTCAGGTTGTTCAGGGCCTTGGGGTGGATCATCCCGTACAGGTCGCTGACGGTCTTGTCCTGATCGGCAAGGATCGGATAGTCCACCAGGGTGCACTGGGTTTCGTTGATATCACCGATCCAGCCCTTGTGGCTTTCGGCGGAATCAACACTGAGGGCAACGGTCTTGACGTTGCGCTTGTTCCACTCGTCGCGCAGCTTGGCCACTTCGCCGAGCTCGGTGGTGCACACCGGTGTGTAGTCGGCTGGGTGGGAGAACAGAACCACCCAGCTGTCGCCGGCGAAGTCGTAGAAGTTGATCGGACCCTGCTGGGAGTCCTGCGTGAAATTGGGAACGGTGTCCCCAAGCTGGAGCGCCATCGCGGTGGACAGTGAGTCATTTCGATCGTGGCATAAGCACAGCTCTTGCGCCGCAGGGCGTGGAGGGTTGTGACAGCGTGAGCGCCATGGCGGCACCCCTGGCTCTCTTCAACGGCAGCTACGTCGGCCGGCGGCCAACCGGCATCGGCGTGGTGGCCAGGGAGTTGTCCGCGCAGCTGGATCCGCAGCTGGTCCCGGCCCTGTGGCCTGAGGGCATGGCTCCAGATCAAGGCCGTGCTGGCCATTGGCGGCGGCTGCGCTGGACGCAGCAGCAGCTGCCCAAGCTCTGGCGAGCCAGCGGCGCTGGCCTGCTCCTCTCACCACTGCCGGAAGCTCCCCTGCTGGCCGGTGTTCCTTCCGTGGTGCTGGCCCATGACCTGCTGCCGCTGCGCTACCCGCAGCTGACGCCGCTGTTGGCCTACCACCTGTTCTATGTGCCCCTGGTGCTGCAGCGGGCCCGGCACGTGCTCTGCAATTCCGAGGCCACGGCCCGAGAGGTGCATGGTCGCCTCAGAGTTCCCTTGCGGCGCCTGTCGGTCCTGCGCCTGGGGTTCAACCCAGGCAGCCTCAGGCCGCTGGGGCTGCCCCGCGCTCCGGAGTGGTTGGTTCTCGGCCGCCATGACCCCCATAAGAACTTGATGCGTTTGATCCGGGCCTTTGCTGGCCTGCGTGATCGGCAGCATCGGTTGCATTTCGTCGGTCCCCACGACCCCCGCTACACCCCCCAGCTGCAGCGACTGGCGGCTGAGCTGGGGGTGGAGAGCCGCTGCAGCTGGACCGCATGGGTGAGTGATGAGGAGCGCTTGCAGCTGCTCAACCGCGCCCGGGCCTTGCTGATTCCCAGCTTGTGGGAAGGATTCGGCTTGCCGGCACTCGAGGCGATGGCCTGCGGCACGCCGGTGCTGGCCGCCAGAAGCGGTGCTCTGCCCGAGGTGGTGGGGGATGCGGCCGTGCTGCTTGACCCCCGCGACCAGGCCCAGATGGGGGACTGCATGGAGGCGTTCCTGGCCGATGGGGCCCTGCAGCAGCGTTTGCAGCAGGCAGGTCCCCTGCGGGCGGCCCAGTTCAGCTGGAGCGCAGCGGCCGCTGCGCTCACCGCTCGCTTGAGGGAGCTGCAGCCTTAAGGCACCAAAATGCCGCTGGCGCGCTCTAGCTTCAGGCAGCGCATCCCGGCAGCAGCAGCGGCTGCTGCATCGGCGCGGCTGTCGCCGATATGCCAAGCCTGCTCAGGACGGAGTTCGAGCTGCTCAAGCGCCTGCAGCAGCATTCCAGGCTCGGGCTTGGCTGAACCCACCTCCGATGACACCAACACAAGATCCAGCAGCTCCCTGAGGCCGAGGCGCTCCAGCAGGTCATGGAGACGCCGATCAAAATTGCTCACCACGGCCAGACGCAGGCCCTGGCCGCGCCAGCGCTTCAGGGCAGCCAGCACCTCGGGATAAATGCCCCAGGGTTCAGGCGTGGCAAAGCGATCAAACAGATCACTTCCCAGTCCGATGGGCAGCGGCTGCACACCAACCGCACGGAAGGTGGCTTCGATGCGCTGCTGCCACCAGTGGCGTTCCGCCTGCTCGAGGTGCTGCGCACTCACGGCCGGAAACGCCAGCGGCGCTGCCGCGCCATAGGCCTCAGCAAAGGCACGATCCAGCGGTTCTGGATCCAGCTCAAGGCCATGCTCAGCTGCCACCTCGGCGTAGAGGCATCCCACCGAACGGCGCAGGCCGATCAGGGTGCCCATCGCATCAAGCAGCAATCCGGCGGGGGCCGTCATCGCTTAGTGCTGCCCATCGGAGCCAGTTTCCACTCACTCAGCCATCCTGCCGCCACCTGCAGCGGCAGGCGCCGACCTGGCAGGCGCGTGAGATACACCCAGCGCCGCATCTGCTGCGCCGCCGGGCCAGCAAGGGTCACGCCCATGGCCGTGAGCGTGGCATCGCCAACCCCAAGGCTGAGCATTTCCCCTAGATCGTTCCATTGAAACGGCTTCAGCGGCAGCTGCTGCTGCATGGCCAGCAGGTTGTCCGCCAGCAGTGGTGCTTGCTGAAAAGCCACTTGGGCCGTTCCAGGTAGGGGCGGATCGTGGGGAACCACAGCCCCGTCACCAAGGGCAAAAATCTCGGGCAGGCCCTCGAGCTGCAGTTCGCTGTTGCAGCGCAGGCGGCCGCGGCCATCAAGCGGCAAGGGGCCGGCAGGAGGGTTGGCCCGCTGGCCGGCGGTCCAGATGACCGCCTCCACCGCCAGAGTGTCGATCTGTTGGGTCTCCTCAAGCTTGAGGTGCAGTTGCTTGTCAGCCACGGCCTCAACACTGCAGCGGCAGCGCAAGCGCACATCGCGCCGTTGCAAGGCCAGCTCGGCCTGGGCGCGATTGAAGGCCTTGGCATGGGGCAGGCAGCGCTCGCCCCGCTCGATGAGCTCGACCGTGGCGGCCCCATCCAGGAGATCGGCCAGCTTGCAGGCCAGTTCCACACCGCTGGGGCCAGCCCCAACCACCGCCAGTCGCTGCAACGGCTCGCGGCGCTGTCGCAAGGAACGGACAATCCGACGCAAACGTTCCACATCATCGAGGCTGTGGAAGCTGAGGCTGTGCTCGGTGACGCCGGGGATGCCAAAGCTGTCTGGCCTGGCACCGCAGGCCAGCACCAACGCGCTGTAGTTCAGCGTCTGTCCCCCCTCAAGCTGGAGCTGACGCCGCTCGGGGTCAACGGACTGGGCCCGATCCTGCACCCAGCCGATGCCATGGCCAGCCAGCAGATCCACATAGCGGGGCGCCATTTGCCAGAGCGGCAGCTCGGAGCTGAGCCGCTCGTAGAGAAAGGGCTGAAAGACAAAGCGATCCCGTGGCTCCACCAGCAGCAGGGGTGGGTGGCCCGGCCGGCTGGCCAGCTCTAGGGCGGTGTAGAGGCCGCCGAAGCCCCCGCCGACGATGACGATCGGTGCGCTCAAGGGACTGGGCTTCAGTGGCGACGAGGCTAAGGGGCCTGCGAGCAGTGATGCGGCAGTGTGGTCTCAGTGTGTCGAGGCGCCCGGTGCAGCTGGTGCAGGATCTGGAAGCAACCCAGGTGGAGCTCAGCGGCCTGCACGCGCGGGAGCAACTGGCCTGGGCCAATGAGCGTTTTGGCGACCGCTTTGCTGTCACCACGAGCTTTGGCACCCAGTCCGCAGTGCTGCTGCACTTGCTGGTGGGGGTGGCTCCCAAGGTGCCGGTGTATTGGATCGATACCGGGTATCTGTTCGCCGAGACCTACCGCTATGCGGCTGATCTCACCCAGGCCTTGGGACTGAATCTGCAAGTGGTGCAGCCTGAGCTCAGCCCAGCGCGGATGGAGGCCCTGATGGGTCGCCTCTGGGAGAGCGAGAACCCCGACGATCTGGTGACTTATCACCGCCTACGCAAGGTCGAACCGCTCGACCGCGCTTTGGATGATGCCGGGGTCCATTGCTGGGCCAGTGGTGTGCGGGCTGGCCAGACCGACAATCGTGCAGCGATGCAGCCGCTGGAGCGGTTGCGGGGGCGCTGGAGTCTGCGGCCTCTGCTGGGCTGGAGCCGGCG
>CENU01031478.1_pt1 | contig 16859 bp, 23 predicted proteins | sample 361331 | NCBI WGS metagenome assembly CENU01 (sample SAMEA2619766, study PRJEB7988) | marine metagenome | isolation source: saline water (ENVO:00002010), including | reverse complement strand
ATCGTGCTGGGCAAGCGGGCCGGTTTTCCCGCCCTCCTCAACCCTCCCCATAGTCCTATCCTGACCATGATCGGTGCCTCCATGCTGTGGGTCGGCTGGTTCGGGTTCAATGGCGGTTCTGCCCTTGCGGCGGGCCAGAATGCGGGCATGGCCATAATGGTCACGCATATCGCCGCTGCTGTTGGTGCGCTGGTCTGGATGGTGGCGGAATGGCTCCGTTTTGGTCGCCCGTCACTGGTTGGTATTGCAACCGGTATGGTTGCAGGCCTCGCCACGGTGACCCCGGCATCAGGGTTTATCGGCATTCCCGGCGGGCTGATCCTCGGTTTTGGTGGCGGGCTTGTGTGTTATTTTGCTGTTGATCTGATTCGCGGCAAACTGAATATTGACGACTCGCTGGATGTCTTCGCTGTCCACGGTGTCGGCGGTATTCTGGGCAGCCTGATGGTGGCTGTGCTGGCGACCGAAGGGTTTTCGGGTGCTGGCCTGGCTGAGGGCGTTTCCATGGGCGAGCAGTTCATGGTTCAGCTGACCTGCGTTGCCATTACCTTTATCTGGACCGCTGTTGCCAGTTTCGCCATTCTCAAGCTGGTGGGGGCTTTTGTTCCGCTCCGGGTATCAAACGGGGTTGAGGTTGAAGGCCTCGATCTCGCCCAGCATGGCGAACGTGGCTACCACAACAATTAAGGGAGGACACCCATGAAATACATTATCGCGATTGTAAAACCGTCCTGCATTGATGATGTGCACAAAGCCCTGGTTGAGCTGGGGATCAGCGGGTTGACGGTTTCCGAGGTCCGCGGCTATGGCCGCCAGAGGGGCCAGACCGAAATTTACCGCGGCAATGAGTACACCATTGCTTTCGTGCCAAAAATCAAGCTGGAAATCGCCGTTGAGGATGGTCAGGTTGAGCGCGTCATGGAAACGATCCGGTCCACCGCCAACACCGATACGATCGGGGATGGCAAGGTCTTTGTCCTTGATCTGGCTGATGCCTTGCGGATCAGGACCGGCGAAACAGGCGTTGATGCGCTGAAATAGCCTCAAAAGGCAACAAATACCGATAATGAAGGGTTGATTAACGCCCCCACTCGCCCATATCGGCTTTATTACCTCCCCTACCTCGGTGGCCTTAATCAAGGCCACCCTTTTTTTCCCTTTTGGAAATTCCTTATTAAATTTCCAGAGATAATTGATCCCGGCCCATGGTCAGGGGGCCGCCATAGGTTTGCCTCACCGCATGCTCGAAATCTTCTACCGATGCGCGATAGCCGGGTTCCGGGACATAGTGATTGATGACCAGATGGCCGCATTCAGCCATGCTGGCCAGCCGGCCGACATCAGCGCAGCTTGTGTGACTGGCGTTCAGGTGATCCCACAGGCGGGGTTTTGTCGCTTTCAGGTCATCACAGATCTGCCGCGCCGTGGGCAGATGCATGGCCTCATGAACCAGGATATCAGCCCCTTTCGCAAAATCCGCCAGCGGCGGGAAGAACGCCGTGTCGGCCCCGAAGACAACCACCTTGCTGCCGGTATCGAATTTGAGCGCGTAGCATTCCTCAACCGGCGGATGCGCAACCCTGAGCGCGGTGACACGCACATGATCATCTTCAAAAACCGGGCCTTCGGTAAACTCCTGCCATGATACCAGCTCATGGATATCGGCCAGTCCCTCATCCTCAACCCTTGTGGTGATATCAAACGCCTGACTGGCAAGGGCGTGGCGCATCAGGTGATCCAGCCCCTTGGGGCCATGGACCGTGATGGGATGCGGCGGCGCACCCAGCCAGGCGGTGTGGATCAGCCCGCCCAGTTCCAGATTATGATCAGAGTGGTGATGCGTGATGAAGATAACGCCCAGCTGGCTGTAATCAAACCCGGCCTCAACAAACTGCCGCGTCACCCCGAGACCGGCATCGATCAGGTAGACCTGATTGTTGATGACGATGGCGTTGCTGCTGGGCCAGCTGCCCCCCTTGATGATACGGGGGCCGCCCTTGGTGCCGAAAAGCACGATCCGGTCACTCGCCATGCCCATCAGCACCATGGCCCGTGCCATCGCCAGCATCATGGCTGACGGGGCCTTTATCGGTGTAATCGCGGATCGCCTCGGCAACCCTCAACCGGTAGGATTTGAAGAGCGTCTCCCGGCCTTCCTTCTGCGCCAGTCGGTGTTCGACATTGGCCCGCCACGCCAGCACAGAGGCGTTATCCTGCCAGGCCTGGAGGCTGACAAACCGCCCCGGGGTATTGAGGCTTTCAAAGCGTTCGATGCTGATGAAACCGGGCTGGGTTTCAAGGTCGGCCTTGAGCTGCCCGGCCAGTTCGAAATACCGGTCCTGACAGCCTTCATTCAATTCGAATTCGAAAACCACGATGATCAAGTGGTTCAGTCCTCCGTTGCGCCGCCAGCATCGGCCCAGTCCTTGAACCCGCCGATATTGGTGACCGAGGTGAAGCCCATATCCTTGAGCGTCTTGCCGCAGAGCGCGGCCTGCCCGCCAGCACCGCAGACGAGGAACAGCTCAGCATCCTTGGTCAGGCTTTCCTGATGATAGGGTGAGTTGTCGTCAGCGGCAAATTCCATGAACCCGCGCGGGATTCTGAGCGCGCCCTTGATTGTTCCTGATTTGGCGATATCACCGCTGTCGCGCACATCAATGAAAATCCCGCCCCCGGCATTATAGGCTGCGATGGCTTCCCCGGCAGAAATGCGCGGAACAGCGGCGTTGGCTTCGGTGAGAAAATCCTTGGATGTTTTCATGATCTTGATCCTGTCAGCACTGGCAATAAGTCATCATGATAGAACCCTGCCCGGCCAACAGCAATAGCAGAACCATCACCATGGCGAAAATGCGAAAGAAAGGCGATCTGCCCCGGAAAAACTGCTTGCGGTGCGGGCTGCCCTTTACCTGGCGCAAAAAATGGGAGCGGGACTGGGATGAGGTGCGCTATTGCTCGGAACGCTGCAAACGAGGCGGCCCAGCCGGGGGCGGGGCTGGGGGCGATCAACCCGGCGGTTGATCCTGTCTCCGATAAGGGAAATTCAGGTCAGGAGGAATCCGGGTCAGGATGAATTGGGTCAGGAAAACAGATCCGGTGTCCCGCCATGGGGCTGCATGGCGGATTTCCTGGCCTTGTTCCAGTAGCGGAAAAACCGCTTCAGGTCGGGGCTTGCGGAGAGCCGGACGAGCGGATCATCATCAATCTCGATCACCTCCATGGATTGACGCAAGGTGGCTATCAGCGCCCTCAGTTGCGGGTTGCCGCTTGAGGCTGTTCTCAGCACCCCGTCCCCGGCCAGATCGGTCAATACCGCCAGCGTATCACCCCTGATGATCTCAACAGGCAATTCGGCCAGTGCCTCATAGATGAAGACACGGCGTTTGAAGCCGGTATGCATGGCATCAAAATAGGCGTTATCCCAGATGAACACCGCCGGGAGTTGTGATGAAACAGGCGAAAGCACAGGGTGGGAGGCCCGCAAGGCCTCATCATGCAACCAGATCAGATCAGCCATGGGGGGCAAGCTCCATTTTTGGGAAAAGGCGTGCTGTCAGCACCTCATAACTGGCGGCAAGCGGGACATTATGCCGATCATCGGTGTTGAGCTGGTCCGAGGCGTATTTACGGACATTCTCCAGGTTAAAAATATAGGGTTTACGGGAAAACGTGCTGGCCACCCACTGCCAGGACAGGTTGTTTGAGGCCTGATCGGCATCAATCAGGTGGGTCAGCATGAACCGCGCCCCGGCCTGCCAGCGCACCCGCCGCCAATGCACGATATAGGCCGCCAGATACATGCGCGTGTGGTTATGGATATACCCTGTCTGTCTCAGCTCATGGATAATGCCATCAATGACCGCAACCCCGGTTTCACCGCGTTCGATATCATCGGGCAGATCGGCGCTGTATTCCGAGGCGGCAAAGCCTGTCTTATAGGCCTCGGCATCATCCCAGAGCCAGTCCGGGTGCATGCGCTGAACGCGCTGCCAGTAATCACGCCACGCCAGTTCCTGCACCAGCTTTTCAGCATCGGCGGCACGCTTGACACGGGACAGCGCCTTGTTGCGGGCAGCATCCAGGCTGATCATGCCATGGCGGATATACGGCGACAGCATGGTGACCTTGCCATTGAGGAAATTCCGGCTGCGCGCATACCCGGCCGGGTCAACCGACTCCAGCCTGCGGCTGGCCTCGGCTGATGTTCCGGTGATCGGGCTGGCCCCATCTTGTGCATCGGCCTTTCCCGGGGCATCCGGGGACAGGGCGGCAACATGACGGATCAGCGCGGACCGGTCATCAAACGATGTCGGTTCAGGCTGGTAGCCTTTCAGGGCTTCTTGCTTGGTGATTTTTTCCATGATTATCACATAACGCTGGGCCAGCCTGAGTCCAGTGCCGAAAGACCGGTTTTCATCAATAGGGTTGGTTGCGTGGCAAAGTGACGCAAGATTTTGGGCTGATGGTAATTAGCTTGCTTGGCGAGGCGGTTTAAAGTCCGAAAATTTGCGCTTTTGACCGGCCATGATCATTTTATGACTTTTGCTATTTAACTGCATGAAATGGCGCAATTATTTAGCTTTAAATCTACCCGGATGAGGCGCATATAGAATTCAACACCAACCCCTTACATTTGAGGATACTGCCATGCAACAGATCATTACCAAATCGGTCGTGGCCTCGAACGACAATCCTGTCAATCGCGCCAAGTTCAACGTTATCAGCAACGTTTACCGCTGGATCAGGATCAGCGGCATTACCAGCACGCTCGAAGCGCTGGATGACCGCACCCTGAGCGATATCGGCATTCACCGGAATGACATCCGCTCAATTGCCAAAAATCTGGTTGATAACGAAAATCAGCCTGCTGCCTAGTCAGCCATCAACTGCCACGCCCCGCCGGAACCGGCGGGGAAACCGCTGATGTCATCCAGCAATCAGCGAAGGGTTCAACCTGAACCTTCTTGACGACCCAATAAAACGCCAGCACCTGGCCCTTACTGTCTTCCATCATGACCTTGAACTGAACCCAGTCACGGGCGCGGTTCATTTCAGTGACGGTATGACTGCTGTGATTGATCATGTCCCGGTAATACGGGCCTTTCATCATCATGGCGAACTGGTTGAGCGGGCCTGTCTGCACCCGGTTGTCCGGATGCGCGAAAGCCCATGTCTGGCTGATGCCAAAATCCTTTTCAGGCTGATCATTGTTCATGAGGGCAGTGAGCTGGATGGAAATGACATCCTGGGGGCTGATTGAGGGATCAGGCTCGATCAATTCGCCTGCTCTGGCTCCGATAGAGGCATTAAGGGTAAAAACCATCAGGCTGATGGTCATCAAGACAGTGGCTATTCGGTTTAACATGGCAATAGACCTTTCCCCCTCTAAATGAGGTATATGGGGAAAGGTCAAGCCTTGTGCAGGCCTGCTATCCAAAGTTTTGAGTGATTATTTCCCGCCAGAAGCGCAAGCGAAAAACCCGGTGACGGTATGTTCATCAAATTCCAGGTGATGAATATAGGACCGTTCGAATTTCTGTGACATGCAGCGAGCGTTGGCTTCCTGCCGGATATCAGCGGGGGCCGAGATCAGGCGGGATTCCTTGAGCGGCCATTGATAACGGAAGCCCTTGCCCTCAACATAATCGCTTTCGGGCTGATTTACTTCAGTTTCTACCGCCTCAACTGGTGCGGATTGCTCCTCAACCTCGAGCTGAGCCTGGCCAACCAGATGATGCTTACAACCAACGATCCCGACGGAAAGTCCAACCAGAATTATTGTTTGATAGACTTTAGGATAGAATTTCATGTGATTTCTGAACCTTTTCCAACTAAAATCATCTCAATACAACTACCATAAACCTGACATCGTTTCCATTCAATATAATCTCAATAAAAAGGGTACCTTAGATGCTGATCAGCCTTTTCGAATTGGTCGACACGATCCTTTCACTCTTCGTCTGGTCTTTGCTGGCCTATGTGATCGCCAGCTGGCTGATTGTTTTTCGCATTGTGAACCCCAATAGTCCGATCGTGCGCCAGATCCTCCAGGGGCTGACAGCGATCCATGAGCCGATCCTCTACCCGATCCGGGTCTGGCAATACCGGCTGATCCCCAATATGGGCGGGTTTGACCTGTCCCCCGTGGTGGTTCTGCTGGGGGTGGAATATATTGTCCGGCCATTGTTCCGGTCTGTGGTGTTTAGCCTCATTGTCTAATCTGTCGGATGACGGTTATTTAAGGGCGGCATCAAGAAGGACCATTTCCTGGCGCCGGAAAATATAGGGTATTATCAGGAGATTTCGCATGACATCGGCAGCAATTATCGACGGTAAGGCCTTCGCCGCCGGACTGACAGAACGCATTGGTGAGGCGGTGAGCCAGTTTTGCGCTGATGGCCATAACGCACCGGGGCTGGCCGTTGTGCTGGTGGGGCAGGACCCGGCCAGTGAGGTCTATGTAAAAAACAAGATCAGGACAACCAAGGCCGCCGGGATGCGGTCCATCGAACATCGCCTCGATATCGGTACCAGTGAGGACGATCTGCTCACCCTGATTGATGAGATGAATGCCGATGACAGTATTGACGGCATTCTGGTGCAACTGCCCCTGCCAAAACAGATCAACGCCGATGCGGTGATCAACGCCATTGACCCTGACAAGGACGTTGACGGTTTTCATGTCGTCAATGTCGGGCGGTTGTCGATCGGGCAGGATGCCCATATCCCCTGCACGCCTTATGGCTGCCTGATGCTGCTCCAGGATCATTATGGTGATCTGAGCGGCAAATCGGCCGTCGTGGTTGGCCGTTCCAATATTGTCGGCAAACCCATGGCCCAGCTGCTGCTTTCCGCCAACTGCACGGTGACGGTGGCGCATTCTCGCAGTCAGGACCTGCCCGCGATCTGCCGGGAGGCTGATATCGTCATCGCCGCGGTGGGGCGGGCTGAGATGATTGACGGCGACTGGATCAAGCCAGGCGCGGTTGTCATTGACGTTGGCATCAACCGGATACCCGCCCCGGAAAGGGGTGAGGGCAAGACCCGGATCACCGGCGATGTTGATTTCAATTCGGCGGCAACAAAGGCGGCTGCAATCACCCCGGTGCCTGGCGGTGTCGGCCCCATGACCATCGCCTGTCTGTTGCGCAATACCATGGTAGCGGCAGCTCGCCGCAAGGGAGTTGCAGTTCCCCCATCGATAGGCTAGTGATGGTTTTTCTGGAGGATGAATGACATGGCTTGGCCTTTTGTGCTGTTGGCGGTAATCATGCTTTCCGTTGTCGGCGTATTGTTCTGGGGATTGACGGCGATGGCGCGGGGCGGTGAATACAACCTGCGCTGGTCGAATAAAATCATGCGCTGGCGGGTTCTGTTGCAGGGACTGGCTATCCTCGTGTTTGTCGGGGTTTTGCTGATCAGCAGTGTTTAGGTAAAAAAGACATAATGGTTAAATTGAACAAGATTTATACCCGGACCGGCGACAATGGTGAAACCAGCCTTGTCAACGGCATGCGGGTTTCCAAGCATTCGCTGCGGCCATCGGCTTTCGGGTCGGTTGATGAGATGAATTCCGCGCTGGGAATCTGCCGTCTTCACACGGCTGAACTGGACGACACCCGGTTTGACAGCATGCTGGCGTGTATCCAGAATGACCTGTTTGATCTGGGGGCTGATCTGGCCACCCCGCTTGCCAATGGACAAGAGGAAATGGCCCTGCGCATCACCAGCGCCCAGGTTGACCGGCTTGAGGCAGAGATCGATACCATGAATGCCGATCTGGAACCCCTCAATTCGTTTGTCCTCCCCGGTGGCCATACGGCAGCCGCCTATATTCACCTGGCACGGGCGCAATGCCGCCGGGCCGAGCGCGACATGACGCTGCTGGCCAGTCAGGAAGCCGTCAACGAAGCCGCCATGCAATTCATGAACAGGCTTTCCGACCATCTTTTTGTCATGGCCCGCCTGATTAACAAGGGCCGTGGCGGGGATGTGTTGTGGAAACCTGGTCTAAACCGCTAACACAAGAAAAGCCATCAATCTGAGAGGAGTGTTCAGATGAAAGTTCTGGTACCGGTCAAAAGAGTGGTTGATTACAACGTCAAGGTCAGGGTCAAGCCTGATAACAGTGGCGTCGAGTTGGCCAATGTCAAAATGGCCATGAACCCGTTTGATGAAATTGCCGTTGAACAGGCCATCCGCCTGAAAGAGGCCGGGCAGGCTGATGAAGTCATCGCCGTATCCATCGGCCCTGACCAGTCCCAGGAAACGATCCGGACGGCGCTGGCCATGGGTGCTGATCGCGGTATCCATGTTCCTGCCGCGCATGAAACCGAACCGCTGGCCATCGCCAAGGTTCTCCAGGCAATCATTGGCCGTGAGGGGCCGGGCGTGGTCATCATGGGCAAGCAGGCCATTGATGATGACAGCAACCAGACCGGCCAGATGCTGTCGGCGCTGATGGGCTGGCCGCAAGCCACCTTTGCCTCCGGGGTCGAGATTGAGGGCAGCACCCTCAAGGTCATTCGTGAGGTTGATGGCGGGCTTGAACACGTTACCTCCAGCCTGCCCGCTGTGATCACGGTTGACCTGCGCCTCAATGAGCCGCGTTACGCCTCATTGCCGAATATCATGAAAGCCAAGAAAAAGCCGCTTGACCAGATCAGCCTCGAGGACCTCGGGGTCGATGCAGGCCAGCGTCTGACCACCATCAAGGTTGAAGAGCCACCAGCACGTGAAGCCGGGATCAAGGTAGGTTCCGTCAACGAGCTTGTCGAAAAACTCAAAAACGAAGCCAAGGTTATTTAAGGGAGAGCATGATGTCCGTACTCGTACTTGCCGAACACAATAACGCCGAACTCAATCCGGCGACGCTCAATACCATTACCGCTGCCAGCGAAATCGGCGGGGATATCACTGTCCTCGTCGCCGGGTCGGGCTGCGCCGCTGTTGCCGATGCCGCCGCCTCGGTTGCCGGTGTCAGCAAGGTGATGCTGGCCGATAGTGAAGAATACACCAACGGCATTGCCGAAAACATGATCCCGCTGATCATGGCCATGCTGGATGGTGTCACGCACCTCATGGCCCCGGCCAACACCTATGGGAAGAACATTCTGCCCGGTGTCGCCGCGATGAAAGACGTGGCGCAGATTTCCGACATTATCCGCGTTGACAGTGCCGATACGTTCCAGCGTCCGATCTATGCCGGTAACGCCCTCGCCACGGTCCAGTCGGCGGATGCCCTGAAGGTTATCACCGTTCGTTCCACCGCCTTTGAGGCCGCTGCCGAAACTGGCGGTTCTGCCTCAGTTGAGGCTGTCTCCGCCACCGGCGATACCGGCAAGACAGCCTTTGTCAAATCAGAGCTGTCATCTTCGGATCGACCTGAGCTTGCCTCCGCCAAGATTGTTATCTCCGGCGGTCGCGGGATGCAGGATGGCTCCAACTTCACGATGCTGGAAAAGGTCGCTGACAAGCTCGGTGCCGCTGTTGGTGCGTCACGCGCTGCGGTTGATGCCGGGTTTGTTCCGAACGATTATCAGGTTGGCCAGACCGGTAAGGTCGTTGCCCCTGATCTCTACGTTGCGGTTGGCATTTCCGGGGCTATTCAGCACCTCGCCGGGATGAAGGACAGCAAGGTCATCGTTGCCATCAACAAGGATGAGGAAGCCCCGATCTTTCAGGTTGCCGATTACGGCCTGATCGATGATCTGTTTGAGGCTGTTCCCGCCATGGAAAAAGAACTCGGCTGACTGCCCTGATATTTATCCGGATCAACGCTCCCTCAATGGGGGCGTTTTTCATGTCATGACAGCAATTCGATCACCCGGCCTGTCACCGCCGGATCATCCCATTGCTCGGGGCCTTCGATCAGGCCGCGAACACCGCCATCACTTCCGATCAGGAACGTGCTGGGCATGACACGCACCCCCAGCTCCCTTGCCAGCTTGCCGCGCGGATCATAGAGCGAATAGGGAATATCAATGCCGCGATCAGCCAGAAAACCGCTGGCGAAATCACGCCCCTTGCGGTCCACCCCCACCAGCGCAACCGCCATACCCTGTTGCCTGATAGCCCGATCAAGGCCCTGAAGCGCGGGCAGTTCATGAACGCAAGGCGGACACCAGCTGGCCCAGAAATTCACCACCAGCGGGGTGGGGGCATAATCGGCCAAGCGCACCATCGCGCCCGTGCCATCGTCGATTGCGGTATTCGGGCTTGGCAGGGCCAGCGGTTTCAGTGTATGGAGAGCCTTGGCATGCGCCATCCGAAACGGCAACATCAGGGCGAGACTGGCTGGAATTGATCGCAGGATCAGGCGGCGAGGCAGGGTTCGGGCAGGCACTGTTTTCATGCAGGAAGAGTAGCAGATGTCGGAAAAAGAGAACAAGAAAAACACCAGCTCCATCTGGGGTGGCCGTTTTGATGGCGGTGTTTCCGCTGTGATGGAACGCATCAACGCATCCATCGGCTTTGACCGTGAGCTGTATCGTCAGGATATCGCCGGTAGCCGCGCTCATGCCGCCATGCTTGCTGAACAGGGTATTATCAGCCGTGATGATCTGGCCGCTATCCTTGATGGCCTGACTGAAATCGAAGGTGAAATCGCCTCAGGTGCGTTTGAATTTTCGGCCGAGCTTGAAGACATTCACATGAATATTGAGGCAAGGCTGGTCCAGCTCAAGGGTGAGGCGGGGCGGAGGCTCCATACCGCACGGTCGCGCAATGATCAGGTGGCCACCGATCTGCGGCTCTGGGTCCGTGATGCCTCTGACCGGATGATTGAGGCTATCAACGCCTTGCGGGATGCCCTCATGGATCAGGCCGAAACCCATGCCGCCACGGTCATGCCGGGCTACACGCATTTGCAGACGGCCCAGCCTGTTACAGCCGGGCATCATCTCATGGCCTATGTTGAAATGCTGGGGCGTGACCGGGGCCGTTTTGCCGATGCCCGCGCCCGCATGAATGAATCCCCCCTTGGGGCGGCGGCACTGTCCGGGACCAGTTTTCCGATTGATCGCGGCATGACGGCATCGGCCCTCGGCTTTGACCGGCCCATGCAAAATTCGATGGATGCTGTCTCTGATCGTGATTTTGCGGTTGAATTCCTGTCGGCTTCGGCGCTGACGGCGGTGCATCTGTCACGGCTGGCCGAAGAGCTGGTGATCTGGGCTTCCGACCGGTTCGGGTTCATCCGGCTTTCTGACGGGTTTTCCACCGGCTCATCCATCATGCCACAGAAACGCAACCCTGATGCGGCTGAACTGGTTCGCGCCAAGCCCGGCCGGATCATGGGCAGCCTGATCACGCTTCTGACCATCCTTAAGGGCCTGCCCCTGACCTATGGCAAGGATATGCAGGAAGACAAGGAACCTGTCTTTGATGCTGCCGAGAGCCTGATGATCGCGCTGGCGGCCATGACCGGCATGGTCCGCGATATGGAATTCCAGCCTGAGGCAATGCGCAACGCGCTTGAGGCAGGCTTCCCCACCGCAACCGATCTGGCGGACTGGATGGTGAAGTGCCTCAACCTGCCGTTCCGGGAGGCGCATCACGCCACCGGTGCCATCGTCAGCCTGGCCGAAAAGAAAGGGCTGAGGCTGGACCAGTTGTCGCTTCAGGACCTGCAATCGGTGCTGCCGGCGATCACCGCCGATGCCCTTGATGTCCTCAGCGTTGATCATTCGGTTGCCTCCCGCACCAGCGAGGGCGGCACCGCCCCGGAAAATGTGCTGAAAGCCATTGCCGCCGCCCGAAATGAGGGTTGATCTTTGCCCCCTGTCACCTCAGACTTGACGCAACAGGAGTAATGAACATGCTTTCGATGTCTCAAAACAGATGGCCTCGCCTTGTGGTGATGGGCCTGTTGCTGGCCACTCTTGCGGCGGGTGTATCGGCGTGCGGCAAGCGCGGTGATCCCTATCGTCCATCCGAAATTTCCAACTCCGCTTCCTGATATGATCATCGGTTTTCATCGCATTGATGGCCAGATTTGTTGTGATGGCATCGCGCTTGAGGCTATTGCAGCCGAATTCGGCTCCCCGCTCTATGTCTATTCAGCGGCAGCGATTGAGGCGGCCTATAGCCGGTTTGATCGCGCTGTCTGCAATGGCCGTGGGGTGGTTCATTTTGCCGTCAAATCCAATTCCAACCTCGCTATCCTGAGGCTGCTGGCACGGCTTGGTGCCGGGGCCGATATCGTTTCAGGCGGGGAAATGCAGCGCGCGCTCAAGGCCGGGTTTGCGCCAGAGAAGATCATTTTTTCAGGGGTCGGCAAAACCGATCAGGAAATTGAGGCCGCGCTGGAGGCCGGTATTGGCCAGATCAATGCCGAAAGCCTGTCCGAGGTTGAACGGGTGCTGGCCCTGGCCCGGAATATGGGGCGGTCAACCCCGTGCCGACTGGGCCTGCGCATCAATCCCGATGTCGCCACCGACACCCATGCCAAGATTTCCACTGGCAAGAGCGACACCAAATTTGGTGTTCCTGCGGCTGAGGCTGCTGATCTCTATCGCCTGATTGCCACCAGCGGGGTCATCGAACCTGCCGGGCTGGCGGTTCATATCGGCTCCCAGATCATGGATGAGGCCCCTTTTGAGGCAGCCTGGATCGCCCTTCTTGACATAGCCGAGGGCCTGCGTGAAGACGGTTTCGATGTTCCGATGCTTGATCTCGGCGGCGGGCTGGGGATTGATTACCGTGATGGCACGCCTGCTGATGCGGATGCCCTCGGCGCTGCGGTGACACGGGTTTTCGGCAACAGGCCCTATCGGCTGGGGTTTGAACCCGGACGCTACCTGCTGGCTGAGGCGGGCGTATTGCTGACCCGGGTGCTGCATTCCAAGCCTGCCACGGAAAAGACCTTCGCCATTGTCGATGGCGCGATGAATGACCTGATCAGGCCCACGCTCTATGAGGCATGGCACCGGATTGAACCGGTGTCGGATACGGCCGGTGCGGTTCAGCCGACTGATATTGTCGGCCCGGTCTGCGAAACTGGTGATTATCTGGGGCTGGGTCACAGCCTGCCTCCCCTTCAGCGAGGTGACTTGCTGGCGGTGCGATCAGCGGGGGCCTATGGTGCCGTGATGCGGTCGAATTACAACACCCGCCCGTTTGCCGCTGAAATCCTCATCATCAATGGTGAGGCAAGGCCGATATCGGTTCAGCAGACGGTTGCAGACCTGCTGGCCCAGGACAGGATACCGCCTGAACTCCAGTAAGGGGTTATAAGGTCAAGGGTTGTCAGGGCAGTTTTTCGAGCGGCGTGACGATAATATCTATGGCCTCATCATCAGGCAGATCACGATCAAGCGCGACTTGGGTCAGGAACGGCATCGGCACCCCGCTCGGGATAATCTCACGTTCAAGGGTGATTTCCTTTTCCGCGATGATGAACCCGAAACTGTCGGTGATGGTGACATTCAGGATCGGGGCGTGGCTCGGGAAAAAGCCGTTATTGATCAGCTCACCCGACAGCCGGACAGTATCACGTTGCAGGTTGCCGTTCAGTTCAGTCACGCTGAGCTGGTCAACATCAGGGCCAATGGCCAGCCCGGCGTTTTCGAAAATCGGCCGTGCCAGCGGCACCAGTGCCGAGATGGTGTTGCGGGTGATGGTCAGCCCGCCAGCAATCACCGCCAGAACAAAACCCAGCAGCACAAAGCGTTTCCAAAAGGATGATCGCGCCGCCGGTTTGCGGTTTTCGTTGATCATGTCGGTGCCGCCGCGATACGCCTTCCATTCATGCTGGCATACAGAACAGCGGACCATGCGACCCCCAAAGGGCAGCTTGGCGGAATCGATTCTGAAGATCGTCTCACAATTTGGGCAATTCAAAAGCATGAACGTAATCCTGTTCCACCATAATACCAAATGGATACGCGAAAGATACAGGGCGGTGTATCTATTTGCCAATGTAATGATGTAAAGTCATGGCATGCGGTATGGCAACAAAATATTGTTTTTTGTCGTGGTTTTGACGGGTTTTTTCATTGCCGGGATGCAGCAATTTGCCCATCAGATCAGGCTGGCGGCAGCCCCCGCCATTGATGCCATCCCTTCTGAAGATGATATGGCCATTGTCGTGGTCACCGGCAGTGGCGGCAGGATTGAGGCCGGTTTCAACCTGATGCTGTCGCTTGATGCCAAACGCATGCTCATCTCCGGTATTGGGGACGGTGTTTCCAAGGACGATATTCTCGGCATTGTCAGAACCCATCATGCGCTTAAGGAAGCCACGCTGAAATCCCGGCTTGATTGCTGCGTTGATCTCGGCGCCCTCGCCCGCAACACCAGAGGCAACGCGAATGAGGCTGTTGCCTGGATTGATCAACACCAGCTTTCATCCATCATCCTGGTGACATCGGATTTTCACATGCCAAGAACATTGATGGAATTCAGGCGAGCCATGCCAGCGCATGACACCTACCCCTATCCCGTGGCCACACGCGGGCTGGGCCTCGATGCCGGGGGCCAGACTGAATGGTGGAAAAGCGGGGCAAGGCTGTTCACCATTTCCCGCGAATACAGCAAATACCTCGCCAGTTTCATTGCTTAATTTAGGGGCCTAATCAAGCTGGCCGATATCCCTGATGCGGCTGCGGATCGCCCTTGTCCGGGAAAACAGATCCTCCAGCTTATCGGCTTCCGACCAGCGGATAGCGCGTTGCAGATAGGCCAGGTCTTCATTGAAACGGCCCAGCATTTCCAGCACGGCATCACTGTTGTTGAGGAAAACATCACGCCACATCACCGGGTCCGAAGCTGCAATCCGGGTGAAATCCCTGAACCCTGATGCTGAAAAACGGATCACGTCATTCTGGATCTGCTGTTCAAAATCAAACGCCGTGCCGACAATTGTGTAGGCAATCAGGTGCGGCAGGTGTGAGGTGATGGCCAGCACCTTGTCGTGATAATCCGCCTCCATGGTTTCCACCAGCGCACCCATGGCCTTGAGCAGGTCAGTCAGGCTGGCGGTAACATCAGCCGGATGATCACCATTGATGATGATCCAGTAACGGTCACGGAACAGGCTGGAAAAACCTGACTCGGGCCCTGAATATTCGGTTCCGGCAATCGGGTGTGAGGGCAGGAAATGACAGTGATCAGGCAAAATCGGGGTCAGGTCACGGATCACCGATGACTTGGTTGAACCGGTATCGGTCACCGTTGCGCCTTTTTTCAGCACCGGCGCGATCTCGGTTGCCACCGCCGCCATCGCACCAACCGGAATCGCCAGCACGATCAGGTCGGCATCCTCGGCCGCGCCGCTTGCGGTATCAGCGATCCGGTCACCAAGGTTCAGGCTGGCGGCCCTGGCGCGGGTATCGGCATCATGGTCATGGACAACCACCTCACCCGCGAGGCCGAATTCATTCAGCGCCCGCACCATGGATGAGCCGATCAGCCCCAGGCCGATGACGGCAACACGATCATAGATCACCGTCATGATGCCTGCCTGCGCTGTGATGAAAAATCCTTGAAGGCGGCGGCGGTGATTTCCATTTCCTCTTCGGTACCAAGCGACATCCTGAGGCAGTCGGGAAGCCCGTAAGGTTTCATCCCCCGCAACAGGATACCCCTCATGCGCATGAAATCATGGGCGGCGGCGGCCTCATCATCAGCGGAAAACCGGATCAGGAAAAAATTGACGCAGGATGGCAGGGCCTCAAACCCGGCCTGGCGGATCGATTCCTGCATGCGCGGCAACCAGACCTTGTTATGATCAAGGTTCTGTTCGATAAAGGCGCGGTCCCTCATCGCCGCTGCCCCTGCCGTGGCGGCGGCTGAATTGACGCTGAACGGACCCCTGATGGAGGCCAGCACCGCCAGAATGGCCGGCGGGAAATACCCCCAGCCAAGCCGTAATGCCCCCAGCCCGTAGATTTTGGAAAACGTCCTCAGCATCACGACATTATCGTGGCGTTCCACCAGATCAGCCCCGTTGGTGTAGTCAGCATCGTCAGCATCAACGTATTCGGCATAGGCACTGTCCAGCACGATGATGACATGGCCGGGAACCTGGGCGATGAGGCGTTCGATATCATCACGCGGCACCATGGTGCCGGTGGGGTTATTCGGGTTGGCAACAAAGATCAGGCGGGTTTTTTCCGTCACCGAGGCGAGGATGTTATCGACCGAAACCGTCAGCCCGTCATCATCGGCAACCACGGGAACACCGCCAGCGATTCGGATCGCCTGCGGGAAAACAAGAAAGCCGTATTGGGTGTGGATCGCTTCATCGCCTTCCTCAAGATAGGCTGTTGCCAGCAGGCCGATCAGCTCATCCGATCCGTTGGATGGCAGGATCATGCCGGGGTTCAGCCCCTCAGCCTCGGCGATGGCCGTCACCAGATCATGGTCGATCTGCTGCGGGTAGCGATGCAACTCAGCCCCGAGGGAGGCGAGCGCTTCCTGTGCCTTGGGTGATGGGCCGAGCGCACCTTCATTGACCGACAGGCGGATGATCCGGCCTTCGGGCAAGGCGGCGACTTCGGGCCGGTACGATACCAGCGATTGAATAGCGCGTTTCGGTTCAGGTGAAGACATGGCGTTCAGTTCAGTGTCACGGCTGTTGGATAATACCAAGCAAGTTGGGTGTAGCCGGAGCATAGCCGTTGATGGGCTTCACGCCAATAGCATCGTGAACAAGAGTGATATCATGCATCGACGCATCAGGCAGGAACGGCGCAAGCAGCGCAATCCTGTTCAGCGACGGGGCATCCTGGAGCGGCGTGAGCGCGGTGATATAGACATCTTCACCCCGGTCACGGCGTTGGGCCAGCGCCTGCCACCATGAGTTATTATCCCGATGCGGGTTATCATCCCGATGCGGGACATCATCCCAATGT
>CENU01073580.1_pt1 | contig 16879 bp, 14 predicted proteins | sample 361331 | NCBI WGS metagenome assembly CENU01 (sample SAMEA2619766, study PRJEB7988) | marine metagenome | isolation source: saline water (ENVO:00002010), including | reverse complement strand
GCTGCGGCCGACGGAGTTGCAACCGTATTATCTGCCGATAATCCGGCCTATGAGCATCAGCTCGCCGAAAATGTGAGCCTGTTGGTGGCAGACTTGGCGGCTGACTACGACTATGTGGTCGCGCCGGCAACAGCCAACGGAAAGAACACCATGCCACGAGTCGCGGCACTCCTCGATGTCGCGCAAATCTCTGACATTACCGCTGTGGTCAGCGCGGATACATTTGAGCGTCCTATCTACGCGGGTAACGTGATAGCTACTGTGCGCTCAAGCGATGCGAAGAAGGTGATCACTGTTCGAACCACCGGTTTCGATGCTGTAGCAGCAGAGGGGGGTAGTGCGGCTATCGAGTCAGTGGCTGCTGTGCACAACGCTGGTGTCTCTACTTTCGTTGGCGAGGAGGTAGCTGTATCTGATCGCCCAGAGCTTACATCAGCTTCTGTGGTAATTTCCGGGGGTCGCGGCATGCAAAACGGCGATAACTTCACTATGCTAGAAGGCATCGCAGACAAGTTAAATGCGGCCATTGGCGCGTCACGCGCCGCAGTTGATGCAGGCTTTGTACCCAACGATTACCAGGTCGGACAGACCGGTAAGATCGTCGCACCGGATCTCTACATTGCTGTTGGTATCTCAGGCGCTATTCAGCACCTAGCTGGCATGAAAGACAGTAAAGTCATCGTAGCGATCAACAAGGACGAAGATGCGCCAATCTTCCAAGTAGCCGATTACGGTCTTGTTGCGGATCTGTTTTCTGCCTTACCAGAACTCGAAGCGGCTCTCTGAGCCGCTCACTTTGCCAAAAATAGGGGGAAATTATGGCGAAAAGTAATCTCGACGATAGCACAGCCGATGCCATCGTCGCTGTGGTGGTTGTGTCTGTAGTTGTGCTGGCAGTAGTTAATTGGCTAGCAGGCTTGCCAGCCTAACCCACAGCATTGCCCCGGCGGCGCTCTATGCGAGCGACTAAGCCCTACGACGGCGCTAACTGCTCCAGTTTGTAAGATGACGACCAGAGCCGGTGACCGATGTGTCACCGGCTTTTTTTCATTCTGCCCTTGATTGCTGCCCAACCATCGGAAAGCGAGCGGTGGGTGCCGAGTATCCACCTGTTAATAGGTATCTGGACGCTTACGTTTTGATCACCGGCTGTTCTGTCCAGATCGACAAAATGATATTCTTTAGTCACAACGCGTTGAGACCTTTGACATGATCACTATCACCGAATCAGCTCGCAGCTACCTCAAAGAGCTCCTAGACAAGCAAGAGGACGCTTTGGGCGTCAGGGTTTTCATCAATAACCCAGGCACTCCCAGAGCCGAGACCTGCATCGCTTACTGTCGCGAAGGTGACAAGCAAGCGTCAGATGAGGCGTTTGATTTTGAATTATTTCAAGCATGGATTGAGGCGAGAAGCCTCCCGTTCTTGGAAGACGCCGTAGTTGACTACGCCAAGGATAAAATGGGTGGACAACTGACTATCAAAGCGCCTAACGCCAAGATGCCGCGCGTTGATGCCGACAGTCCGATTGAAGACCGTATTAATTACGTACTGTACAACGAGGTAAATCCATCGCTCGCATCACATGGTGGTGACGTGTCGTTAGTAGAGATTACCGACGAGAATGTGGCCATTCTACGCTTCGGGGGGGGCTGTCAGGGCTGCTCAGCCGTTAGCATTACGCTCAAAGATGGTGTGGAAAAGACGTTGATCGAGCAAATCCCCGAACTCACGGGCGTTCGCGATATGACTGATCACACCGATCGAAGTAACGCCTACTACTAGCGCTGACTCAATACAGCTCTGACTGAGCTAGCCAGCGATCTCAGCGTTTTCTCGGTGTCATCCCAGCCCATGCATGCGTCGGTGACTGATACACCGTACTCGAGATCAGATAAATTTTTTGGAATGTTTTGACGGCCTGGATTCAGGTGGCTCTCCAGCATGACTCCAATGATCGAGCGGTTTCCTTGCTCGATCTGACTCGCAATGTTGTCGACCACAAGGGGCTGAACATTGTGATCTTTACCTGAATTGGCATGACTACAGTCCACCATGATGTTTGGCGCCAAGCCAGCGCCAGTCAATGCCTCTTCACACCGGCTGATATGAACACTGTCGTAGTTAGGTCCCGCACTACCACCGCGGAGTACCACATGGCCATAGGGATTACCTTTGGTCTCGAAAATCGAGACTGCACCATCTGAGTTGATTCCCAAAAATCGGTGGGGATGCGCCACTGACTGCAACGCATTGATGGCGACTTCCAGCCCACCATCGGTACCATTTTTGAAGCCAACAGCAGAGGACAGACCACTCGCCATTTCACGATGGGTTTGCGATTCCGTTGTTCGCGCACCAATGGCGGACCAACAGATCAAATCTTGAAGATACTGTGGCGTGATTGGGTCGAGTGCCTCAGTGGCGGTAGGCAGCCCCATCGCCAATAAGTCACGCAATAACTCACGACCCATGGCCAAGCCAGCTTCGATATCAAAAGAGTCATCCAAGTGAGGGTCATTGATCAGGCCTTTCCAACCAGTCGTGGTTCGCGGTTTTTCGAAATACACCCGCATGACGATGTACAGACTGTCAGATAGCTCATCAGCAATCGCTTTAAGCTTCTCGGCATAAACCAATGCTGAATCCACATCATGAATCGAGCAGGGGCCTACCACAACGAAGAGTCGTGGATCGTCTCTGTCTAAGATTGAGTTGATCGTATGTCGAGCGGCACTGACAAAGTCGAAAACCGAACGGTCAACGCGAACAGACTCTCGCAAATCGGCAGGCGCAATCAGTGTTTTTTGAGCGGCCACATTGATATTGTGAACACTTGGCGATGTCATATCGTGTATCCCAGTCTTTGTGCGGTGCGGAGTCTACATCGAGAAGCTGGCTCCGTCATGATAAATGAGGTTTTTAAGCGAAGCTCAGGGCGCACTTACTGACAGGTGGCGACGATAGAGGGTATTAGCATAGACGAAGTAAACGATGAAGCGTTGCGGGAAGCCCTAGCGCGCGGCGTCACAATCTTAACGCCTACACACCGGTATGCCCGCGATCTTAGCCAACGGTTTCGAGACAGGGAGGCAGAAGTTTCTGCTACGTCTTCACAGATTCTCAGTGTGGACCGGTGGGCAGAGGGGCGGTGGAGACATCTTGCAGAGCAAGGTCTCTGTGAGCCAAGGCGCCTACTAAACACCTACGAGCGACAGACTGTGTGGCGAGATATCGTCGTGTCGGAGATCGAATCCCGCGATGCTGAATTCGCTCTGATCCAACCCCAGGTGGCGAGCCAACTCGCTCAACGCTGCCGAGAAATCATGAAAACCCACCGGGTGCCGTGGTCGATCCAGGGTATAAAAAGTATTTTCTCAATCGAATTTGATACTAAAGTCTTTTATGAGTGGTTGAGTGCATGCGATCGTTTGTTGGCGAAGAAGCAGTGGCTGTTCCCCGAGGATTTGCACGAAGTCATCAGCCAAGCCACAGTGAATAAATCCGGGGAAGTTTGGCTTTTAAATCATCCAGCACCCACACCAGCATTGAAAGAGGCCATCGAGGTCTGTTTTGAGTCTTCAACTTGGTTCGAACTCACGCCATGGCGCGATCCGGAGCCTGCCCTGCAGTTCGAATCTAAGTCCCAGGAGTTGAAGGCGGCAGCGATATGGGCACTGGACACGCAGGCAACTCCAGGAGCTTCGTGCGCCATTGTATTGAGTAACTATCAAGAGGATCGAGCCGAGCTGGAATATCGCTTGCGTGAGGCCTTTCAGTGCCTGGACGCCGAGTATACCGCGCTGCCAGTGACTTTTAGTCGAGGATTGGAGTTATCCAGAGTACCTGTATTTCGGGATTTATTGCTTTTGCTGCGCCTGCTCGAGGGTGACCTCACGCGTAATGGGCTAGTTGCGCTTCTTAGGTCGCCTTATCTCGTCGGTCGACAGCCGCCCAAAAGCTTTGCAACCCTTATTGAACGATTGTTTGCTACGCGAAAAGCAAGGCTAAATATTGCGGATATTCGTTCGCTAATGACGAAAGAAGATCGGGAGCAACGGTTGCTGTCGGGTCTTTTGCAGGCTCGCGATGCTCGCTGGCATACCAAGAAATACAGCGTTGGCGAATGGCGCACCGCGCTTATCGAACTCATTGATCAAATTCGCTGGCCCAGCCAAACAGCGTTGGATTCACTGGAGTACCAGCAGGTATCGCAGCTTACCAACGTGCTTGACTCCATCGAAATGAATCCAGCGCTTGGTCGAGAGATAAGTCTCACGCGATTCATCCAAGAGTTAGAAACCGCATTAAAAGGCCAGTTATTTCAGCCTAAAACCGATCAGCACCTCATTACTGTGTTAGCACTGCAGGACGCGGTCGGGCTGGAGTTCGAATCGGTACGAGTGGTCGGTACCTCCAGCCAACATCTTCCCAGCACGGTCGCGCCACTCGCGTTTATTCCACAGGCGGTAAAGCGCCAATTTGGAATCGATGTTGATGACATGGTTGCCGAGCAAAGGCGGGTCGGAGCTATGCTAGAGGCCCTTCGAAGCAATGCCGAAAGCTTTCAGATGACAATGAGCCGCCAGATCGATGGGGCTGCGAACCTCTCGAGTATCTTTTGCTCTGAGCTCGTTCCAGCGGATAGCAATATTTTGACCGTTGAGCGCTGGGTCGGCCCTGGAGACCAAGAGTCTCTTGAGCATCTTGTCGCAGATGAGACCACCTCATTACCCAGACCACATGCCAGCAAAGGGGGAACAGGACTACTTCAGAGCCAGGCCGATTGTGGTGTGCAAGCCTGGTTGAGACATCGTATGGGGCTGAAACCACTTAAAACCGCTGACATAGCGCTTAACGCTCTAGACCGTGGGACGACCCTACACCGAGCGCTAGAGTTGCTTACAAAGCGTTTGAACGACCGGCAGGCGTTTCTAAGCTGCACCGACGGCGACGCCCTCAGTATTTGCGAAGAGGCCGCTCGAGGCGCTGTGAATCATTTGGACAGTGATGTACGCCAGCGCGTCGGAGGAGGGATTCTTAAACTTGAGGAGGCTCGACTAAAAGAAACCTTGCTCACTTGGATCGATTTTGAACGAACAAGAACAATTGAATTTGAAATAGAGCAACGTGAATACAAGATATCGTGGCTGCACAACGGGTTAGAGCTTAACGTCACTGCAGACCGTATCGACCGCTTGGAATCTGGCGATACGCTGATCATCGATTATAAAAGCAGCCCGAGCCCCTCAATCTATCCTTGGGTTAATCCTGTGCTTCGCTTGCCGCAGCTACCTGCCTACGCCATTGCTACTCAGCGCTTGGGCGCAATTGGTATCGCCGCACCCAAGCGCAAGGATCCCGAGCTGTTGATCGCTGGCAGTGCGGTGGGAATTGCCGCTGTCGATACTAAAGCTCAAAAAGCCATGGACAAGGCAGGCTTGAGTGACACAGCTGCTTTAGTCGTGCATTGGGACGCCCTGTTAGCCAATCTCGTCGACGACTACCTCAACGGAAGCCTGACGCTCCCTGAGTCCGACAGTGTGTGCAGGCTCTGTGACTTCCATGCTATTTGCAGAATAAGACTGACCGAGGATGAGCAGGACGCGGAACTCGAGGGGAGCAGGTAAATGAGTGATCAAGCTATTCGAGCACGCTTGCTTAAGACCGACGAGAGCTTTTGTGTCACGGCGCCTGCTGGATCGGGCAAGACTAGTGTACTGACACAGCGCATCCTCTCGTTGCTTGCCAAGGTTGATAAACCAGAGCAGGTATTAGCAATCACTTTTACCCGTAAAGCAGCGGCAGAAATGAAGTCGCGCGTTCTCGAAGCACTAGTGGCGGCCAAGCAACACAAAAAAGCAACATCAGAGCATGAACAACTCACCATCGACCTTGCAAAGCGGGCGATTGAACACAGTCATCAAACCGGCAGGGAGATCCACGCAGAGTCTCTGAACATTAAGACGATCGATGGTCTTTGCGGCTATTTGAGTCGCGGCATGCCGCTATTGAGTGGTTTGGGAGGGAGTGTCGGTCTCGTGGAGGACGCGTCGCCCCTTTATCGTGAGGCTGTTGAGGGACTTTATGCACAACTGCCTGCCGACAATGATTATGCTGATTCACTCAGGGCGCTTCTGCTGAGTTTTGACAACGACTGGCAGCGGCTGTCAGAGCTACTGCTGGACCTCTTATCGCGAAGGGCCGATTGGCTCAGAGAGCTCGGCCAGCACATCTCCCCTCAGCAATCTGAAACCGCTATCCGCAGCAACATCGCAGGGAATATTGAGTCGAGGTTGGCGATCGCGGCTCAGTCAATATCAACGCCGCAACTAGAGCTGGTAAAAACCTTGGCCATACGAGCGGCGATGCGGATCGCCGCCACCTATGCCGAGGGAGCCAATAGCTCGAGGACGATTCCTCTCTGTCCTGAAGGCGACTTTTCGTTAGCCCCTACCACCGACTGCCTAAAATACTGGCAGTGGCTCTGTCGACTAATCCTGAAGGGCGACGACGACGTTCGAGCGCGTCTGACGGTAAGCGAGGGATTTGGCCCCGATGCCAAGGAAGACAAAGAGGAGCTATCTGCCTTTCTAAGTTTGGTCGCGCAAAACTCAGTGCTTCACGACATATTTGTCGAAATAAGAGCGTTACCACTGCTGGAAAATAGCCTAGACGACTGGCAGGGTGTTTTACATCTCTCTCGCGTTTTGCCGCTGTTGTCCGCACAATTGCTCACTGTATTTCAAAAATACGGCCAGGTTGACTATGCCCACATCGCGATAGCTGCGGAGGATGCGCTGGGACCTGATGACATGCCCACCGATCTAGCCCTCCGATTGGATTATCAAATTTCCCATATTTTGGTGGATGAATTCCAAGACACCTCACTGTCTCAATTCCGCCTTTTGACTCGTCTTTGTCGGGGTTGGCAGGAGCACAATTCGGATCCCAAGCAAAGCAAGCGAACCCTCTTTTTGGTGGGTGACGCGATGCAAAGCATTTACGGGTTTCGACATGCCAATGTCAGTCTCTTTGTCCGAGCCGCTACTGACGGCGTCGCGGGCATACCGCTAACAAGTCTCGCGTTAACCATGAACTTTCGCTCCCAGGCGGGGCTCGTGTCGTGGGTGAACACCCATTTTGAGCCCTTACTCCCAGAGGCTGCAGATTTACGGTTAGGCGCCGTTCCTCAGACCAAAGCTGAGGCACATCATGAAACGTCCCGTGAGCCTGCGGTTCAAATTCACGTTTACCCGGATGACCGGATGCGGGAGGCTGAAGCCACGGCCATAAGAATCTTGGAGCTGAGAAAGAGTGAACCTGATAGCTCAATAGCTGTTTTAGGACGCTCGAGGCCCGCGCTACAGCCCACAGTGCAAGCACTGTTGGCTGAAGGCCTCGAGATCAACGGGAGCGACTTAACCGCCTTAGAAAAGCGCCCAGTGATCAATGATTTGCTATCGCTGTGCCGCTATCTCGCCAACCCAGCGGATCGGGTTGCCTACAGTGCCCTGCTCAGGAGCCCACTTTGTGGGATGACCGCAGCTGATATAGAGATAATGTCACGCATAGAGCGCAGTCAGTCAGAGGTCTTCGATCCATCGCCCGTAGATCTGATCGGTGACGAATTGAGCCCCGATGGATCGATGAGACTCAAACACCTTCGGGCTGGTTTGCAGTGGGCAGAATCGAAACGTGACCGACTCGATCTAGCGGTTTGGATCGAGCTCACCTGGCTGAAGCTGGGCGGTGCTTTAGCCTCTAATGAAGCCGATCTCTCCGACGCCGAAGCTTTTCTTAGCAAACTCCGGAGCTTCGAGAAAGCCGGGCAAGGCTTCGATATCGAAGGTCTAAGTCGCTGGGCAGCCGATTCGTTTTCAAGCTCTGAAAAAGGTCAGGATGCAATCGAAGTGATGACTTTACACAAGAGTAAAGGACTAGAGTTCGATCATGTTTTTATTGTTGGCTGTGGTCAGCGAGATCGAAGCAGTGATAGAGCGCTTTTGCATTGGCATCGCGATCCGGAAAACGGATTTTTGATTGCAGCACGCCCCGAGGATAATCAAAGCGAAGGCCTCTATAACTACCTTCATTGGATGCAGAAGACTCGGGAAGGCTACGAAGCGATCCGACTTTACTATGTTGGCGTTACCCGCGCGAAGGTAAGTTGCTGCCTATCAGGTACGAGACCATCAGCGTCTGTATGGCCACCCAAGCCCGGTAATAATATTTTTGGACGGCTCTGTGAAGTGGCGAGCATCTCCTGCCATTACCACGATCCCATTATTGCCGATAACGAAGGCTCGTCTCAAAAGAAACGCCCACTGACGTTATCGAGACTCACCAGCAATTCAATAAATCGACTCAACCTTGCTCAAGGGTATCCAAGCACTCAAGGCCCACCCGCAGAGAGCGTGCTTCACGATCTAACCTTCGCCGACAACCTCGAAGCGAGACGCTTTGGTACCGTGTTACATCGTGGGCTGGAATTGCTCGCTGAGAGGTCAGAACTGCCGGAGCGCTGCCCTGACGCAATTATTCATGCAATGCGGTTTGGTTTGACCCAGCTCAGCTCAAGCCAGTCGGTTACGGCCGACCAGTTAGATTCATTGGAACAGGATTTGAACAGGGTACTGTCAGTACCTGAGACCCGATGGGCCCTCGAAGGACATCTGGATGCCCACAACGAGTTCGAGCTCTGGCTGGAAAATGAGCAGCGACAAGTCATTATCGATAGAACTTTTATCGACGCGAGTAGCGGGATACGCTGGGTGATCGACTATAAAACGAGCAGTCCAACAATCGGTCAAGACAACAGCGCGTTTTTGCAGGATCAAACAGAGCGGTATCGCGCTCAATTACAGCAATATGGCGATGCTATTCGTAGCTGGGATTTGCAGTTAGGGCAAGCACGGGAAGTCAAAGCCGCACTGCTTTTCAGCAGAGCGGCTCAGGTTCACGAAGTTCATCTCTAAGCAGGCCCCAAAGGCACCACGCCAGTCGGGTTGATCGAGCTGTGACTGCCGTAGTAATGCCGCTTGATGTGGTCCTGGTTGATTGTCTCAGCAACCCCAGGGTGAGCCGCTAGCCGGGCGGTATAATCCGCGAGCGCGGGCATCTCGCTAATCTTGTGTCGATTCAATTTAAAGTGACCGTGATACACCGAATCAAATCGGATAAGCGTGGTAAATAGACGCCAGTCGGCCTCAGTCAGTTGATCACCTACAAGATAGTCGCGGTCAGATAAGCGCTGCTCGAGCCAATCGAGCGCATCGAAGACTCGGTGATATTCCTCCTCGTAAACGGCTTGCTCGGTAGCGAATCCCGCCTTGTAAACGCCGTTATTGATATCGTGATAAATCCGCTCATTAACTGCGTCGATCTCTTGCTGCAAGGCATCGGGATAAAAGTCCAGCGAGTTACCGGTCAGCGCATTAAACGACGTATTAAAAATCCGTAGGATTTCAGAGCTTTCATTGTTAACGATGCTACTTGTCGTCTTGTCCCAGAGGACAGGGACTGTCACCCGTCCCTCGTAATCTGGGTCAGCCTTGAGATAGATCTGATACATGTAGTCAGCCCCGGTTTCGGAGTCTGGCTGGCTGAAGACCCAGCCGTTCTCGAGCATGAGTGGATCAACCCCACTCACCGTAATGTGCTCCGTTAAGCCTTTAAGGACGCGAAATATGAGCGTTCTATGCGCCCAGGGACAAGCGAGAGATACAAACAGATGATATCGACCAGACTCCGGTGGTAGGGCAGTACCTTCTGCAATAGCTCGTCTGAAGCAACTGTCCTGACGGATAAAGCGACCGCCATTACCGTCTGTGTCGTACCATTGATCGACCCATTGTCCGTTTACTAGGAGACCCATTTTTACCCCTCTCGTATCAAAGCATCTGCACTAAAACGCCCACTACCCGCCACACTTAGCGATAAACTCATAGCCAACAGAGACAGTGCGAACTCATACCCATTGTTGCTAATGAAAAACCCATTCGCCAAATGGACCGAAAACAGCGCAACCAGCATGACCACACTAGCCAGAATTGCTACGGGGCGAGTCATCAGACCGATTAGCATCGCAATACCACCGAAAAACTCGATTCCACCAGCAGCTTGGAGTTAGTGGCAGAAACGATAGCTGACGCCCCGCCAATGCCTCAACTGCTGATGGCCTGGAGGAATGACAGTCGAGAGGCTGTGCTTCGCGATCTCATCGAGGAATGCTCATCTCTGATACAACACGACTAGCCCTCGTCCTTCCAGCCGCGGATCGAAGCAAATACGTCGGCGGGAGCGCGGCTATCGAGCTGCCTGTTCTCCGTTAGATTGGCGACGATCTCGTCACTGTCCCAGCGAAGAAAGGGGTTGATAGCGCACTCAACTTCGATGCTCGAGGGTACTGTGGGAATATCGCGCTCACGAAGTGCCGCACAATTTCGTGCGTGCTCCATCAGGACCGCATTGCCGGGCTCAACTCTCTGGGCGAATGCCAAATTAGCCATGGTGTATTCGTGAGTGCAGTACACCTTTGTCGTCGAGGGGAGGGCCTTCAATTTAGCTAGCGACGCCTGCATCATCGGGAATGTTCCCTCAAATACGCGGCCACAGCCCCCCACGAACAAGGTGTCGCCGCAAAACAGAATCGACTCGGAGCGGTTGTAATAAGCAATATGGTCGAGCGTGTGACCGGGCACTTCCAACACGTCAAACTCAACCCCAAGAACGTCAGCGGAGTTCCCATCGACCACTATTTCATCGATATCACTGATTTTTGGATTATTAGGGCCAACCACCCGACATTGAGTGGCTGCTTTAAGCTCATTTACGCCACCTGTGTGATCAAAGTGGTGATGAGTAATCAGAATGGTATCGAGTGTTAGGCCTCGCGCTTGAAGCACGGCTAATACGGGTGCGGCGTCACCTGGGTCCACCACCCAAGCTCGATCGTCTCGAACCCCCATCCAGATATAGTTATCGGAGAAAGCTGGAATTGGTGTGATGGTGAGCATTGGGAAATGAACCTCGCATAAACCTTTGAATGTACACCGGGAAAAGATACCCTTTGGGCATGGGAAATCCTAGCGTCGCAAAGTTATCCTCGTCTGTACGGCACAATCTCGCTGGCTGGTATGCCGATTCAGCGGTGGGCGCTCGTCTACGCCAGCAACTGATGGACGAGCTGGATTTGCAACTTGAGCGTTTATTCGGCTACCACACCGTATTTTTGGGCGTCATGCCTAATTTGCCGCTGGAGTCGTTGGCACGGTCGCAGGCAAGTATTGTGGCGTCACCAATGCCATCAAACGGATCCACCGGTCCAGTGGTGATCTGCGAAGATGAATGGCTGCCCTTTGAGACGGAGTCGGTAGATACTGTCGTGGTATTCCATGGACTAGAAGTCGCAGGAGACCCGCGCCAGGTACTGCGTGAGATTCAGCGGATTCTCGTACCCAATGGCAACCTACTTATCGCTGGCTTCAACCCAGAAACCGCATTCGGGCTCGCTTGGTATTTGCGACGCTTTGTGTCGCCGAGGCGCTGGCGCGACCTTAAATTAGAGCGCCTCCCAAGGTTGATTGACTGGTTGACCTTACTTAATTTTAAATGCGATAAACCCGAGCATAAGCTTGTGCTCCGACCTTTTGGAAAGGGAAGGCTTTTTGACTGGATGGCAGCGATTGATGATTGGCTAATCGACCACAGAGTGCCATTGGGTGGCGCATTTGTGCTTCATGCCAAGAAGCAGGTCACTGCAGGTGTCTCATCAGTGCAGCGTCGTCAGCGGAGAGCTCGACTTGTACCACTGCCTGTTTCGCGTCCCGCCGTCGGCGCCGAACCTCACCGAAATCAAGGCACAAACTCGCTGAATGAAGAAAGTTGAGGCCTTCACCGATGGAGCCTGTCGTGGCAATCCCGGACCAGGCGGGTGGGGCGTGTTGCTTCGGTTCGGCGGACACGAAAAAGAGCTGAGCGGCGGGGCTACCGACACTACCAATAATCGTATGGAACTCAGCGCAGCGATTGAAGCGCTGAAGGCTCTCAGCGAGACTTGTCAGGTTACACTGACCACGGATTCGACGTATGTGCGAGATGGTATTACTCAATGGGTGACCAAGTGGAAAGCCAATGGTTGGAAAACCGCCGCCAAGAAGCCGGTCAAAAATCAAGATTTATGGATTGCCCTAGATCAAGAGTGTCAGCGACATTCCGTTGACTGGCAATGGGTCAAGGGTCACGCAGGTCATCCAGAAAATGAGCGCGCTGACCAACTCGCCAACGCCGGCATCGACGCCCTGAAAGAACAATAATGCGCCAAATAGTGCTCGATACCGAAACAACAGGCCTCGAAGTGACTCAAGGTCACCGGATCATTGAAATTGGCTGTGTCGAAATCCTTGATCGTAAGCTCACGGGTAACCATTACCACCAGTACGTCAAACCTGAACGCGCCATCGACCAAGGCGCCTTAGAGGTGCACGGTATTAGCGAGGAGTTCCTGGCTGACAAGCCTGTATTCGCTCGAGTTGCAGATGATTTTCTTGAATTTATCCGCGGCGCTGAACTCGTGATTCATAACGCGCCGTTCGACATCGGCTTCATCGATGCCGAGTTAAAACTGTGGAATCCGGCGCACCAGTCTGTGCTGGAAATTTGTCAAGTCACCGACTCGCTCCAGCTCGCCAGGAACAAGCATCCAGGGCAGCGAAATAGCCTCGATGCGCTGTGCCAGCGCTATGAGGTAGACAATAGCAATCGAACGCTGCACGGCGCCTTACTCGACGCCGAAATCCTTGCCGATGTCTATCTGCTGATGACTGGTGGGCAAACATCTCTTGGTCTGTCACCGGAAACAGAGACGTCAAACACATCTTCCTCGGGCTTGGGTCAAATCAGACGTCTCTCAAGTGAAAGAAAGCGCCTAAAGGTAGTACCGCCCACTACCGACGAACTAGAACGTCACGAGGACCGCCTCAGCGCCCTCGAGGGCGGCGCTGAAGCCGGAGTGGTGTGGCGCCGTTAGACGCCACCGATCGCCTCAAAGCGTGTAGATGACCGCCGTAAGGCCCACCGCAGTAAGAACAATCGTGTAAGGCACCGCCATAATCACCATTCGACCGTACGAAAGTCGAATGAGCGGTGCTAATGCCGAGGTCAGCAGGAATAAAAATGCAGCCTGACCGTTCGGTGTCGCCACCGAGGGCAGATTGGTTCCCGTGTTAATTGCAATTGCGAGTTGGTCGAACTCGGCTCGAGTAATAACGCCATTATCTAACGCCTGCTTCACCTCTGAGATGTAGACAGTCGCGACAAATACGTTGTCGGAGATCATCGACAATACGCCATTAGCCAAAAAGAACATGGCCGGTCTAACGCTACTCTCCATCGCTAACACCGCGTCAATCACAGGTGTAAACAGATGCTGCTCATGAATAACAGCAACAATTGCGAAGAACACTACGAGCAGGGCGGTGAAGGGCAGCGCCTCCTCAAAAGCGTGTCCGAGCTTGTGCTCTTCGACGATACCGTTGAAGGCAGTCAGCAAGACGATGACCATCAAACCGATCAAACCCACGGCTGCCAAATGGAGGGCGAGTCCAACTACTAGGACAGCAGCCACTAGGGCCTGAATTACCAGGCGCGCGTTAGATTCCGGCGTGGCCTTTGCGTTTTCCTGTGCTTGGAACTCTTCTAGAACGGTCCTAACTTTGGGTGGCAACTGTGCGCCATAACCAAACCACCCCGTCTGCTCGAGTAAGAGACAGGTCGCGAATCCAGCGACCGCGACGGGCATGGTAATCGGCGCCATGAACATGAAAAACTCCTGGAAATCCCAGCCTGCAACTGTAGCAATCAGGAGGTTTTGAGGTTCGCCAACCAAGGTGCAGACACCGCCCAGCGCTGTTCCGACAGCGCCGTGCATTAGCAGGCTTCTCAGAAATGCTCTGAAGCCCTCGAGATCGGCCTCGTTTTCCGCTTTCACCGCGTCGTCTGTGGTGTGGTCATGGTGAGCATCGTCAAACGCGGTGCCTGATGCGACCTTGTGATAGACCGTAAAGAAGCCAACACCAACGCTGATCAGCACTGCCGTAACGGTCAACGCGTCCAGAAAAGCTGAGAGGACCGCCGCAACCATGGAAAACAGAAGCGACAATAACTTTTTGGAGCGAACGCGCAGCAGCAACTTGGTGAAGATATAAAGCAGCAACTCCTTCATGAAATAGATACCAGCTACCATGAACATGAGTAGCAGAATCACCTCAAAATTGGCTTCCGCTTCGTGGAACACCGTATATGGATCAGCCATACCAATGGCAACCGCCTCAATCGCCAGCAAGCCACCCGGTTGCAACGGATAACACTGCAATGCCAGAGCAAGCGTGAAAATAAACTGCGCGATTAGAACCCAGCCAGTGATAAACGGTCCCACCGTATAGAGCAAAATTGGGTTGATAATCAAAAACGCAATAATCGTTTTCTTGTACCAGTCAGGTGAAGAGCCGAGAAAGTTATGCCAGTAGGGATTGACTGCCGTCTGATTCATGTTGATACATCCTTTATTGTCTTTGGCGAGTGCGACCGCACCGACCATGCATACGCGTGCGTCGAATATATGGACGCTCAGAGCGGAATCGAGAGTAAACGATTATGCGCTAACAATTCCAGCGACGCGGTAATAGTTTCGAAAACTCGTCATAGTTGTGAAGCGGTTTCAATGCAGCTGTGAAAAGAAAGCTCGGCCAGCTAGTATGCAATGCCCGACGGGAGATCAAAGATGTTGACATTCGATAGGCCAACCAGAGCGGCCGCGCCCAGTGATTTGGTGTGGGTGTTTCGCGGCCGAGAATTAGTGGGCTCACTGCTCGGGAGCCCCGGTGCTCCGATCCCATACGAAGAAGTCGCTGCTAATTTCTCTGTTCGAGAAGCACTAATTCCCGTGGGTTATCTAGGCGATGATGCGGTGTATGCAGCTGTTATTGATGAAGCTGAATTAGACATGATGCGATATGTGGGCAGCAACCTTTTTGGTTTGATCGGACGCATCGACGAATCGCTGTTTGATGCGATCGGTCGCGCCTATCAACTGCTGAATTGGGATCGCGACCATCGACATTGCGGTCGCTGTGGGTCCACAACGCAATTGGCTGATAAAGGACAATGCCGACAGTGTGAAACCTGCAACTTGAGCGTTTATCCTCGCTTGTCACCCTGCATTATCGTATTGGTGACCCGCGGGGGAGAGTGCCTATTAGCCGCTGCCGCAGGCGGAAACCGACGGTTCTACAGCGCTCTTGCGGGTTTTGTCGAACCGGGAGAAACCTGTGAACAAGCGGTAGCTCGCGAAGTCATGGAGGAGGTCGGTCTCGAAGTTGGCAACATCAACTACTTTGGGTCTCAACCCTGGCCATTTCCCGGGCAACTTATGCTGGGCTACACGGCAGAATGGAGTGCGGGAGAGATCAATGTCGATCCGGAGGAAATCGATGAGGCGCTGTGGTGTACTCCCGACCGATTGCCCCCGATACCACCACCCTTTAGTATCGCCGGGCAACTCATCAATTCGTTTGTAAAAAAACAAACTGGGGACTAGTCAGTTGGAATTTATTTATGAGTTGGGTCTTTTTACGGCCCAACTAGTGGTTGTCGCCGCTGTTATCGTCGTGAGCCTGTTACTTCTAGCCGCTGCCAATAAGGGTAGACGAGGGCAGGAAGAGGGATACATAGAGGTTCGCTCTATCAACGAGCGTTACGACGCGTACGTCAGCGCGATCCGAGAGATTACCGAGGACGAGCACGCCGCTAAAGCACGCGCTAAACGCGAGAAACAAGCAGCGAAGGCTGATCAGAAGACTGCGAAAAAGAAGGCCAAGGCACTCGCGAAGGGCGAGGAGGGGGCCGATGCTGATAACAAACCTAGGATTTTCGTGCTCACCTTTGAAGGGGATGTCAACGCATCACAAGCCGACGCTTTACGCGAGGAGATATCAGCTCTGCTACCCGAGGCAACATCCAATGACAAGGTCCTTATTCGGCTTGAAAGCCCTGGCGGTGTTGTCCATGGCTATGGCCTAGCCGCGAGTCAACTACAGCGGATTAAAGACGCCGGCATCGAATTGGTCGTCGCGGTCGATAAAGTGGCTGCCAGTGGTGGCTACATGATGGCCTGTGTCGGCTCAAAAATCCTTGCTGCGCCCTTTGCCATCATCGGCTCGGTCGGTGTGGTCGCCCAACTTCCCAACTTTCATCGACTGCTTAAGAAGAACGACATTGATTTCGAGACATTCACAGCGGGAGAGTTCAAGCGAACGGTAACGGTCTTCGGTGAAAACACCGACAAAGGACGCCGAAAGTTCGAGAGTGAGCTTGAAGAAACTCACGAACTGTTTAAGTCATTTGTCTCAGCGCATAGACCAGACCTTGATGTCGGTAAGATTGCAACCGGGGAGATCTGGTACGGTCAACAAGCTATCGACAACGGACTCATTGACGAAGTAATGACATCTGATAGCTACTTACAAGCGAACTCAGAATCATCTGATCTGGTCGAGGTCCGTTACCGCCAAAAGCAAAAGTTAGCCGAAAAACTGGGAGTAGGTGCCGAAAACATGGTGGACCGAATGGTGACGCGCCTCTGGAAACGGCTCAACGAGAGTAAGTTGCCTTAAGACATGCGGCTTTCGCTCCTGAGAGGTGCACTGGCACACTCAATGGCGAAGAGTTTGAAAATCGGGCAGATCTGACAAGATTAATGAAGCCATCAGGTGACGGGTGAGGAGGCGCTCAACACTTGCTGTACACATCTACAGGCTCGCATCCGCTCGTAATAGATGTCGACTTCATACAACAATAATCTCTTAACCAATTGAATTTT
>CENU01050752.1_pt1 | contig 16886 bp, 20 predicted proteins | sample 361331 | NCBI WGS metagenome assembly CENU01 (sample SAMEA2619766, study PRJEB7988) | marine metagenome | isolation source: saline water (ENVO:00002010), including | reverse complement strand
GCACTCGATTTTGAATCGAGCGCGTCTACCAATTCCGCCACTTCGGCTTAATTAATTGTAAAATCTAATACTACATTGATTTCAATGTTAAATAGATAAATTATTTTGTGGATAATACCACCTAAGATGGAAATTCAAAGAAAATGCTTAACTTTCTAATCAACCCAGATATTGAATTTGAAACAGAAGAAGTCAAAAATATTATCGAAACCAATAAGGTAATTTATGCCATTTCCACTGGATCTAGTTTCGATCTAAATACTCTAAAAAAAGCTGCAAAGATTAATAATTTTCCAATTCCCAAAAAAAATAAAAAGAATTTTTTTCAACTCAAGGGGGCGAGAAGACTTTTTCCTTGGCAGACTCCAAGAAGAAGAAATCCAAGAGAACTTCATGAGCTAGTCAAAGATTCTGATGCCGCAAAAAAAATTATTATTCCTGTTGATATTTTTTGGGGAAAATCTCCGGATAGACAAGATCATTGGGTAAAACTTATTTTTCGCGATTCATGGGAAGGTGGTTCATTTCTAAGAAACCTTTTAAAGGTGATATTTAACGGTAGGCAAGCTAATGTTTTTTTTCACAAACCATTAGAATCAGAAGAAATTTTTACTCAGAAAAAATCTTCTTCCCATCTAGTTTTAAAGACCGATAGGCTTTTGAGAGCTAGATTTAGAAAAAATAGACAAGCAAAACTTGGTCCAGACATATCTAACAGAAGAACTCTAATTCACTCTATCTTGAATTCATCCTCTGTTAAAAAAGAAATAAGTAATTTTTCGAAAGGATCAAAAAAAGTTGAAGCTGCCCAAAATAAAAGAGCTTACAAATATGCACTAGAAATTTGCTCCGACATCTCTTATCCAGTTATTTATTTATATGACAAAGCCCTTAATTGGTTTTGGAACAATAGATATGATGGCTTAGAGATTATTGGCATCGAGAAAATCAATGATCTTGCAGTTGGCAATTCTTTGATTTACACCCCTTCCCATAGGAGTCACATTGATTATCTTGCTCTTTCTTTCAAGCTCTACACTCATAATCTCATGCTTCCTCAAATTGTTGCCGGCAAAAATCTCAACTTGCCAGTCTTAGGAAGAATTTTAAGAAATGGAGGAGCATTTTTTATGAGAAGATCTTTTGGCGCTAATAAGCTTTACTCAAAAGTATTTTTTGAACACCTAAGAAAGCTTTTTCAAAGAGGATATTCTATCGAGTTTTTCCCAGAAGGAGGCAGAACGAGAACTGGGAGACTCCTTAGTCCAAGGCCAGGAATTATTTCGATGATTATTAAATCATTTCAAGATATGGACGAAAGAGACGTTAAATTTTTACCAATTTCCATAACTTATGAAAAAGTTCTAGAGGGCAAATCATATCTAAGGGAGTCGAAGAGACGTAAAAAGGAAAAAGAAAGTATTTTCTCAATTTTTTCTACGATTAGTGATTTTAGAGGATATCTAGGAAATGCTTATCTTCAATTTGGGGAGCCCATTGATCTAAAGTCCTTTTTGGATGAGCACGCTCCTAAATGGCGAGAAGAGACAATAGATTTAAGTGATGAAATGGATAAAAGTTCTTGGCTTTTTGAAATAACCCCACTCTTGGGGAATAAAATAATGTCAAATATTAATAAAGCTACTGTTGTTAGTTCAACAAGTTTATTCGCTTCTGCAATTTCCGGTTTTGATAAGAATCAAATTAGCACAGATATAGTGTTCAATCGAATTGAGTTTCTAAAAAAGGTAGTAGAAGTCTCGGAATATTCTGAATTGGTAAAACTTCCTAAGTTAAATTCTAAGGAGATTATTGAAAAGATGGAAAAACTTAAATTCATATCTTCAAATTCAAAAGATCACATACTAATGAAAGGCAATCATAAAAAATCTTTAGAATTCTATAAAAATAATTCCCTACATTTATTGATTCTCCAGTCTTTTATTTTTTATAAAAGCAGAAAAGAAATTACAAAAGAATCTCTTTTAATGAAGATTAAAGAAATATTGCCTCAATTAAGAAAGGATTTCTTCCTAGACATGCCTTTGCAAGATAATAATGAGAACATTTTGTTAGTTTTAGAGGGTCTCATAAATTTAGATTTACTTAAGATTGATGAGCTGAATATGATTTCATGGAATAAAAATAAAGAAAAATATGACGTTGCAAAAATGTTCTCAACAATTTGGTTAGAAAATCTTCCTTCCTAAAAAAATTTGATAATATAATTCATCTATGAAAATTACCTATCCTCCCGTCATTCTTCTATGTGGGCTTATTGCGCAAGTTGTTTTGTATTTTACTTTCCCTGTTTTAGTAAACTTAAGCATCCTGTTTGGAATTTTAATTTTGATGACAGGTATTTCGTTGGTTTATATTTCTTTAAGAAAACTTTCAAAGATGAAGACTACTTTTATCCCTGACGGTAAACCAGAAAAGCTTGTAATGGATGGCCCATTTAGATTTTCTAGAAACCCTATTTATTTAGGCATGCTTTTAATTTTGGTTGGAGTTTCAATATCATTACAATCCTTTTCATCGCTAATGATTTCTATTGTTTTTGGTTTAATCATAAATTTCACTTGGATAAAACACGAAGAAAAAAAGCTTGAGGATATATTCGATTCGGAGTGGGAAGAATATTCTAAGAGAACAAGAAGGTGGCTTTAATTTCTTCTATCGAAGATATTCAGACTCACAACTTTTCCAATCAATTTAAAAGATGGTTTTTTTTCGGTTTTTAGATCATCTAATCTATGTTTTTTTAAAACTACAAGCTCTGCTCTAGAATTCAATGCATTCTCTAAAAGATCTTCCGAATCGACTAATAATGATCTTCTTAAAAAATGCATTTCCTTTTTAGCAAAAGATTTATTATCTACGCCAAACATTGGATCTAAATAAATAATAGATTTAGGTTGAATTGCTTCGAGAATATCTAAAGAGTTTTTATTAATTAATTTTATATTTTTAACTCTATCTTTTTTTAAGTTTTCAAGAGTAAATTCAAAAAGCCAGGATTCTTTTTCATAAGCTTGCACATTAAATCCGAGAGAACTTATTATGAAAGCATCAAAACAAAAACCCGCAGATAAATCATAAACGCGATATTTTTTGTCAAATTTTAAAAAACACTTCTCAATTAAATTCTTGTTATTTATTTTTTCTCTGAAGCTGATAAAATTTAGATCAAAGGGTTTTGAATTTTTTAATGATAAATCTTGTAAAAATATACCTTTATTTGTAATTAAGATTATTAAATTAGAACTGAAAGATTTTCGTATTTCTCTTGGTGTGCAAAATCTTAGATTGTGTCGTTTAGAAAAATTCTCTGCGGCTTCTTTCAATTCTGCATCAAGATAAGAGACAAGTGGTTTTTGGATTATTTTCTTATCCATCAAATTAATATATTCTTTCAGACTTTACTATGGTTAAACTTTTCGAAACTGATATCAAGACAAAAGAAGTAATTAAATGGAAAGGACTTCATATTTTACATTTTCAAGGTTCAAGTTGTTCTCAAAAACTAAGAATTTTCCTGAAAGAAAAAAATATATCTTGGGAAAGTCATCATATTGACTTAGTAAAAGGAGATAATTTTTCAGATTGGTTTTTAGGTATTAATCCTAGAGGGGTAGTGCCAGTGCTTATTGATGACGGCGAAGTTCATATTGAAAGCAATGACATCATAAAATACCTAGATGAAAAGTTTCCTACAAATTCTCTTTGGCCTAAGGAGCAAAAAGAAAAAATAGAAAAGTTTTTAACAGAAGAAAATGAAATACATCTCGACTTAAGAAACTTAACCATGAAATTTGTTGCGCCTACTTTCTTAATGAAGAAAAAGGAGGAGGACATAGAAAATTTTAAGAAAGCCTCAAGTCTCATTGAAAATAAAAGAGATCTTGAAAAGGAAGCCCAAATTAATTATCACGAAAAATTTATAAAAAATAATGGAGTTCTTTCTGAATCCGTCACCTCTTCTATTGAAGTGTTTAAGGACAAATTGAACGCGATTGAAAATGAACTTGTCAAAAACAAATACATAATCTGTGACGAATTGACGATCATAGATATTGCCTGGTTCATTTATATCAGGAGACTTGAAACCATAGGTTTTCGATTTGAGATGGAATATCCAAATCTTAATAAATGGTTCTTGAAATTAAAAAAAAATAAAAATTTTTATAAAGAGACGCTTCTTCCTCTTCCGCTTACAATAATTTCTTCAATTTATAAATTCTATTTAAGTTTTACTGGGGAAAGTTTGAAGAAATACCTAGATAAAAAATAATAATAGACCAAGCAAAAACCTATAAAATACAAAAGGTAAGAAGCCAATTTTATCAACCAATTTTAGAAAGAAATGAATCGTAAAAAAAGCGGTTAAAAAGGATATTAAAGAGATCAATATTAAATTGGTAAGACCTATCTCATACTGAAAATTTATAGCAAGATTTTCGCCAATAAAAATAAAGCATAAAGTAGGAATTGCCAACAAAAAGCTAATTTTTAAAGCGGTCGTATTTTTAAAGCCTAAATAAAATGCTCCCATTATTGTTACTGCTGATCTTGAGGCACCGGGAAGTAAAGCAAATATCTGAAAACATCCAATAAATAAAGAATCTTTCCAATTTAATTCATTTAAGTCTCGGTCTTTTTTAAAAGACTCTAGCAAAAGCAGTAATACACCAAAAAAGATTGTAGAAAAAATAATAACATTTTGATTTCTCAAATAAATTTCAACAAAATCTCTGAAAATAAAACCAGTTATTAAAATTGGTAAAGTGGCAATGATTAAACAATTACCAAGGCCATTGAGTTCTTTGATCTGATAAGTCCTAAAAATAACTGCTAAGTCTTTACGAAAATAAATTAGAACTGCTACAAGAGTTCCAAAATGAGCAAAGACATCTACTGTAATGCCTTGCTTTGAGCTTCCAAAATACTCTGCATATAAAATTAAATGCGCAGAACTTGATATTGGTAGAAATTCAGTAATTCCTTGTATAAGTGAAAGGAAAAAAAGTTCAGAAAAACTCATTTAATCAACCTTCTTCCAATGATCTTCGCCGGAGAGATAATTTGGAGTAATTTTTTCTGCAGATGAATACAATTTATCTTTTATTGCTTTATCGATGAGGTTAAACATTGAAGAAGCATCAGAATGAATTACTTCTGAAATTTGAAAATCTTTAACCATTTTTTTTAAAAAAGAAGTCCCATTTCCAACGTAACAAATTTCAAAGTTATTTTTTTCTATACTATCGGGAAGATTTTCTATTTTTATGAGAGTTTCTTTTTTTAATACATCAATAACATCTTTTTTACAAAAGTAGTCTGCCACGTATAACTCTTTCATATGAGCGTTCACAATTACAAAAATTCTATTTTTTTCCAATTTAATACTGGCTTGATTGGCTAAAACTGCCAGACTAGAAATTGGTAACAATGGAATATTATTAGCAAAAGCTAATGCCTGAGCAACAGAATTAGCGACCCTTAGTCCTGTAAAAGATCCTGGACCATTACTAATAGCTATTAGATCTAATTCATTTTTTTTTAATCCTGATTTTTTTAAAAGTTTTTCTATAAAATTTAGAATGACGAACCCATGCTCATTTTCATTTTTTGAACAGGCTGATTCAATCCTTTTTTCAGACCTTAAAGCTATGGAGCAAATGGGACCAGAGGTTTCAATGGCTAAAATATTGTTAAAAGTTTTCAATATTCTTCAGGATTTCTTTGCTTACAGCGTCGGGAGAATCTGATCCATCTATTTTTAAGTAACGTAAATCAGCCGAGTCTTCTAAGTTCTGGTAATAATCTATTAAAGGATCAGTTTGATTTTTATAAACTTCAATCCTCGCTAAGACCGTTTCAGGCTTATCGTCATCCCTTTGAATAAGGTCTTCGCCTGTAAGATCGTCTTTTCCGTCTACTTTTGGAGGATTAAACTCTACGTGATAACTTCTACCAGAGGCTAAATGAATTCTTCTGCCTGACATTCTTGATATTATAATTTCATCTAGTAAAGCTATCTCTATCACTAAATCTAAATCAATTCCCATATTAATCAGGCCATCTGCCTGGCCTATCGTTCTAGGAAATCCATCAAATAAATACCCATCTGAACAGTCGGACTGAGAGATTCTTTCTTGGATAATTCCTAATATAATCTCATCTGAAACCAACTCACCCGCATCCATAATTTTTTTTGCTCTCTCTCCTAGAGAAGTTTTATTCTTAATGGATTCTCGCAAAATGTCTCCTGTAGAAATGTGTGGAATTTCTAACTTTTTAGATATCACTTCTGCTTGAGTTCCTTTCCCGGCTCCTGGAGGACCAAGTAAAATAATCTTCATTTAATTGAATATACCTGTAGCTACAGCAGCAGCATTACTTTTAGTATCAGTTAAACTGAGGCTAATATGTTCCAAACCAATTTCTTTTGCATGTTTGGCAGCTTTCCCTTTTAGCTCAACTTTTGGACCTCCATACCTTCTCTGAATAACTATGTCTTTTGGTCTAATACCTTTGGAAAAACCTGTTCCTAAGACTTTTGATACAGCTTCTTTTGCAGCAAAATTTTTAGCTAAAAAAGGCGCTTGAGCAAATGGACTCTTTTTTAAAAAAAGACTTATTTCAGACGGGTCATAGACCCTATTAAGAAATCGGTCGCCAAAAGTATCAAGAGCCTTTTGCAGCCTACTAATTTCAATTAAGTCTATTCCATTTTTAACTTGCATCTTTTTTTAATTTAAAAAATTTAGAAGAATTTAAAGGTTTATTCGATATGCTATCTAACGAGGATTTCATTATATATTTTAAAAATTGTTTTGACTGATCATTTTCAATAATTCCGTTATTAAAATTTATTATAGTAATTCCTGAACACGTATTATTTCCCTTTTTATTTGTTTCTTGAAACCCTCTATTTGGAACGAATTCATAAAATTTAGATCTTTCGATTTTTCTTCCTGTGTTGTCATCCATTAAACTAAATTCGTAACCAAGCTCTACGATTAAACCGTATTCAAATCTTCTGAGTTTTAACTCTTTCTCCAAAGGATTTTTAACGGTTTCTAATTCTTTGAATAAATTAATTAAATCGTTGAAAATCATTTTCATAGGCGCTTCGAGTTCTAAAGTTTTTAATATTAGCTCATTCAAATATAAATAAATTTTGAAGTTCGATTCTTTAATTAATATTGAGCCGATAGTTTCGCATGTGAAGAGATTCTTTAATTCGCTTCTTCCTCCAAACTCTATCTTAAAAGTTGCGCCAGGGACTTTTATGTTAGAAAACTTACTATTTTTTAATTTTGCACCCTTAGCAACCAATTTTATAAGGCCAAAATCTAAAGAAAAAAAGGTAACAATTAGACTAGATTCTCTAAAATTAGTTGAGTGCAAAAGTACTGCTTTAGAAGAAAGACGAGGATTTTTCAATTTTTATTAGTTAATTTATCAAAAAAAAAGGGAGGCTGTTAAGCCTCCCTAATTCTAACTTAAAAGAAAGTTATGCAGCTGTTTCAACACCGCGGTAAACACCAGGTGTTTTAGCTGACTTCTTGTTTTGTCCGTCGTGTTTGACTCCTCTGTAAATTCCTGCTTTCGAAGCTTTGCTTGAAGAAGAATTATCAGAGTTGACTTTGACGCCTCTATAGTAAGTAGTCATATCATGCCTCCAGTTTTCGTTTCGATTTCGTACATACGTCTCCCGACGTACACCCTTCTCAACGCGTTCCTTCGTTAGATATTCGGTCTCGTTCCCACAATGGGTACTTGCTAACCTTTCCTCCCTTGGGAAGAAAGAGGTTTTCCTATCTTCCTACTTCCGTCTTTTGCATTATGTTAGTGCAAAAGATGAACGATTATTGTGCAATATTAGTACAAAGCCCTAAAAAAAGCAAGTTCTAATTGTATCCATATTTTGAGAGAAGATTAACATCATTGGTCCAATTTCTTTTTACTTTTACTCTTAACTGTAAATTTACTTTAGAGGTAAATTCTTTTTCCAATTCTTTTCTAGCAGACGTCCCTATCGCTTTAATCATAGACCCCTTTTTCCCCAACAAAATAGCTTTTTGACTTGTGGATTCTACAAAGATATTTGCAAAAATATGTCGAATATTTTTACCTTCTTCTACTTTTTCAATCTGAACATTTATCCGATAAGGTAATTCATCGCCTAACCGATTGATTCCCTTTTCTCTAATAATTTCCGAAATGAAAAAAGCTTCACTGAATTCTTTTTCACTTGAAACTGAATAATGAAATTCTCCCGAAGGTAATTTCTCAAAAATCCTCATTAATAGTTCTGTAATATTATCTTTTCTCAAAGCAGATACTGGAATGATTCCTTCGAAATCATGTTTTGAGTTCAAATCAGTAATAATAGGTAATAGATTATTTTTACTTTTGAGCCTATCAATTTTATTAATTACTAAAAAGATAGGTTTATTTAACTCCTTAAGATTTTTTAGAATATTCTCTTCCTCTTTTTGCCACCTTCCTCGATCAACAACGAAAATTACTAAATCAACTTCTTCGTAACAATTTCTTGCTACTCTATTCATGTATTTGTTCAAAGCCCTTTTAAATCCCGAATGAACACCTGGTGTATCGAGAAAAACAATTTGGTTATTATTTTCAGAAAAAATTCCTAGAATCCTATTTCTTGTGGTTTGAGGTTTTCTTGATGTGATGGCAATTTTCTTACCAAAGAGGGAATTTAATAATGTTGACTTTCCTACATTAGTTCTTCCGGTCAAAGACACAAAACCAAATTTTTTATTCATCTAAAATACCGATTTGGTTTATGAGCTTTAAAGCAGCATCTTGTTCAGCTAATTTAAGTTTTTTTCCATAACCTATAGAATATAAGTGTTCATTCATCTTACAAAAAACTGAGAAATAATCTTTTTTTTCATTTTTCAAGATCTGATTATAAGAGGGCAATCCTAATCCATTTTTTTGGCAATATTCTTGGAGGATATTTTTAGTATTTTTTAAATCTTCAGGAATTATTAATTCAATTTTTTTGGCAAATAAATTTGTAACAATTTTTTTTGATGTCTCGAAACCTTTTTCTTGATAAATTGCTCCAAAAATAGCTTCTAGAGCATTTCCAAGAATATTTTCTGGAAGAGTTTGATTTTTGAAGGATTCCCCGCAGATTATAAATTCATTTAACTTAATTTCTTTACCAATCTTATTCAAAGTGTCTCTGCTTACTAGCTTTGATCGCATTAAACTTAAAACTCCCTCATCGACATTTGGAAAATTTTTTATTATCAAATCAGAAATACTTAAATTAATAACAGCGTCGCCTAAAAACTCTAAAGTTTCATTATTTTCATTTGATTTACTTATATGAGTCAGTGCTTTTTTTAATAAATCTTTCTTATCAAATGCATAGCCTAATTTTTTTTCAAGATTTTCTAATGAATTTATCATTTGATGATCTTGTTTCTGCCAAAACTTGGAAAACTTCCATAAGAACTCCAACTTAGCCAAATAAGCTGTGCTTTACCAGTAATGTTGTTTTCTGGGACTAATCCCCAGCTTCTGCTGTCTAAGCTATTGTCTCTATTGTCCCCCATGACAAAATAGAAGCCTTCAGGAATCTTCCAACTTTGATAAAAAGATAATTCTCTAAGCTTTGACTGTCTTATCAAGTAGTATTCTTTTCCAAAACTTTCTTCATAAAACGTTTCTCTCGAATTTGAATTTAAAATACTCTTTACTACTTTTATTCCATTAATTAGAAAATCTTTTCCTTTTATTTCTAAAACATCGCCAGGAATTCCAATTACTCTTTTGACATACTTTAGTCCAAGACTTGAACAACTTTTCTTTAATTCTCCCCAAGATTTTTCAATGTCTCTAGAAACAGTTTGTAAACTATCTTTTGGATAAGATTTAATTATTTCGGAATTACATTTTGTATGAGGAGGAGTAAAAACAATAACATCACCTCTGTCAGGTGGTTTGTTTGAAATTAAAGTTTGATTCCCAATTGGATTTTTTAAACCGTATTCGTACTTATTTACCAAAACAAAATCTCCTATCTCTAAACCTGGAATCATCGATTCGGAAGGAATTTGGAAAGGCTCAAAGATAAATGATCTAAAAATAGTAATTAAACTAAGAATTATGAAAAAAGATCTCGATTCTTTAGCAAGTTTCTTAAGCGAAATACTTCTCCCCAAAATCCATAAAAACAAAGATGCGATAATTAGACTTACAAGAACGTAACTAAAATCTATATTGAGTCTAAATACCGAATACAAACCCAAAAGGGCTAAAGGGAATGAAAGATAATTAATTAATTTATTGTATTTTCCTTTCAAGTTCTTTTCTGAATAAATCCATAAACCTAAAAGTAAAACCGAAAGAAAAATAACAATGTATAGAATTGAAAAATAGTTCATTTAGATACTTTAAGAATCGACAAAAAAGCCTCTTGTGGAACTTCAACCTTTCCAATCTGCCTCATTTTTTTCTTTCCTTTTTTTTGTTTTTCTAGAAGCTTCATCTTTCTTGTAACATCTCCGCCATACAATTTTGCGGTTACGTCTTTCCTGAAGGCTTTAACGGTTTCTCGGGCTAAAATTTTTCCTCCGATCGCCGCTTGAATGGCAATGTCATACATTTGTCTTGGAATGACTTCTCTTAAAGATTTTGCAAGTTCTCTTCCTTTTTGATCTGCTTTGGAGCGATGCACCATAAAGTTAAGTGCATCTACTTTTTCTCCATTCAATAGTATGTCGACTTTTACCATGTCACTTAGATCAAATCTGAGAAAATCGTAATCTAGAGAAGCATAGCCTTTGCTACAAGATTTTAAACGGTCAAAAAAATCAAGAACTATCTCGTTCATTGGCATCTCATAAATAAGCTCTATTTGACCTCCAACATACCTCAAAGATTTTTGAGTACCCCTTTTTTCTTCACACAATGAAATTACATTTCCTATGAAATTTTCTGGAACTAAAATTGTGGCTTTAGCTATTGGTTCTTTTACTTCGTTAATATGGTTTGGCTCTGGATACTTACTTGGATTCTCAATCTCTAATAACTTATTTGACGAATCTAAGATTTGATAAGCCACTGTAGGAGCTGTAGCCAATAGTTCAATTCCATGTTCGCCTTGAAGACGTTCGATGACAATTTCCATATGAAGCGTTCCCAAAAACCCGCATCTGAAGCCTGATCCAAGTGCGGACGACTGTTCTGGCTGATAACTTAATGCTGCGTCATTCAGCGAAAGCCTTTCAAGTGACTCTCTAAACAATTCAAATTCAGAAGAATCAAGAGGATACAAAGCAGCAAAAACTTGAGGCTTAACTGGTTTAAATCCTGGTAAAGAAGCGGTATGGTTTTGATGCGTAAGCGTATCGCCTACCGGTGCGCCCCTAATATCTCTTACTCCAGCACATATGAAACCAACGTTCCCAGCGCTCAACTCAACTGTTTCTTGTCTTTTGGGAGTAAAAAATCCAAGTCTTTCTGCTAAATGAGTATTTCCGGTAGAATTAAGTTTTATTTTCTCGCCTTGCATTAATTTTCCGTTCATAACTTTCACAAGCGAGACAACACCTAGATATTGATCAAACCAAGAATCTATTATCAAAGCTTCTAAAGGAGAATCGATGTTTCCTTGAGGCGAAGGTATTTCTTCAACAATGATATTTAATAATTCTTCAATGCCCTCTCCATTTTTTGCACTAATGCAAGGAGCATTTGAAGCATCTATGCCAATTATTTCTTCAATTTCCTTTTTTACTCTCTCTGGATCCGCTTGAGGTAGATCTATTTTGTTCAAAACTGGCAAAATCGTTAATCCTTGCTCAATGGCGTTGTAACAAGTTGATAGAGTTTGTGCTTCGACTCCTTGAGAAGCATCAATTAATAATATCGCTCCATCGCACGCAGCTAGTGATCGAGAAACTTCATAGGCGAAATCTACATGACCTGGTGTATCTATCAAATTCAGATTAAATTCTGCTTCGTCTTTTCTAAATTTTAATGAAACAGATTGGGCTTTAACGGTAATGCCTCTTTCCCTCTCAATTTCAAGAGAATCTAAAACCTGATTTTGCATTTCTCTATTACTCAGACCGCCACAAAACTCTATGATTCGATCGGCAAGGGTAGATTTACCATGGTCTATGTGGGCAATGATAGAAAAATTTCTTGTATTTGCTAGGGAAGCATCCTTCATGAAAGGATTATCGCTTATTTTTTTAGTTTTATCGTTATAAAAGAACCATTTCCATTTCTAACGATTCTAACCGCAAGGCTAGCCCCAGGATTCAAGTTTTCGACAATAGACCTATAATCAGCTAGGTTAAATACCTCTTGAAAAGCCATTGTGGTGATAACATCTCCCTTTCGGATTCCCGCTTCCTTTGCAGGTCCGTCAAGAACTTCTTCAACGAAGATTCCATTTTCAACTTGAAGTTGTTCCTTTTTTTCTTTCGAGAAATTTTCCAAAGACGAAAGCTTTAATCCCAGCATATCGTCATTTTTATTTATTGAAGCTGGTATTACTTTATTTTTAGTAGCCTCTTCTAAGACACCTACTTTAACTCTTATTTTTTTCTCTATGCCAGACCTGAAAATTACCGCATTCACTGAAGTTTCTGGTTTTATTCTTCCTACAATCAATGGGAGATCGCCTGAGTAAACTATGTTTTGACCGTTAAAGCTTAAAATAACATCACCGTTTTTTAATCCCGATTTTTCAGCTGGGCTTCCTTTCAAAACGCTCCCAATTAAAGCTCCTCGTGGGATTCCTAATTTAAATGAATCAGCAAGGTCTTTTGTGACTTCTTGCACACTTACTCCAAGCCACCCTCTTGATACAATTCCTTCCGTTTTTAACTGATCTACTATTTCCGATGCGTAATTAATAGGAATTGTAAAAGAAATTCCCATATAACCTCCTCCGCTTGAATAAATCATTGCATTTATACCTATCACTTCCCCCTTCAAGTTAAATAAAGGCCCTCCTGAGTTACCGGGATTAATCGCAACGTCGGATTGAATAAAAGGTATATAAGAGGTTCCTTGATCTGCAATGCTTCTAGATTTTGCACTTACTATGCCAGCCGTAACTGAAAAATTTAGCCTGTATGGGGAGCCTATAGCTACCACCCAATCACCTACTCTTATTTGATCCGAGTCCCCTAAAATTAAAAAAGGGAGGTCTTCATCAGTATCAACTTTTAACAAAGCAACATCAGATTTTTCGTCACTACCAACCAGCTGAGCTTTAAATTCCCTTCTGTCAGTTAAGCTCACAACAATTTCAGTTGCTTCTGCAACTACGTGATGATTGGTGAGGATATAACCATCATTAGAAATTATAAAACCTGAACCTCCGGAGCTTACCTTTCTCTCTCTTTGTTCTCTAGGCTCTTCAAAGGGAGAATTAAAAAAATCATCAAAGGGAAAACCTCTAGGTGCGCCAGGGAACGGACTATGCCTTCCTTGAGATTTAATAGTTTTAGTAACACTTACATTTACCACTGCCGCAGAGGTTTCGTCTACTAACTCGGCAATGTTGGGAAGATACTGATTATCTAAATTACCTAAAAGAAAGCTGCTTGAGAAAAGAAATAAAATAAAATAAAAAGTTTTTTTCATTTTATTTTTTATTGTGGAAGCTATTTGAGATTGTTATGAGTTTTTGGTTGGGAAGGTTGTCACTGGTAAGGTTTAGGATTAAAGGTCTTGATCCTGATCTAGTATGGACTGTTACTCCTTGATTAATTGTTCTGAGCCAGTCTTTTTCAGGAATATTGTCGAAAAAAACTTTTAATTTAACTAATTCGTCATTTCCTGGCATTAAATAATTTGCTTCCATGCTTGATGCAGACGTAATTCTGTAGTCTTTTAAGCTACCATTAAAATTTGAGCCTAGGTCGACTAAAAGAGATTCGTTTAAAGGTAAGAAATTTTTGGGAGTGGAAGAAATTTGATTTGAAGGAGAAGAAATGTTGAGCAGAGGAAGAGATAAAATAAAGAAAAAACCTATTAGATAACAACACACCTTCATATAGTTAAGTGAAAAGAGGTTTAAATTTGGCCATTTATTGAAGTTGTTTGTTTCTGAGGAAGGGAGATTATTAATTTGAGACATTATATTTTGTGAGAGATCTAGATTCGGATCAAGAAGTTCGCCATGCATGGCAGCCCTATGCTTGTTCATCCTCAGCCAAAGGCTTTTAAAATTTGCATTAGAATGCATCTCATCAGCCAGCCTTTTGGTTTCAAAAGGGGTGATTTCACCATCCATTAACAAAGATAGTTTATGTTCAAAGATTTCGCTCATAATAGATTTGTCTCCAAGTTAGACAGGTTATATTTAGAAAAAGTTTTATCAAGTATCTCTCGACCTTTGTGGATTCTAGATCGAACAGTTCCAATGGGGCAATTTTGCACATCGGCAATCTCCTCATAACTTAATCCATCAAATTCTCTAAGACTCAAAGTTGTTCTTATATCATCTGGAAGATTTTGAATGGCGTCCATCATAAGAGTACGTAACTGATCGGCTTCTAAAATGTTCTCTGGATTATCAACTGTAATAGCAGACTCTGAAAGTTTTAAGTCCATTAAGTCGTCGTCATAAACTTCAGAACTTCTAGCTTTAGAAGACAGAGAATTCTTAGCTGTGTTTATAGCAATTCTGTAAATCCACGTATAGAAAGAACTATCCCCACGGAATTTATCTATATTTTTAAAGGCTTTTACAAAAGCTTCTTGTGCAATGTCTTGAGATGATTCGAAATCTTTTAAAAATTTAAATACAGAATATACCAACCTATCTTGATACTGCAAAACAAGTACGTTGTAGGCCTTTTTGTCGCCCTTTTTGACCAAGTTTATAAGGCTTTTTTCTGAGTTCATCTCTTCCTTTCATCATTTGACAAGTGCATTTTGCATAAGTTCAGCTAAATTTCATCAAAAAAATTAATTATTTTTAAAGTTATAGACTGGAGTTTCTCGCTTTCACACTTTTTTCCATACAATATTACATCTGCTAGATCATTATCTTCCCAAGACATTAGCTCTAAATAAAGAGCCAGCTCATCTTCAGACAAGTTATTCAGCGCCTGCTTAGAAAAAGGCTCAAGCACCAAATCTAGCTCATTAAGTCCTCGCCGACTTCTAAATTTAGCTTCTTCTATTGATCTTCTCATGGGTTTATCAACTTAACATTGTTAAAATATAAGAGTATGGAAATATCTTCAAGTCACAAACTTATAAGAATTCAAGGAAATGATGCTTTTACATTCCTTCAAGGTCAACTTTCTAACGACTTAGAATTATCTAATGACAGCACTTTTCAAAAGAACGCTCTTTGTAACGTCAAAGGAAGAGTTATTTCATTAATTTGGATCAGAAGACCAGAAGATTCTTGTTTTGAGTTATATGTTGATGAAAGCTTGCTTAAAAAAACTTTGAAAACTCTTGAAAAATTCAAAGTTTTTTATAAGTCCGAGATATCACTCCCAGAAAAGGTATCTGAAAAAATTAATTTAGTCGAATTAGGCGTTTGGAGAAAAAATTGTATTCTGTCCGGTCTTTGTGAAATTACTAATTACACATCTGAAACCTTTACTCCTCACGACCTAAATTATCAGAATCAAGACATAATAAATTTTGACAAAGGTTGTTATACGGGCCAAGAAGTTGTAGCAAGGATGCATTACAGAGCAAAATTAAAATCAGCCATGTTTTTGACCGAATCAATTGCATTAAAAAATATTGAAGAAGGAGATAATTTATACAACTTAGAAAAAAATATTATTGGTAAACTCGCTTCAAGAACAGATATTGAAAGTCTAATTTTTTTAAAGAATAAAAATCTTTCTTTGGACCAAATATATAGTAAAGAAGGAGAAGCAATTTCTATTTCTCGTCAATTTTAAGCTACAAACTCCAATCAATGATCTTTTTTCCTTTGGATTTTAAAAATTTATTACTTTTGCTAAAAGGTCGAGACCCTGTAAAACCTCTATAAGCCGATAAGGGTGAAGGATGGGATGTTTTAAGAACAAGATTAGAATTTAAATCTATAAATTTTTCTTTTAACTGGGCAAAATTTCCCCAAAGCATAAATACAATATTTTTTTCTGAACTCAAAAGAGAAATTATAGAGTCAGTAATTTCTTGCCATCCTATATTTACATGTGAACCAGGTTTATGAGCCTCCACTGTTAACACGGAATTCAAAAATAAGACGCCTTGTTTTGCAATTTGAGTTAGATCTCCATTTTGCAATGTCTCAGAGTTAAGATCTCTTTTGATTTCACTATAAATATTTTTCAGTGAGGGTGGAATCGTATTATTTTTGTTAACTGAAAAGGCCAGCCCATTTGCTTGATTAATATCATGATAAGGATCTTGACCTACAACAACTACTTTGACATCTCCTGGGCTTACTAACTCCAAAGCTCGAAATATATTTTCAGTACTTGGATAAATTTCCTTTCCTAATTTTTTTTCTTTCTCTAATAAGGATTTAATTGATAACAGTGACTTTTCTATATCTCTTCCTTTCAAAAAGTATTCCCAATTTTTTGGCAGATTTAAAACCATTAAATTATGCTAACAAAAGCATTTTTTTTATCCACAGTTTCTGTGGATAACTCTTTGGATAAAATCATTTAATTCTTCTAAATGCTTAATATAAAAAGGGTTTTAATAGATTGGTTAAAAATTGATCAATATAAAAAAGTCAGTAAAATCAGTACTTTACAATGTTTATAATATAGTGTTCAATAAAAGTGCAATTCTCTTTTATTTATTTATTCGTTTGGAACAAAAGCATTTATTTGTGTGTAACTTTTAAAAGAATTGGTTGA
>CENU01025956.1_pt1 | contig 16886 bp, 11 predicted proteins | sample 361331 | NCBI WGS metagenome assembly CENU01 (sample SAMEA2619766, study PRJEB7988) | marine metagenome | isolation source: saline water (ENVO:00002010), including | reverse complement strand
AAAACCACTATTTTTTTTGGGTTAGTGGCCGCTTACTGGGATCAACTGTATTGCTCTCTTTTTATCAGTTTGCATGAATCGATTCGTCGCGTTTTCTCACAACGCATCCATAAGTTATTAAAAAGTTATCCACAGACAAACAAAAATATGGCTTGCATTTTAATGTTTTTACAAAAACCCAAAAACAATAATAAGCGCTTGATTTGTATAAAGTTTATTTTTGTTGAACTGGAGATAAATATGTGGATAACTATATACCGCTGTCGATAAGTGGCGGATTATTGAGCCAGGACTCGACATAAATGCTGCAATGAGTCGCAGATTCGCCTCAATTCGCCTTGAAGAGCAATAACAACATGCAAATAGCATCTCAATCCTCCTCGTCAGTTTCGAATGCGGTGCTGTGGAAACAATGCCTCGAAGAGCTGCGGCATGAAGTGCCAGAAATTCAATTCAATACGTGGGTGCGACCTTTAACCGTGATGGAAGATGGTGCTGACTTTGTGTTGTGCGCACCCAATCGGTTTATCCGAGATTTTGTAGAAGAAAAATACAGCGCAACCATTTCTCAGTGTCTCGCTGCTGTGAGCACCGAGGCGTCCCTGGTGTCTGTGAGGGTTATAACGGGGGCGGGCGGGTCAATCATCACCCACTCAGCTACGGTGAATAGCGAGCTGAGCCTGCCTGGAAACACTGTGATTCAGAACGCGCAGACTGCGAGAGTGGAGCCAGCAGAGCCATCACGGGCAGTTAAAAAACAGGCTCCAGCTGTCGTGGTGCCATCGCATCAGCACAACCTGGTGGACGGGTATACCTTTTCTAATTTTGTTGAGGGTAAGAGTAACCAGCTTGCGATGGCCGCTGCTCAGCAGGTTGCGGAAAGTCCGGGTGACGCCTACAACCCTCTGTTCCTCTACGGAGGCGTAGGTCTGGGAAAAACCCACCTGATGCATGCGGTAGGTAACGCGCTCAGGCAGCGCAAACCCGACGCTAAAATTGTTTACTTGCACAGCGAGCGTTTTGTTGCCGACATGGTGAAGGCGCTGCAGCTCAATGCGATTAACGACTTCAAGCGGTTTTATCGGTCAGTTGATGCATTGTTGATCGATGACATCCAGTTCTTCGCGAACAAAGATCGCAGCCAGGAAGAGTTTTTTCACACGTTTAATGCGTTGCTAGAGGGTGGCCAGCAGATGATCTTGACCTGCGATCGTTACCCGAAGGAGATCGATGGGGTCGAGGAGCGGTTAAAGAGCCGCTTTGGGTGGGGTCTAACAGTGGCGGTGGAACCGCCAGAACTGGAGACCCGCGTCGCCATTCTCATGAAGAAGGCGGAGCAGTCAGGTATCGAAATGTCTCATGAGGCAGCATTTTTTATTGCGCAACGAATCCGATCGAATGTTCGCGAGCTTGAAGGTGCGCTGAAGCGAGTCATAGCGAGTGCGAACTTTACCGGCAGGCCTTTTGATATTGATTTGATTAAGGAAAGCTTGAAGGACCTCTTGGCACTGCAGGATAAACAGGTCTCGCTAGAAAACATCAAGCGGACAGTTGCGGACTACTATAAGATTAAGGTAGCGGATTTGTTGTCGAAAAGACGAAACCGCTCAGTCGCGCGTCCTAGACAAGTAGCGATGGCGCTGTCCAAGGAGCTAACGAATCATAGCTTGCCAGAGATTGGCGATGCTTTTGGGGGAAGAGACCACACGACAGTGCTTCACGCTTGTCGTAAGATAGCGGAGTTGCGTGGAACAACATCAGATATTGGGGAAGATTATAAGAATCTGCTGCGCTTACTGACTACGTGATATAAGCGTTAGCTACGACAAGAGAGATCATACGAATGAAGTTTTCGGTATCACGGGATGCACTGATTAAGCCACTCAACCTGGTTGCTGGTGTGGTTGAGCGTCGACAGACATTGCCTATTTTATCTAACGTCTTAATGAGCTTAGAAGGTAATCGTCTGTCGTTGACAGGTACCGATCTTGAGGTTGAGTTGGTTGGCCGCATCGAGGTCCAAAGTGAGGGTCCAGACGGTGACATCACCGTGCCGGCTCGAAAGCTTGTTGATATCTGCAAAAGCCTACCCGACGGAGTCGATATTTCGTTTAACGTGGAAGAGGGCAAGGTCACCGTGCGAGCGGGGCGGAGCCGTTTCACCTTATCAACACTACCCGCGGCAGAGTTTCCAACCGTAGAGGTGGGTGACGGCGAGATTGATATGGATTTGGCGCAGCCCCTTGTGCGCCAAATGATCGATCGCACGGGTTTTGCTATGGCGCAGCAAGATGTGCGCTATTACCTAAACGGCATGTATCTGGAGATAAAGGAAGGGCGACTGCGGTTTGTCGCAACAGACGGTCACCGTTTGGCGCTTTGTACGGCACCTGGGCAGGTGGCTGCTGACGACAAGTCTGTGATTGTGCCGCGCAAGGGTGTTTTGGAATTATCTCGACTTCTTGATGGTGATGGTTCGGTTACCTTGAGTGTCGGGTCTAACCACATTCGTGCGGCAACCCATCAATTCACTTTCACATCAAAGCTGGTTGACGGCAAGTTTCCTGAGTACGAACGGGTGCTTCCTCGATCGCCCGATAAATCCGTTTCTGGTGATCGATCCGAGTTGCGGCAGGCGTTTACACGAACCGCCATTTTGTCCAACGAAAAGTATCGAGGGGTCAGGCTTTCATTAACACCCGGCTCTCTTGAAATTACGGCCAATAACCCAGAGCAAGAGCAGGCGGAGGAGTCTGTCCCGGTGGAGTATGCTGGAGAGGCGCTCGAAGTTGGGTTTAACGTGAGCTATTTGCTCGATGTAATGGGCGTGTTAACTGGTTCTACGGTGCGTATGTCGCTTTCTGACTCGGCGAGCTCTGCGCTAATTGAAGAAGGCGAAGCGGGCGGTGATGCGGACGCAGAAGCGTTGTACGTCGTTATGCCCATGCGGTTGTAAGCCACTCCTGATGCCGTCTTGCTAACGCAGCTATCGATTCAAAATCTGAGAAATTTATCTGAGGCCTCTCTTGAAATATCGGAGGGGCTATCGGTATTTACGGGCCTGAATGGTGCCGGCAAAACCTCGGCTCTCGATGCAGTTCATGTTTTAGGTACGGGTAAGTCCTTTACGACGTCGCAGCTCAGTAAAGTAATACGTAACGACCAACCAGGCCTTCAAGTGGTAGGCCGCATGAAATACGGTGGCGCCGAATCCGTTATCGGGATTAGCCGTTTGCGCACTGGTGGTGGCGAAACCCGACTATCCGGGGCTCCCGTGAAGGCGTTATCCGAGCTTGCTCGTGAGCTTCCGTTGGTCCTACTAAACGCCGACTCACTGAACGCACTGAGGGAGGGTCCAGAGGCGCGGCGACGACTTATCGATCAACTGGTGTTCCACGTGGAACATTCCTTTATCTCGCTGTGGCAGCGATACCATCACGCGTTGAAGCAGAGAAATATGCTGCTTCGAAGGGCGCGCGCAGGCGATGACCCGGCGTGGCTAAGCGAGCTAGCATCGCTAGGAGAGCAGGTTCATCAAGCGAGAGAAAGAGTAACTACGCTTTTGTCAGAGGAGTTATTCAATGTCCTACTGGCTATGGATTTAACGTTTCCAAGTCTGTCATTGGATTTGCGATCAGGCTGGCAAGAGGGTGAGGCGTTACTGGGCGCGCTTAAGGCCAACGGTCAGAGCGATCGGCAGCGCGGCTTTACACAGGTCGGTCCTCATCGAGGGGATCTTCGGTGTCTCATTGAGGGAAGGCCGGCACATGATGTTTTGTCTCGAGGCCAAATGAAGGTGTTGATGTCCGCAATGCGGGTTGCGCAAGGCAGGGTGCTCGCCGACGTAACTGGTCGCACACCCGTATTCTTGCTGGATGATGTGGCCGCTGAGCTTGACGGAGAGAACGCCAGAGCGGTCTTTTCGGTATTGGCCGCCAGCAGGGTCCAGGTCCTCGCAACCATGGTGTCACTTGGCAATGTGTCCGAGTGGGCAGATTTTGGTCGGATAACCGTGTTCCACGTGGAACAAGGGGTGATAACAAAGACCAATTCAATGGCATAATAGGGGGTAAGAGAAAGGAGATCTCATGGAAGACAATACCCCGGGTACCGAAGAGGCCAATTACGACTCCTCCAGTATTAAAGTACTGAAAGGTCTCGATGCCGTTCGTAAACGACCAGGCATGTACATTGGCGATACAGACGACGGAACCGGCCTCCATCACATGGTCTTCGAAATCGTCGATAACTCCATAGATGAAGCCTTAGCAGGACACTGCAGCCAAATCGATATCGTTATTCATCCGGATGAATCGGTGAGTGTGAGCGATGATGGGCGGGGCATTCCAACAGAGCAGCACGAAGAGGGGGTTTCCGCCGCAGAGGTCATCATGACCGTTCTGCACGCGGGCGGTAAATTCGACGATAACACCTATAAGGTATCGGGTGGCCTGCATGGCGTTGGCGTCTCTGTGGTCAATGCGCTGTCGGAAGAGCTTTGTTTAACCATTCGCCGGCAGGGAAAGCTTCACGAACAGATTTATAGGCACGGTGTCCCTGATGCACCGCTGGCCGTGATCGGCGATACGCAGGAGTCGGGGACCTCAGTGAGGTTCAAGCCCTCTGCAGACACGTTTTCTAATATCAAGTTCCACTTCGATGTGTTGGCAAAGCGTTTGCGGGAGTTAGCCTTCCTTAATTCTGGTGTGAGAATTGTGCTGTCAGACGAGCGAAGTGGCGAAAGTGAAACCTACAGCTATGACGGTGGCTTGAGCGCTTTCGTTGACTTTCTTAACCAGGCAAAGTCGCCGATTAACAAGATTTTTCATTTTGAAACCACGAGCGACGATGGTGTCGGTGTCGAGGTTGCGCTGCAGTGGAACGATGGGTTTCAGGAGAATATTTTTTGCTACACCAACAATATCCCCCAGCGCGATGGGGGCACTCACCTTGCAGGGTTTAGGTCGGCGCTAACTCGCGGGTTGAATGGATATATTGAGCGAGAGGGTTTGGCTAAAAAGGAGAAGGTCAACACAACAGGTGATGACGCCCGAGAGGGTTTGACGGCCATCGTTTCCGTTAAAGTGCCCGACCCAAAATTCTCCTCGCAGACCAAAGACAAGCTGGTATCGAGTGAGGTTAAGCCCATTGTTGAACAAGCGATGGGTGCAGCTTTTGGCGAGTTCTTGCTGGAAAACCCCGCGGAAGCGAAACAAATTGTCGGCAAGATGCTCGATGCGGCGCGTGCCCGAGAGGCAGCGCGTAAAGCACGAGAGATGACTCGTCGAAAGGGTGCACTTGATATTGCGGGATTGCCTGGGAAGCTGGCGGATTGTCAGGAGCGCGATCCCTCCTTATGTGAGCTTTATTTGGTTGAGGGAGACTCGGCAGGCGGTTCGGCGAAACAGGGTAGAAACCGGAAGTTCCAAGCCATCTTGCCTTTGAAAGGTAAGATTTTGAATGTAGAGCGGGCGCGCTTTGACAAGATGTTGGGCAATGCCGAGGTCGGTACGATCGTTACTGCACTGGGGTGCGGTATTGGCAAGGATGAGTTTGATCCCGACAAGCTTCGTTACCATCAAATCATCATCATGACCGATGCGGACGTTGATGGCTCACATATCAGAACGTTACTTCTCACATTTTTCTTCCGACAAATGCGAGAGCTGGTTGAACGCGGACATGTCTACATCGCGCAACCACCGCTATACAAACTAACTCGCGGTAAATCGAGTCAGTACCTCAAAGATGAAGAGGCGCTGGCTGAGTACCTTACCAATGCCGCGTTGATAGACACCACGTTGTTCAGGAATGAATCAGACGAGGGGCTGTCCGGAGAGCCACTCGCGGATATCGTATCTCGCTATCAGCATGTAGAGTCGACCGTTGAGCGTTTGAGCCGTGTGTATTCGTCGGATGTTTTATGGGAGCTGGTTTACACCTCTCCGCTCACTGTTGACGCGATGGCAGACGAGGCTCGTGTAACCACCTTTTCGAACGACTTAAGTGAGCGCTTACTTACGATATCAGGAAATAATGTCCGGTTTGAGTGTTTTGTTCGGCGTGATCCAGAGCGGGGTACTTATTACGTTGTTGTCCGCCGAACGGCGCATAGTGTGGCCACCGATATTGTTCTTGGGCACAACCTGTTTAGTTCGAGCGAATACAAGCAACTGATCGAGTTGGGTGCATTGCTTGCCTCTTCGGTGACGTCGGAGAGCTTTGTGAAGCGCGGAGAAAAGGAGTTTGCCTCCTCTGACTTCGCTAACATCATGCGCTGGTTGCTCGACGAGGCGCGACGAGGCTGTTCGATTCAGCGCTACAAGGGTTTGGGTGAGATGAACCCGGACCAATTGTGGGAGACCACCATGGATCCTGAAGCGCGTCGCATGCTTCGTGTCACGATTGAAGACGCTATACGCGCTGACCAGATGTTTGTGACATTGATGGGTGACGATGTTGAGCCACGCCGAGATTTCATTGAGACGAATGCGTTAGCAGTGGCTAATTTAGACGTTTAATCTCGTTATTTGAGGTTATTTTTGTTTATTTGTCGCTAACGTCGTCTTTCTTGGTAGGGCTCTCGGTTGCCAAGGACAGCTGGCTGGCATCCGTTTGATCGGGCAAAACATCCAGGCTGTCCGGGAACGACTTCGATACCCGGGTTGACAGGGTTTGAAACCGATCAACCTTTCCATGCAGCCCCTGTCGACCCACCAGACTTTTCACCGCCTCGTTGTAACGTTTGGTAGTTTGAGACAAAGAAGCGCCTACGCTCTCCATACGCTCGGCAACTAAGCATACGGCATTGAAAATATCTCCAGCCCGATCGCTGATTTCACGCGCCTCGGCGTTGCTTCGTTCCACCATCCATAGGTTTGCGACCGTCCGCAAAATGGGCATAAGCGTCGTGTGAGAGACAAGAATGACGTTTTTCCGGTATCCATAGTTAAAGAGATCGCGCTGTGTTCGCATGATTTCGATGTACGCCGGTTCAACAGGCATAAACATCAGGACAAAATCGGGGCTTTGAAGACCTGCTAGATTCGCGTAATCCTTATCTGAAAGCTGATCTATATGGCGTTTTACCGCAGCGCCGTGCGCAGCTAGGCTCTGTGCTCGCTCGTTGTCATCCTCGGCTGTAATGGCGCGCTCGTAGTCAACAAGGGACACCTTGCTGTCGATCACAACATGTTTGTCCTGGGGCAGGAAAATGACAAAGTCGGGTAGCAGTCGTTGACCATCCTCGCCTTTGAAGGCTTGTTGCGCTTCAAAGTGTTCTCCACGCCGCAGTCCAGCCAGCTCGAGCGTGCGTTCGAGCTGTGCTTCACCCCAGTTTCCGACGAGTTTCTTGTCGCCCTTTAGGGCTTGTGTAAGATTATTGGCCTCTGACGACATTTCCTTTCCCACGTCATGAAGCTGTTTGATCTGTGTCTTGAGCGCGGCATTTTGGCCTGTTAAATCGCTGTGAACTTGGTTTACTCTGCCTTGAAAACCGTCGATCTTCTCCGAAAGTGGCTTAAGTAGCTGGTTTAACGACTCTTGATTACGCGTTGACAGTGACTTCTCACCTTGACTGACCAGCGCCTGCGCTGTTTTCTCAAATTCAAGTCGAAGCATTTTCTTGGCGTCTTCAAGCAGGGCAATTTTTTCGGCGTGTTCGGTTTCCTTGATGGCAAGGGTCGCCTTAAGGCCTTCCTCGCGCCCTGAACTGATGACGAGCTTTTGGTTTAAGTCCTGAAGCTGTCGTTTAAGTACCTCTACCTCCTCTTTCGCGACATCACCTCTTGCTAGCGCATCTGCGACAGATTCGCGGTACACACCGTGTTTGCGAATAAGGAAACCGATACCAATCGCGCTGGCTAGACTGAGTACGAGAGCAACGGCAATGGCATCAAATGACATTATTAAGCAGGCCTTATCTAGCGAGTACCGCAAGATCAGCGACTTTCAAGAACTGACCACGCAATTCCTGGAGTAACGCCAGACGATTTAGACGAACGCTGGCATCCTCTGCGTTAACTAATACGTTGTCAAAGAATGCGTCAACCGGGTCGCGCAATTTGGCTAAGTTAGAAAGCGCTAGCGAATAGTTATTGTCAGCGATCGCAGCGTTTAACGCAGCTTGAGACTCGGCAAGTGCTGCGTGCAGTGAACATTCAGCCGCTTCTGATAGTAACGCTTCGTCAACGGACGGCAGGGCCTCTTCGGCTTTCATGAGAATGTTCGCAACCCGCTTATTCGCAGCGGCAAGAGCAGTCGCAGCTTCTGAACCTGCGAAGCCGGCGACCGCCAGACTTCGGCGATCAATATCACCGATGCTTTCTGTGCCGACAGCCGTTGCACTTCTCAGTATGTCGACAGATACCCCCTGCTCTTCGTAGTGCGCGGGCAATCGATCAAGAAGATAGCCTTTGACTGCATCGACAACACCCTCATCTAAGATGTCCGACGGGAAGGACCCCTTAGCCGTTCTCAAGATCATTTCAAGACTGACAGTCGGCGCGAAGGAAAGAAGAATTCGTATGACGGCAAGTGATGCTCGACGCAGTGCAAACGGGTCTTTTGATCCGGTGGGCACCTGCCCTATTCCGAAGATGCCAATCAATGTATCGAGTCGATCTGCCAGGGCTAATGCTGCGGACTCTGGGGATTCTGGCAATCTGTCACCGGAAAACTTGGGCCAATAGTGTTGCTCAATCGCATTGGCTACCGCCTCTGACTCGCCATCATGCAGCGCATAGTGGCGCCCTGCTATGCCCTGAAGCTCTGGGAATTCACCCACCATATCCGATACCAGGTCGGCTTTTATTAAACCCCCAGCGGCTTCTATCGTCGTCTTGTCTGCGCCAAGATATTCACTAAGTGTTTGTGCGACAGCAGAAATGCGGGCCTGCTTTTGTGCCAGTGTTCCAAGGTCTCGCTGAAACAGGACGCTCTCCAGCCGCCGTGCTTTGCTAGCGAGTGTCGTCTCTTTGTCTGTGTCGAAGAAAAATGCGGCGTCCGCTAGTCGTGGACGTATGACTTTTTCGTTGCCGTAAATGACCGACTCAGCCCGTTTACTCTCGATATTTGAAATAGTGATAAACGACGGCAGTAGGTCGCCATCGGGGCTTTCAATATGAAAATACTTTTGATGCTCGCGCATGGACGAAATCAGTGCTTGCCGAGGCACTGAAAGGAACGATTCATCGAAGCCGCCGCGCAATGCCACTGGCCATTCGACAAGCCCTGTCACTTCAGCCAGCAGATTCTCGTCAACAATCACGCGCTCGTTGTTTGAGGCCAGTTGCGCAATCTGGGTTTTGATGCGTGCTTTACGCTCGTCCACCGATGCGATGACAAATTGCTCTCTAAGCGTTGCTTCGTAGGCATCAGCATGGGGTATCGTGACCGATGACTGACCGTGAAAACGGTGGCCTCGTGATATTCGGCCGGATGAAAGCCCAAATAACGAAACGTCAATCGCCTCGGCTCCGTAGAGCAAAACCAGCCATTGCACCGGTCGCAAAAATTCGTGCCGCTCCCTGCCCCAGCGCATGCGCTTAGAGACCGGAATACCATCGACAGCTTGACTGACTACGGCGGGAAGCACATCAGTACATAGGGCGCCTTTGGCTACCTTGCGAATCCCTAAGCGATCGCCCTTCTCGGTCTGTATTATCTGCAGTTCGTCAGCACTCATCCCCTGCTTCTTTGCAAAACCGATGGCGGCCGGTGTCCAGCTACCATCATCTGCTCGAGCTGCTGCCACAGGAGGACCTAAGATTTCTTGCTCTGTATCGTCGGCTCGCTCCTCGACCTTCTCGATCAGAACCGAGAGTCGTCTCGCTGTAGCGAGCACTTTCACCGCGCCTATTGTGAGCCCGTGCTGTCCAAGACCCAAAGCCACCCCACTGGCCAGGGCCTTAGCCATACTTTCGTACTCACCGGCTGGGAGTTCCTCGGTCCCAAGCTCAAACAAGATGCTTTGAGCGCTCATGCTGCAGGCTCCTCTGCCAGCGCTTTAAGCGCTGCCTCGGCTAGATCTTTATCGGCGAGAGGGAAACCCAGTTTAGCGCGAGACGCGACATAACCTTGCGCGGCTAAGCGGGCCAGTGTTCTCACCCGGAGAATGTAGCGTTGACGCTCAGTCACGCTGATGGCGTGTCTTGCGTCCAGCAAGTTGAAGGTGTGTGATGCCTTCATAACGAACTCATAGGCCGGCAACGGTAGCTCCAGGGACACCAATCGGTCAGCTTCTTTTTCGCAAAAGTCGAAATAGCTAAACAGGTGATCAACATCTGCCTGTTGGAAATTGAAAGTCGACATTTCCACCTCGTTTTGATGGAACACATCGCCATATTTAATTGTGCCTGTTGGCGTTTCAGACCAAACGAGGTCGTAAACCGAATCTACGTCCTGCAGGTACATTGCAAGGCGTTCAATGCCATAGGTAATTTCACCCGTTACCGGAAGGCACTCTAATCCACCGGCTTGTTGAAAGTACGTAAACTGCGAGACCTCCATGCCATTGAGCCAGACCTCCCAGCCCAGACCCCAGGCACCGAGCGTGGGTGACTCCCAGTTGTCCTCCACGAATCGGACATCATGCTCCAGCGGATCGAGGCCGAGCCGCCTGAGACTATCAAGGTAGCGCTCTTGAAAATCCGCGGGCGATGGTTTCATTACGACTTGAAACTGATAGTAGTGCTGCAACCGGTTGGGGTTCTCGCCGTAACGACCGTCCTGGGGCCGACGGCTCGGCTGAACATAAGCCGAATTCCAGTTCTCGGGCCCTAGCGCCTTAAGAAAGGTTGCAGGGTGAAATGTCCCCGCCCCCACTTCGAGGTCAAGCGGTTGAAGAATCACACACCCGTTGTCTCCCCAGAAGCTCTGGAGCTCTAGGATTAGCTCTTGGAACGTTAATGAACTCACTTCTCTATCCCGAATTACCGAACGGTGAAGTATACAGTGGCCAGCACTGGCATAATATGAGCAACCAAACCGAATTAAGCGCATCTCAGTGCCAAACAATCACAATTCACTTAAATTCCGACTGAAAGACGGGCTCGCTGTAACGGTTTTGCGATCGGTATTACGGTTGTCGGCGCTCGTTCCCCTCGAGGTAGCGCGCTCGGCAGGTCGTGTTTTTGGGCGTCTGGCGTTTCGGATGAATACCCAGACAGTCCGTGTTGTGCGCAGAAATATTGAGCTGGCTTACCCAGAGCTATCGGGAGATCAGCAAGAGGCACTGATTAAAGCTACGGTACTGGAACAAGGAGCGTTGAGCGCTGAATTGGGTCACGTTTGGCGTCGCTCGTCTGCTCACGTCATGTCTAAACTCACTGTCGTTGGCATCGAGCACCTGGAAGCTGCTGCGGCTGATGAGCGTGGCGTGCTTGTTCTCGCACCGCACGTCGGGAATTGGGAGGTATTACCCCATCACTTGGTAACCCAGGGTGATTTTTTAGGATTGTTTGAGCCACCTAAATTACCGTCTGTAGGTTCGGTTGTTTTAGATGCACGAAAGCGCCCGGGCGGCGCCTACGTGCCCACAACCCCCAAAGGCCTAGTGCAACTCGTCAGGCATTTTAAGCGTGGTGGGCTTACGGGTATTTTGCCAGATCAAGTTCCGGCTCATGAGTCAGGTGGCTTGAACGTACCGTTCAAGGGCATCGAGTGTTTCACCGCAAGTCTGTGCGCAAATTTGTTGTCGAAATCGGGTGCTCGCGCGGTAGTCGCGGGCGTGTTTAGGGTCAAGGGTGGATGGGAGCTCATTTATCTTCCGGTGTCCGAGGACATCTACCATGAGGACCTGGAGGTTGCGTTAAGGGCAATGAACCAAGATATCGAGACGCTCATCTCTGGACGAGATGCGCAATATCAATGGTCATATAAACGCTTTAGAACCCTGCCAAAGGGGTTGTCCAACCATTACCATGGTGTCAAACGAGCCTCGCACAAGGACTCCGCGCTATGAATGTTTACACGGGTAAAATTCTAGGAAGTCTGCTCGGGTTTTTGACCTTGGGTGTCATCGGCGGGTTGGTCGGATTTTTTGTCGGACACCTATTTGACTCGGGGCTGGTACGAGCCATTCGTATGACAGGCCCTGATGGGCTTCATGCGTTACAGCAAGAGTTTTTTGATACTACCTTTGTCATGCTGGGGTTCATCGCCAAGGCCGACGGTCGGGTGTCCGAGTCCGAGATCGCGCAGGCCGAAGCCATGTTTTCGCAGCTCAGGCTAACGCCGTCTCAGCGTGCCTCTGCGATTAAGCGTTTCAAGCGGGGCGCGGAACCCGATTTTGACCCCTCGGCCGAGCTGTTGCGGTTTAGGCGGACGGCATCGCTTCGACCTCAAACCGCTCAAACCTTGATGCTATTCCTGGCTGGTATGGCACTGGCCGATGGTCGGCTGGAAACTGCTGAGCGCAACGCGCTTTCGCGAGTCGCTAAAGCGCTCGGTATCTCCGATATGGCCTTGCAACGCATCATCAGTATGGTGGGCGCACAGGCAAACTTTGGTGATCAGCGTCAGCACCAACGTCAGCAGTACCAGCCGCAGCGAAGCCAGCTCGCAGACGCCTACAAAGCACTTGGCGTCAGTGCTGATGTGGATGATCGTGAGTTGAAAAAGGCCTACCGCCGGCTTATGAGCGAGAATCACCCTGATAAATTGAGCGCCCGGGGCGTCCCGAAGGAGATGGTTGACCTTGCGACAGAGCGCTCACAAAACATCACGACAGCGTACGATCTGATCAAGGAGTCGCGCGGGTTGAAGTAGACCTGTCGGGTTTAGGGTCGCCAGAAGGTCGGCGTGAAAAGAATCAGTAACGTGAAGATTTCAAGTCGTCCGAGCAGCATGGCCACACACAAAACCAATTTGCCGGTATCCGTCACGGTTGCGTAATTAGCCGCGACGGAGCCCAGACCCGGCCCGAGATTATTGATTGCCGCGGTCACCGCACTGACGGCAGATAAAAAGTCGAGCCCTGTTCCCAGCATACACAGCACTAAAATAAACGACGAGAACATGTAGACGGCGAAGAAACTCCACACCGCGCTAACCACTTCCGGACGCACTCGGCGGTGGTCGAGCTTTAGCGGTATCACCGCATTGGGGTGCAGTAGTTGTCTAAGCTCCCTCAGGCCCTGCCGAAAAATAAGTAAAATGCGCATGGCTTTCATACCACCCCCGGTCGAGCCCGCGCAGGCACCCATGACACTGAGCATGATCAGGAAAACCGGCAGGAAGGAGGGCCACGCGGCGAATTGATCACTGGCATAGCCTGTCGTTGTCGCGATCGAAACGGTTTGGAATAAACCGTGAACAATGGCCTTATTCATTGGCAGGGTGTCCATTACCACGAGCGTAATGCAGGTGACAATCGCGGAGATGAGCACCATCCAAGAGAAAAACTTTGTTTCCGAGTCGAAGCGATAAATACTGGGGTTGCGCTTGGAAAAAGCGACAAAGTGAAGGCCAAAATTGATGGCGCTTATCAGCATAAAGAGACAGCCAATCAGCAGAATAATATCGCTCTCAAAGTAACCCATACTCGCGTCGTGGGTGGAAAAGCCGCCGATGGCAATAGTAGAAAAGGCATGGCTAATAGCATCAAAGGCTGACATGCCGGCCAAATAATAGGCCAGCGCACAGGCGACAGTCAGTCCTAGATAGATGGAGAACAGTGCTTTTGCCGTAGAAGTTATTCGTGGTGTCAATCTGCTGTCTTTCGCCGGACCCGTGCTTTCGGCTCTGTAAAGCTGCACCCCGCCGATACCAAGCATGGGCAGTACCGCCACGGCCAAAACGATAATACCAATACCCCCTAGCCACTGAAGGAGCTGTCGGTAGAGAAGGATGGACTGCGGTAGTGAGTCCAGTCCGGCAAGCACCGTTGCCCCCGTTGTTGTTAGTCCCGAAACGGACTCGAAAACAGCGTCAAAAACCGACACCTCGATAGCGTCGCTGAGCAAGAACGGTAGCGATCCGTAGAGACCGAGAACGATCCAGAAAGCCGCGGTTACCAGAAAACCATCACGAATCTGCAACTCCGAATTAACGCGTTGTGTTAGCAGCGATAAAACAACGCCGGAAATCGCGGTCGCAGCGAAGGCCTGTCCGAATATTTCGGCGGTACCGTCTTCTTGTACCCAGCCCAGGACCATGGAAGGTAAGGTTCCTAAGCTGAACAGCATGAGCAATAGACCGACGATGCGAATGCACAGCCCGATATTCATTAGATGAGGTTACCGGCTACGACAAACAGCTTTTCAACCAGACTGATTTTCGATGGGTCAGTGAGGAATATAATGACGTGATCGTCTTCTTCTACGACCACGTGGCGATGCGCAATGATGACCTCATCTCCCCGTAAGATGGCTCCTACGGTAGCGCCTGGCGGCAGGTCTAGCTCATCGAGCCTCCTGCCAACCACCTTCGATGTCTTGGGGTCGCCATGAGCTGTCATTTCCAGGGCTTCAGCGGCGCCCCGCCTCAGCGAGTGGACCGTACTGATATCGCCCTTGCGAACATGAGTCAGCAAGCTGCTGATGGTTATCTGTTGCGGTGATATCGCAATGTCGATTTCCTGACCCACCAGCTCGGCATAGGCAGAGTTGGTAATTAAGGTAATGACCTTCTTCGCACCTAACCGTTTGGCCAGCATCGACATCATGATGTTGGACTCGCCATTGTTGGTCAGAGCACAGAACACGTCCGTGTTGCTGATATTTTCCTGTAGCAGAAGCTTTGAGTCGTTGGCGCTTCCGTTGAGCACGATGCTCTCTTCAAGCTCCTCTGACAGTACGCGGCATCGATTGTAGTTGAGCTCTAACACCTTTACTTGGTAGTCACGCTCGAGTCGTTTGGCCAGCGACGCACCAATTTTCCCGCCACCCGCTATCATTACGCGCTTGTAGGGCTCATCGAGTTTGCGCAGCTCCGATGTCACTGCTCGGATATTTTCACTCGCAGCAATGAAGAAAGCCTCGTCCTCGGGTTCAACCACCGTGCTGCCTTCCGGGATAATGGCGCTCTGTGATTTTCGAAATATGGCAGCCACGCGCGTATCCACACTCGGCATGTGCTGCCGAATTTCTTGCAGCTCGCGCCCCACGATAGGCCCACCTTCTACCGCGCGGACGGCAACGAGACGGATTTTCCCGCCAGCAAAGTCTAAAACCTGAAGTGAGCCGGGGTTGAGAATGAGCTGGTGTATAGCATCTGTGACTAAGCGCTCTGGGCTAATCGTGACATCGACCGGTATGGCGCCTGAGTGGAACAGTTTCTTATCTTCGTTCAGATAGTCGACTTCCCTGATTCGGCATATTTTTGTTGGCGTGCCATAGAGCGTGAAGGCAATAGAGCAGGCGAGCATATTGACTTCGTCACTGTCCGTAACGGCAATAAGCATATCGGCATCTTCCGCACCGGCTTCGGAGAGCGTGGTGGGTTTTGATGCGTCACCTTTGACGGTTCGGATATCGAGTCGCTCTTGCAGTTGACGCAGTGCGGCGTCCGAGCTGTCGACAACGGTGACGTCGTTTTGCTCGTCGGCAAGGTGCTCGGTTAGTGTTCCACCAACCTGCCCGGCTCCTAGAATAATGATCTTCACGACGCTATCGATTCCTTTGACAACGATTGATCTATGCCGTTTCAGTCGGAATGGTACTCCGATTTTCCGTGAACTCCAGATTTAAGGTGCTTTCCCAATAATCACAGCCTTAAGCGATGGGTTTACCGAGCAGTGAGTAATAGAGCCCGTCACCGCCCACTGCAGAGGGAATCACTTGTTGGCCATAAGTCATGGGTTCACCAATGGTCTCTGGCAGGGGCAAGGTTCGAGCGGATGCTTCTCCATCCAGAAAACTGCCAACAATGACATCATTTTCCTGAGGGAGCAGCGAGCAGGTTGCGTACAGCAATCGGCCTCCTGGCTTAAGTAGAGTCCACACGGAGTGCAGAAGCTCGCTCTGCAAGGCTGCGAACTGGTCGATATCACTTTTTCGTCGGATGACTTTGACATCCGGGTTTCTTCGCATCACGCCTGTTGCAGAGCACGGTACATCCAAAAGGATTGCGTCAAAGGACGCAGGCGCAAGCACCTCGTGCAGGGTTCTCCCGTCACTGAGAATTGAGGTAATTGATACGTTAAGCCGGTTTGCGTTTTCGTCGACTTTGGCCAATCTGTCCTCGGAGATATCGGCGGCCGTGACTGTCGCGCCCAGCTCCGCCAAGTGGCAGGCCTTCCCGCCCGGAGCCGCACAGGCGTCGAGCACAGTCATGCCGCGCTTGGGTGATAAGAGTAAGCCTGCCAGCTGTGCCGAGGCGTCTTGAACACTGACAAACCCATCTTGAAAATGAGGTAACTTGGACACCGGCACCGGCTGTAACAGCGTAAGCCCGCACGCACCGGCCTTTCGCGCTTCGATACCCGCCTCTGTCAGCAGCGCATGGTAGCCATCGACAGAGATACGCTCAGTATTAATCCGCAGGGTAAAAGGGGGCCGTTGTCGACTGGCGTCTGTTAGTTGAGCCAACTGTTCCGAATAGGACTTAGATAACAATTTGTGGAGCCACCCGGGCAAGGCAGCACGCTCACTAACCCCCAGCGATTTGATTAATGTTTCTTGGTCACGCTGATAACGCCGGAGACAGCCATTGATCAGACGGTTAGCCCAGGGCCGCCCAAGTTGCTCACAGCAGTCGACAGCCCCCGACACAGATGCATAGTCTGGCGTTGTGCATTCATCAAGCTCGTACATCGCCATGATGAGCAAGGCCTCTAGTACAGAATCTTTTGCTTTCAACGGTCGTTCAAGAAGCTGGCGGGTGACACCTTTATACAGTGGCCATAGTCTCAGCGAACCGTAAACTAGCTCGCGTAAGAAAGGCTG
>CENU01028714.1_pt1 | contig 16927 bp, 9 predicted proteins | sample 361331 | NCBI WGS metagenome assembly CENU01 (sample SAMEA2619766, study PRJEB7988) | marine metagenome | isolation source: saline water (ENVO:00002010), including | reverse complement strand
ACGGCTGTCCCTTTCTTACAAATTGAACCCGACTCGCGTGCAGCGGGAATGGGAAATACCGGCGTGGCGATAGCCGATAATGCCTCGGCTATGTTTTGGAATCCTGCAGGTCTAGCGTTCCAGCGCCAAACAAACATAAGTATTACCCACGCCAATTGGCTGCCAGCTTTCAACGCAAATCTCTTTTATGATTATCTCGTGGGTGCCGTTCATGTGGATGGGATTGGAACCATCGGTGGGCATATCACCTTCCTGAACCTTGGTGAACAGACTCGAACCGACGAGACGGGGCTTGAACTGGGCCGTTTCAATAGCTATGAACTCGCTGCAGGACTCTCCTATGGATATGAAGTGAGCGATAATCTTGCCCTTGGGACTGGCTTTCGCTTTATCTATTCGTCTCTTGCTAGTGGAAGTGTCGGTGGTCAGCGTGTCAATCCTGGTTCGAGTGTTGGGCTTGATCTGGCTGCCATGTACCGTACCAATGAGCTGAATATTGGGAACAAAATTGGTCGTTTTCAGGCAGGGGTAAATCTGTCAAACATTGGACCGGGTGTCCAGTACACGGATAATGCCCAAAAAGACCCTCTTCCTACAATGCTGCGGTTTGGTTGGGCTTTCACGATGGAGCTTGATCAAAATGGTGTAAATACTCTGACGCTTGCCCAAGACATCTCAAAAGTGATGGCTCGCAACGAACAAGTCGTGGCCAACGGGGACACCACGTTTCAAAGTATGCCTGTGCTGAAAGCCCTCGTGAAGTCATGGGGACCTTTTGAGCGTAATACAGGGATCGAAACGGTTGAACTTAGCTTTATGGATCAACTGATGATCGGTGTTGGGCTTGAGTATACATACAACAAGTTGTTTTCGCTTCGAAGTGGGTATTACTCAGAGCATGAGTATAATGGAAATCGAAAATTTGTAACCCTTGGCGCAGGATTACGCTATGCGATGTTTGGGGTCGATTTCAGTTATATTTATACCATAGAAGAGGATCACCCCCTTGCCGACACCATCCGTTTGAGCGTGTTGCTCAACCTGTAAGCTGTAGAGTGAATGACCTTGAGACGACGTCTCTCCTGTAGATTTAGCAAAGTACTACCATGGAACGTCGTCCAAGCTGTTAATAATGGGATGCTCTTCAGCGGGCTCTTGATAGGCTCGCTACTCTGTTGGCCCCATTATGCTCAGGCACAAGTCAATATGGCTCCTATGCCATCTCCTGTAGAGGGCGAGTATGCACTGGTCGCCCTCCGCGTGGAGTTTCAGCCAGATAACAATCCCTTTACCTCAGGAAACGGCACCTTTGGACCGGGATCGATTCCATATCTAGAAGAGTTAACCACAAACATTGACCCTCTTCCGCATGATGCTGGTTATGTAAAAAGTCATCTTGACTTTGCAGCTACCTATTTTGCGAAGCAATCGGCCGGTCGTGTCTCCATCAAGACCTTCGTGTTGCCGGAGGTTGTGCGTGTATCAAAACCTATGGAAGCCTACTCCCCCGTAGGCGAAAATCCCACCAATGAGCCCATTGCAGAATTAACCCATGAGGCATGGTTGCTGTCTGGTGCCCTTGGGAGTCATCAGTCAACCCTTCAGAGCATTCTAGCCCAAGGCATCGCTCCAGAAAAGATCATCTTTGTGATGGTTCACGCTGGCATTGGTCGAGACATTGAGTTGACAGGGACCACCTTGGAAAAAACTCCTCAAGATCTCCCCTCTGTTTTTTTAGATCAGCAAGCACTCGTAGATCTGGAGGCTTCACCGAATGGAGGGGGCTTTGGAGGCGTTGGTTTTCGTGGCGCGATCTCTACTGGCGTTCCTGGTTTAGAGGTAACCCATGGTATGCTGATCCCTCGAACTCAAACTAGAAAGGGGTTTTACATTAATAATGAACCTTTTTTAGTCCCTTTGTCGATTAATGGGATGCTCAGTGCTCAAATTGGAAGCTTTTTTGGGCTGCCTGACTTGTTTAATACGCAATCTGGAGAGTCTGGAATTGGGCGGTTTGGCTTAATGGATGGTGCGGGTATTTTTGCGGTTGCTGGTTTGTTTCCTCCCAATATGTCTGCTTGGGAAAAGCAATGGCTCGGTTGGGTCGAGCCACAATCGGTTGCCGAAGAAGATTTCAGCTCGTTTGGACTGGCTTCCGTCAGTCTTGCGGCTGCAAAGGATAGACTCGAAGGTGATGTTCTTCGACTTGAAACCTTGGCGTCGGATTATTTTTTGATTGAAAATCGTCACCGAAACCCTTCGGGCGAGCTCATTAAGCTGACGTTTAGAATGCCAAATGGATCAGAGGAGGTCATTACACGTACGGCAACAGATTCCTTGTTTTCAATCCAAGTAGAGGGCTTTGATCAATCCTTACCCAAGGGTGTGTTGGTCGATGTGAGTCATTATGATGTTGCCTTACCGGGTGGATTGGATGTAGGGGAAGACCAGGAGGAAGGCACCAATGATGATCGAGCCTTGCTTGGTGGCGTACTCATCTGGCATGTTCAGCCTGGGAAGATTGCAGCGGCTCTTGCGCAAGGTAAAGGCATTAATGATGATCCTGATTCCCGCGGTGTGGATCTCGAAGAAGCCGACGGAGCACAGGATATTGGCTTCCAAACCCAGGTGGGCGTCACCATTTTTGACGCTACAGGATCCGCCTTTGATTTTTGGTGGAATGGTAATGATGCCCGAGTGGTTCGTCCTGGAGGACAAGACATTCAGTTGTATGCCAATCGCTTTGATGCTAGCACCCTTCCATCCAATCATACAGCTCTTGGCGCACCCACATGGTTTGAGCTATCCGATTTTTCGGACGTCCAACCCGTGGCAACCTTTTCCCTACGAAAAGTTACCGAAACGCAAGATCAAGCGTGGATTCAACGACTTTTTGTGAGCTCTACACACGATCCATTACCCCATAATGATGGGCAGTTGAACCGTGAGATGGCGTCGTTTGATTTGGCACCGTTTGATTTGGCAAGCTGGGAATCCTCTTCTTGGTCATTCTCATGGTTTGCAACCACAAATGCTCTTTGGGAGCTTCAATGGCCAAAAACAACCGGCTCCTATGGCTCAGGTAGCGTGCAACTTCAAAAAGTTGCCGATGGCTCCTTTGGGGCTCCTTTGTTTGATGGTGAGCGACTTCTTGTCGGTCGTCTCAAGGATGATGAAACGGTGGTTATGGCCTTTGCATGCTCCGAAACGGCCGGATGCTCGGACGGCCAAACCGTAGCCACGCCCTTGTGGGAAACCACTCTATCTAATCAACCTACGCCAAATCTTATCGCTTCATTACGCCGAGCCGATGAACATACCATTGCGGCTCTGTATTCCACATGGCGTGTGGATACTCGCACAGGGGAATCCCTCGTGACACTTGGCCAACCCTTTCTAGAAAATCGCATCGATGGGTATCGTGCCAAATGGACGGGCTCGACAATCGATCTACAAACACCGTCTGGAGCAGGCAGCATCCCTACAAGCAAGGATCTCATGCGTCTTCTTGAGCCCCTCTATTCCAATGACACTTCCCTTGAACAGGGATTCCAGGCACCTTCATTGCATTGGATTGAGCGTCGTCGTGCAGATGGTGAGCGTCTTGGATTCGATTTGATTCTATCGGCCGAGGGTCAGGTACGTTGGATCGATTTGACCAAGCCTGTCTCACAGTGGGTCGCTACACCGCTCACCAACCATGGAGAACTACCCACATCGATCACCGCTTGGATGGATGTGGATCAAGATCACTCTTTGGATTGGGTCTATCCACAAAGCGGTGAATCTACGTGGGCTGCAGTCAACCTTGAGGGAGGATTAGCCAACGGATTCCCTTGGTCTTCGCAAGATCCATTATTAGAAGGCACCCGCTGGATCAATCGACCTTTAGGATTCCGTCTTAAGAACGTCCCTGAAGAGGATGCAACCGGTAATACCGCAACTTCGTCGACAGATATTCTTGCATTACCTCATACACTTAATGGTTCCATAGCATTGTACCCAGTCGCCATTACCCCATCCCCCACTACACTTCGCCCCATCAGTCTTGGTAGCTCCCCAAACTCAATCAATGATACAAAACACTCCTTAAAACTAGCCTTTGTGGGTGATGAACTTGTGAGTGTAAGCCCTTCAGGCGAAGTCGTTCTTTATAGACTTCCAGCAGATGCAGAGGTCACCCTTGGGCAGTCTATTACACCGTGGGCTGGGTTTGGCACCGCGTCCACCCTACTGGATGGGTCGACCACCATCGAACCTAAGGAGCGACTTTTGCATGTTGATGAAGTGTACAACTGGCCCAATCCAGCGAACGAGGAAACCGTCATCAGAGCAATGACCTCCTCAGCGGCCACGATTCAAGTGCATGTCATTACCATGGCAGGGGTTACTCGTTTCAAAGGTGAATTTAGTAGCTTCGGTGTCGCCCCCGCAGAACTTACCATAGATACCTCGGACTGGTCTTCTGGGGTGTATGTTGTGCGAGTTACCGCTCGATCTACAGATGGGTCGTCCAAGGATCAACACCAATTTAACCTTGCCATCATACGATGAAGAGACATGCTGCACTTATCACAGGTCTTTTGGGATGGTCTCTATGCTGGACATTAGGCTCGACGCTGAGTGCTTGGGCTCAAGTGTCACCTTGGATGCTCGAATACCCCCAAAATCATCTCGAGTGGAACACCCTCGAGTCTGAACACTTCTTGGCCCACTACCAAGATGGGTGTGAAAAGCGCACGGAGATGGGGCTTCAGAGCAAGCAAAAGGGCGAGCAGAGTAAGGACGGAGCGCCGTGTCCTGAACAAACCCACGTGGAAGAAGCAGCCCAAGCGATCCTGCAGATTGCCGAAAGCATTTATGAGCCTATTACAGGGTTGTATGGTCACGAGCCAGACACTAAGGTCAGTATTATTCTGAAAGATCGTGTCGATTATTCCAATGGTGCGGCCTATTTCTTTGATAATACCATTGATATTTGGCTCCCTTCGCTCGACACACCCCTTCGTGGGACTCATGAGTGGTATAAAAATGTGATTACGCATGAATTCACGCACATTGTGCAGATTCAAACCATGATGACGCGTCGACGCTCTGTCCCCGTGGTCTATCTACAGTGGCTCGCCTACGAAAATGAACGTCGCCCTGATGTATTGTATGGTTTTCCACGCCATGTGGTCACCGTGCCGTTTGCCTCTGTGGGCATCCCTGCCTGGATGGCGGAGGGGACAGCGCAGTTTATGACCGACTCTGTGAATTATGACCAGTGGGACACCCACCGTGATATGTTGTTTCGCACACGATTGCTTGGAGGGACGTCGTTGGGGTTTGAAGAGATGGGCACCTTCACATCCAAAAGCTCAATCGAGCGGGAAACCGTTTACAACCAGGGCTTTGCCTTTACAAGGTATCTTGGCGATCGGTTTGGTGAAGAGGTGTTGGCAAAGATAAGTCGAGAGGCTGCCTCAGGTGGTAAAACGGACATCTCTGTCGTGATAGAGCGTGTAACCGGGCGTTCTGGCAAAGCGTTATTTGACGCCTTTATGCAAGAAAAACAGGACGAGTATACGGAGTGGTTTAGGTCTATGGAGCAGGACAGGTGGGCAGATTTGGACACGTTGAATGTTGAGGGATTCTATAACATGATGCCTCGATTCATTCCAGGAACTGATTCGTTGGTTTGGTTGTCGAATGGTGACCGTGATTATGCTCGAACGCGATTGATGGTTGCATCGCTGGACGAACTCACACAAAACCAAACACCCACTCCATTAGCGGTAACCCAAGAAGAGGGATGGATGTCTGAAGCGTTTGGCCATTATTCAGCCCATGGATTGTTACAGGAACCGCTCGTGGATTATCTCACGGGTGGGTTCTCATTTAGCCCGACGGGTGATCGGATTGTCTACACAAAAGCCCGTAAACCAAATGCAGAAGGGGAGTTATACAATGATTTATGGGTGTTTGAACTGGACTCTCGTGAAGAATCACGACTCACAGAGAATGCGCGGCTGCGTGATCCAGCATGGCACCCTTCTCAATCTTGGGTGGTCGCGATTCAAAATCAGCCTGGTCGACAACAACTGGTGATGATTTCGTTGGAAAATCCTTCGGTTGTCGTACCCCTCACCGATTCACCCCTTAGCACCACCTTTTCGTCTCCTCGATGGAGCGCGGATGGCCAAACGCTTTGGGTCGCTCGTGGGAAAGAACATGGGAGGCAAATTGTTGAATTAGACATCATGTGGACCTTGCTTGAAGAGAGCTCATCGTCCGAACCTCAAGTGAAACAAACACGTGTATTACTTGATCGTGAAGGGGTAGATTTTCGAGATATTGTGCCCGATATCGACCCAGAGTCACCTTGGCTATACATGGTTGCAGATGTTGATGGGCTTTTTGGACTCTATCGAGTCCATCGAGAAACACAGAGACTTGAGGAAGTTGCGCTGCATCAAGGTGGATTATTCATGCCAAGTCTAAGTGAGTCTTCCATCTTACTGTCGGTCTTCACCGCACAGGGGTATAAACTAGCCCGCATGGATCGCCCACAATCAGAGGATGTGCTACCTGCTGTAGACTCATGGTCTACCTCTGCGACACTCGATCGGAACGAACTCCGAGGCGAAGTCCTCTCAACGACTGCGCAGAATATCCCCTCCAAACCGTATGAACAAACGACACACGGATGGAGCTATTACCCAATGGTTCGAGTGGATGGGTATACGCAACAAAACGGGACAACGGCGTCGAGACTTTGGGCGCTTGATGGTCGAGCAGCACTCGATAATTTGTGGAGAGACATCAAAATTGGGACCTATGTGGCCTCGCGTGATGTGCTAGGTCAAACGACCCTCTTTGGAGGGCTTGCCATTGGCCCTGGATCCACCGATGCACGATCGATCAGTGACGGATTGAGTCCGTCGAATCTTTTTGCGATGGATCGAGATCTCTTTTTCTCCATGGAGTTTCGTGGATTACCATTCATCAAAAAGCGTTGGTCCCCCACCGTGACAGCAGAGCTCTTTAATGTGGTCCGCAATGTCAAAGGGGGGCTCAGCATCGAGGAATTCCCTTGCACCTCGTGTCTGCCAGAGACAACCAATGCTGACATTCGATACTCGGCGTGGGAAGCCAGTCTTACGTTTCGTAGCAAATTGAACCCTTATTTATTTTTGGAGAGTGGCATTGCTTATTCCCCTTACCGGGTTACAAGTGACGGGTTTGTGAGTAAAGAACTCAAACAATTTATCCCTGAGCAGTCAAGTGAGTATTTCCGAGGCGTTTCCGTCTTTGCCGGGGGTGTTGTGGAGCTTCTAGAGCCCAACCGCCATAATGACATTGCCATGCAAGGGGTCAAAGCTCGCATTCGTTATGCCTATCAACCCTCAAAACTCCTAGAGAATTATGATATCGAGGATGGAGCTCTGTCCCCAAATTATGCCATCTCCAAAAATCACTCTTTGGAGCTAAAAAGCTATCTCGGGCAGCGTTGGACGAATCTCCTAGGCAATCGACCTGTTTATACTCTACTCAAAGCTAGGGGATTTGCCTACTTCAACAACCCGACAGATTCATTCTATCACGATTACATAGGTGGGTACAGTGGCATCCGATCCTATCCATTTTTCGCTCTTGGTGGCATGCAATCTGCAACCTTGCAAGCGAGCCTTTCAACTCCTTTGCGCACGGGAATCTCTAGACAATTAGGCCCGATCACCTTGGACAAACTCTTTCTCAAAGCATCGTATGAAGCTGGAAAGGTGTGGAATTCGACCTCTGTGGCAGATGAGTCTCTCAAGCATGGAGTTGAGCTTGAGCTACGAACGGCGCTCAATCACTATTATCTCTTCCCCTTGAAGTTTTTCGTGAGTGGCGCATACGGTCTTAATCGATTTAATGTGAATCTTTCGGAGGATTTTGTGACGCCCGATGGGATTCGTAGCGTTGAATATGGCCAAGAGTGGCTATTTTATCTTGGTTTCACGTTTGATTTTGACCCACTATAATGCGCTTGTTTTCTTTGAACAACCCGGAGCAACACTCAGACCCTCGGTCACTCGGCCGCGGCGAGGGTTGCTGTATGCGAAGGGGTATTGCGCATCATTACACTGCGCGAAGTGGCCGTTCTTTACAGACCCTTGTCTTGGCAAGCTTACTCGTTGGCTTGTTTGGGTGGAATAGTCTCTCAACGCAGGCGATGGCTCAGGGGCAAGAGAGTGTTCTGCTAGGGGTAGAATATGATCAGGACAATCAGCCGATGCGCTGGATGGATCCTTCACTCCAAAGCAGCCCACGTATGGCTCTTCAGCTGGAGGAACACCTTGTCGGTTCAAAGAATACTGACACAGACCCATGGACTTCATGGACAAGCCCTGCACTAGAGACAGATTCAAAAGCAGCTTTGCAAGGGTTGTATTCTCCTGGTGTAGGGTGGATGAGCTCACTTATCTTGCCGGGATCCGCGCAACTTGTGGACCAACAGTGGGCACGTGGTGGGCTTTATCTTGGTCTAGAGGTGGCAGTGTGGGCTATTTTTGCCTCCAATGAGTCCGCAGCTAGGAAAGGTGAACGTGCCTATGAACGATTTGCGAATCAACAGTGGAGTGTGGTGAAATATGCGCAGTGGATCATCGATTATCACGACGCTCATGGACTCTCCAACCCTTACCTATCCGACTTACAGCAACAGGTTAACGGTCTTCAACCCGCTTATGATATCCAAGTCGATTGGGCTCGAGTTCCCATTGGAACCCTTCGAAATGTTGAACGAAATACACTGTACGTCTATGGTACCCAACGAGGAGCCAATAATTTTTCGCACGTGATGCCAGACTACGGGTCGCAGCAATATTATGAACTTGTGAGTAAGTATTATCAATATGGACCTGGCTGGTCCGATTTTGACCCTACTGATGTCTATTTGCCCTGGAATGGCTCTGACATGTCACCCAAGTTCTATGAGGGACGAGATAAGGCTCAAGCGTTTAACGATCAGTACCGGACAGCCTCCTCCATGCTATCCCTCGTCATTATGAATCACGTGATTTCTGCTTTTGATTCGTTTTTTTCTAGGCGTCTGGCTCAATCAAGACTTGAGTTATCAGCTCCGTCGACCCCCTCGGAAGTAGCAACCTTACGACTCCATTTTTAATGAAGAATCCATTACTTCGTATTCGCAGAGATGGATGGCAAGCCTTAGGGGGTATAGTTGTCGTTGGCGGAGTGGTTGCAAGCATCCTCATCTGGATTGTGATGCCTTGGTACACTCGCTTCAACCAAGGTGTTACCGTGCCAGAACTCACAGCGCTCTCCTACGAGGAGGCCGTTGCGACGCTTGAGGAGGCTGGTCTTCGCATAGGGATCGCGGCTCGTCGCAATCAAACGAATGTGCCACCCAATGCCATTATCGATCAAAACCCTAAACCGTTTAGCATTGTCAAACCAAACCGACGTGTGTATGTAACGGTGAATGCCCAATCTCGTCCCAAAGCTGTGATCCCTCGTGTGGTGGATATGTCACTGCGTAATGCGACCATTCAACTTGAAAACTCAGGCTTAAGCGTTGGGAATTTACGCTATGAATCGAACCGTTTTCGCAATACCGTACTTAATCAGTCGCTTATTGCAGGCGATACGGTGGATAAAGGTGCACGAGTCGATCTTGTGATTAGCGATGGTCTGGGTGATACGCGGGTTCGTGTGCCTGAGTTGATAGGGTTACGACTACCAGAGGCACAACAACGACTCCAAGCCGTAGGGTTGCGTATTGCGGAGATTCGATTCCAATCCGTAAGTAATGACGTCGTTCCCAATACTGTTCTTGAGGTTATACCCGATGACGTGTTACTTATTGAAGGGGAGTCCCTGACACTCATTGTGGCACAACAACAAGGGAGCCTTGAACAAGCTGAACGGGAACAAGCCAGCGTGGAGGGTGGTTCCAGAGATTCTCTTCCTTGAAATGAGCTCAAAGCCGTATCTTACCGTATGTCTTTGACAGTACCACCTTCTCCATTTATCGCACCCTCCATCCTTTCAGCTGATTTTGGGCATTTGGGTGATGACGTTCGCCAAGCGGTGGAGCTTGGAGCGCCTTGGATTCACTGCGATATCATGGACGGTCATTTTGTTCCAAATTTGACGTTTGGACCCGATACAGTTCGTGCAGTGCGATCAGCAGCACCACAAGCTACCGTGGACGTGCATTTGATGGTGGAACGTCCTGATTGGATGCTAGAACCATTTCGAGAGGCAGGGGCAGATATTCTCTCGGTACATGTGGAAGCATGCCCCCATCTGCATCGTACGATTCAACAGATCCACGACTTGGGTGCGGCAGCGGGAGTGGCCTTAAATCCTGCAACCCCTTGGCAAAGGATTGAGCCTGTTCTGTCCATGGTGGATGTTGTGGTCATTATGAGTGTAAACCCAGGGTTTGGGGGGCAATCCTTCATCATGGAAACACTCGATAAAGCCAGAGCTCTTCGAGACTGGCGATCCAAACATGAAGCCTCTTTTGTGATTCAGTTTGATGGCGGAGTCTCACCCGAAACCATCGACGCTTGCTTGGATGCAGGAGGTCAATCGTTGGTCGCGGGCAGTTCGTTTTTCAAGGCTCCGGATCGAAAGGAGCGATGGGCATTGTTTCAGTCAAAGATTAATCAAGCGTATGACTGAACCTTCCTCATCAACAGAATCGACTGTCCAACCTGTCGTTTTTTCGCTGGAACACAGTACGCCTGTTGAGCTATTTGGACCTGCTGATCGTCATTTAAAGCAACTTGAAGCATCCTTCCCCGATTGTGTCATTACTGCCAGAGGGTCTACGCTCAAACTCTCTGGAGAGATGCGAGAAACGGCTGCTTTGCGGGAGATTTTCACTGAATTGGAATCGATGATTCAGCGTGGTCAGGAGATTGATGCCCACGATATTGACACTCTTGTGACACTTTGGAGTCCTTCTCCTCAACGTATAACGGGTGGATCTGCATCACAGGGTTCTAGCAAACAGGCCACCAATAAGCGCTCTAAGGGTGGCGAAAAGGATCCATCAGCCATTCTACATACCCACCGTGGGGAGCCTGTGTTGGCGCGTACCAAAGGGCAACAAGCGATCGTAGACCAATCGGAAGATCATGACATCGTGTTTGCGATTGGGCCTGCAGGAACTGGGAAGACGTACACGTCTGTCGCACTGGCAGTGGCAGCACTGAAGAGTAAACGAGTCCAAAAAATTATCCTGGCACGACCTGCTGTGGAAGCAGGAGAAACCCTTGGGTTTTTGCCCGGTGCCATTAAAGAGAAAATTGACCCCTATCTCCGCCCCCTATATGATGCCTTGGAGGAGATGATTGATCCGGAGCGTCTCGATTTTTTTCTATCTAAAAATATCATTGAAATCGCACCGTTGGCCTACATGCGTGGTCGAACGCTCAATAATGCCTTTGTGATCTTAGATGAAGCGCAAAATGCAACTCAAGCCCAGTTGAAGATGCTTCTGACTCGGATTGGATTCAATTCTAGGGCGATTATTACAGGGGATATTACCCAAACAGATTTACCCTCTTCTACGCAGTCTGGCCTCAAGACGGTGCAGTCGATTTTGACCAATATCCGAGGTATTTCCTTTGTTCATCTTGATCGAAGCGATGTAGTGCGTCATCGGTTGGTCAAGGACATCATTCAGGCGTATGAATCGTTTGAAGATGCACAAGATCAACGCCCCAAAAAACGCTCCTCTTCTAAGGGGGCATAGCCATGGCTAGGAGTGGGCTAACTCGTAGCGTTTATGCGCTGCACGAAGGGGTCTTTTCGGTAGGCATGGACAAGGTTTTTCATCGTCTTGCACCGGGTGAAGAGGCTGCCAAAGGAGCGTTGAAATTATCCTTGAATCCTTTCTTGATCCTTCAAGATGATGCTGTGATTCTGCTGGATCCTGGGATGGGGGAGTTTACTCAGGATGGATCTGTGGAGGTCATGCGTCAAAATCTTGCAGAGGTGGGGTTAACCCTTGAGGATGTGACCGATGTGGTGATCTCGCATCTTCACCTCGATCATATTGGAGGCTTAGCCCATCAAGAGGATGGCTACTGGCAACTAACATTTCCTGAAGCTACACACTGGATAAACCGTGATGAAATAGCCCGAGTCGAAGCCAAGGGGACTTTTTATGGTGAGCGACAAACCGAATTCTTCTTTTTTGTGACCTCTAGGGCCTCCATTGAACGGGTAGAGACTGGGGCCATTCCCTTACGAGGATGGTCTTCACGTCATCTAGGGGGGCATACAAGCCATTCCGTTGCGTGGGTCATTGGGGAAGACTCCCCTTCTGAACCAACCTATGTGATGGCGGGCGATGTCGTGGGATCCAAGGGGGCATTGTTACGACGGTACCAAGCAAATTATGATGTAGACCCTCAGCAAGCCTCTGACGCTAGAGAAGCCATCAAGAAAGAGGCGTTTGAAAAAGGATGGATTTTTATGGCTTACCACGAAGCCACCGCTCCCTTTATGAGGTTAACGGAGTCCTCCACAAGTGGATACACTGTAGAGGCGGTCGAGATGGATCAGGGTGTGCCTGTTGTTAACCCTGACCAAGCCTAGCAATACTGTTTTCTGATGGTTTCGATATCGGATAGCTCTCCGATAATGGAGACCTCATCTCCTTCCATTAACTCCGTATCCCCATGAGGTATGGTCACAATACCCTGTCGTCGAATGACCGCTACAAGGCTCTGACCTGGGAATCGAACATCACGAAGTTTCTTGCCTATCACTTCTTTACTCGCCTCTGTTTCACCCACAATGAGGTTGACAAATCGTTCGTCCCGCAACAAAATTTCACGCAAATCGGTCTCATCTTTGGCCTTGTCCCAGTGTGCAAGGAAGGACTCGTTGTCAATCACTTCTGCAAGGTGAGCAAGAATCCGTAAATGTTGCGTTGCGTTGTGTGTCGAGCTCGCAAGGAAAATAATGGCATGGAGAGATTCGTCCCCTAGCTCCTTAAACACGGTAGGCTTGGCTAGCCGGACCAAAACCATCTCGGACGACGTTGCATTGGGAATCCTCACATGATGCAAACAGACACCTTCAGCAAGGGTCATCGCGTGGTCGTCTGGCCCTTCAGCAAAACGAGCTCGAAGTAGGTTGGCGTCACAGTTGATTCTACTCGTCATATGATTCGCCACTTGTGTAAGCAACGATTCATAATCTTTTTTGAATTGATCAAAAACCATCGAACGTGCGACCACAGATTCATATGGATCGTCTTTCCGTAACCCTTTCTCCCGCATTATGCTACGTAATTCACTATCCAGTCCTTCATCGACATGCCGACTCATCCGTGCCGTCACATGGAAAATAGCTCCTTGCCGATCGACCTTGTCCACAGCATAATAGAAGTACCACATCACACAGACGAAGATGATGACGAGTGTAAACAATACACTCAAAATCCCCATTTCAAGGATGAGCAAGATCGAAAAGAATATCCCAAAAATTTGAACCCACGGGTAAAGGGGTGATTTGAACCCTGGATCATAGGACTCAATCTTACTTTCTCGCATGACAATCACAGCTACATTTAGCAACGCAAACAGAAGTAATTGAAAAGCAGACGCAAGTTTCGCGACCGACTCAACATTAAACATCACCAAGAGCAAGATCATGGTTCCCGTTGTGGCGATGACACTGACCACGGGTGTCCCATTGGCACTAATCTTGCCAAAGAATGATGGAATGAGGTTGTCACGCGCCATCGCAAAGGGGTATCGTGACGCCGATAAAATGCCCGCGTTCCCCGTGGACGCAAACGCAGCCGCAGCGGCAATCACCACCAATATGAGTCCAACACCACCTGGAAGCCAATCCATGAAGAGCTCTCCGGTAGTCGCTACAGGAGTTAAATCTTGAAAAAACTCTGCAGGCTCGAGGTAAATCACCATCAAAAGAACCCCAATTACATATACAATGGAAGCTGTGATCAGTGATAAAATCATCCCAAGGGGAATATTTCTATCGGGGTTTTGTACCTCCTCAGAGACACTCGCAACTTTCGTAAGCCCGGTATAGGAGACAAACACCAGACCAATGGTCGACAAAAAGCCATGAGATCCAAATTGGAAAAATGGATCAAATCGATCATTGAGGATCACTTGAAGGTCCAGGCTCGCGATTTTGAAAAGCCCCTGTACGAGGTAAAAAATCATAATGGTGATCAACGTAGCCACCAAAAAGCGTTGCAATCCTGTGGATTCTTTGGCTCCAATGATGTTGAGCACACCAAATATGAGCGTTAACACTACCGCCACAGGTACAATGGGAAGGTCAATAAAGACGGCGATGTAAGCCCCCATCCCAATCAAAGCAAAAGCACTTTTAAAAATCAAGGCAAACCATGAACCCATCCCACCAATGGTTCCCATGACGGGTCCTAAGCTTCTGTCAATAAAATAGTACGCGCCACCGGCTCGTGGCATCGCTGTAGATAGCTCTGCAACACTAAACATGGAGGGTAAAATCAAAAATCCAGCTAGTAGATATGCCAGGAACACGGAAGAGCCTGTCTGAGAGGCTGCTAACCCTGGAAGCAAGAAAAACCCAGATGAAAACATCGCACCTGTACTAATGGCGTAAACGTCCATTAGCGTGAGTTTTTTCTCTAATTTTTCACCTTTTTTTGCCAAATTTGCGCGACCTTAAACCGTTCAATGATGATTCAATATATTCTTTTCTCCAAAACTCTGATGCTATCGTTAGCGTGATACATTCCTTCCGTAGACATACCCTAGTAAAGTTCGGAGGTTCCTCACTCGCATCATCAAACGCGTGGCAACACGTATTCGATCACATCCGTAGGAGTCATCATAATCAACCCTTGATCGTTGTCGTCTCTGCTGTGGGTAAAACAACACGAGCTCTGGTTGGATGTGTACATCATGCCGCGCAAGGAAGACTCGACGAGGTGGAGCAAGGACTTAACGAAATCTGGGCAACGCACAAACTCATTGCCTTGGAATGTATTCAACCTGAGGAATGGACTGCTCTCGAAGACTGGGTAGATCATCTTTTGAGTAAACTTCACCAAGAAGCGATGCAGATGGCCAAAGAACTCCTAAATCACCCCTCCCCCGTGTGTTCCGCCCATGGGGATGCTATACTGAGTCTTGGAGAGCGTGCAACTTCGCAGATATTTCAGAAGGTTCTTGAGAATGTGGGTGTACCCTCGGTGTGGGTAGATGCTCGTGAGGTCATTATGACAGACGAAAGCTTTGGTGCTGCAAAACCAAATCGAGCCAAAATCAAGGATGCAATGACACAGCATCACTCCCTCTCTTCGTTTTGGGCAACGCTTCAAGAGCAACCACCGAAAAGAGAGATTCCGGTCCCCGTGCTTGGTGGATTTATGGGGCGCTCTTTGGCAGGGTCCCCCACGACTCTTGGGTTTGAAGGGTCTGATCTCACCGCCACCTTACTTGCGGAGGCCTCCAACGCTGAACGTGTCACCATATTTACGGATGTGAATGGCATCATGACGACGGACCCTCGCATCGTGCCCAATGCAAAGCATATCCCCACCTTGACCTACGATGAGGCAGAGGATCTTGCACTTGGGGGTGCCCGAGTCTTGCACCCTCAAACCCTAGTGCCCGTGGTTGAACAAAGCATTCCCGTGCATGTGCGAAACACATTCCAGCCAGATCACCCAGGAACGATCATTGGGGCCCAATGTGACTCTTCTGCGCACACCCCATTTGTGAAAGAATGGAAAGCTGTAGCCATGGCCGTCACAAATCAAGCCGACGATTCCTCCGTGTTGACTTTTTTGCACGCAACGCCAGATGGACAGTCTCAACTCCGCCAATGGAGCGAAGCCTATGCTCTTCAACTTGATGTCGATGTACATGGCTGGCACCTTCATTTACCCCCTTTGGCTGCATTGAAATCAGGGCAGAATTCTGACTCTTCCCTTCCCTTGAGTCTACAAGCAATCCACGACATCTTCTTCCCCTAGAATCTGTATTTTAGTCTAAATCATTCTTTCTATGTCTAACTCTGTTCGCGTCCGTTTTGCCCCCTCTCCTACGGGATTCCTACATATTGGAGGGCTTCGTACGGCACTCTATAATTATCTGTATGCCAAGCATCATGGAGGGACCTTTATCCTTCGTATTGAGGACACCGATCAAGCTCGATTTGTTGAAGGGGCCGAAGAAGACATTATAAGATCACTCGAGTGGTGTGGGATTGAAATCGATGAAAGCCCTATCCATGGGGGAGAAGCGGGGCCTTATCGACAAAGTGAGCGCAAACAGCGATACATGGACGCCGCAATGCAGCTAGTAGAGGCCGATGTCGCCTATTATGCATTCGACACAGCAGAGGAGATTGAGACAATGCGTGAGCGACTCAAAGCATCGGGAAACCCTTCGCCTTCCTATGATTCGATTACACGTCAGTCAATGAAAAACTCCTTGACGCTACCCTCAGAAGAGGTTCAAAAACGTCTTGAGACGGGTGAGCCCTATGTGATTCGCCTCAAAGTTCCGCGTCGTGAGTCCGTTCAGTTTACTGACATCATAAGAGGCATCGTCACCTTTGAAACCAAGGGATTGGATGACCAGGTGCTGATGAAGTCCGACGGTATGCCAACCTATCACCTTGCTAATGTTGTGGATGATCACGATATGGGTGTGACCCACGTGATTCGTGGAGAGGAATGGCTGAGTAGTGCACCCAAGCATATGTTGTTGTACCAATACCTTGGATGGGAGCCTCCTACCATGGCCCATTTGCCTTTGATTATGTCGCCTAGTGGAGGAAAGCTGTCCAAACGAAAGGCTGAGCAAGAGGGAATCCCTGTAAACACCCGGGACTACATCGATGGGCATTATGAGCCACAGGCTTTGGTCAATTTCCTGGCTTA
>CENU01022633.1_pt1 | contig 16955 bp, 17 predicted proteins | sample 361331 | NCBI WGS metagenome assembly CENU01 (sample SAMEA2619766, study PRJEB7988) | marine metagenome | isolation source: saline water (ENVO:00002010), including | reverse complement strand
TCTTTCTTTATTCTGAATATAATATCTAAATAGGGCATTCCAGGTTTGACCATTATCATATCAGCACCTTCATTTATATCAAGCTCCGCTTCTCTTATAGCTTCATCGCTATTTGCAGAGTCCATTTGGTAGGTTGATTTACTTCCAGTTAAATTATTTTTGGATTTTATTGCATCTCTAAATGGACCGTAATAGTTGGAGGCATATTTTGCTGCGTATGACATTATAATTGTATCTTTGAAATTATTTTCTTCAAGGGCATTCCTTATCATTAGGATTCTTCCATCCATCATATCAGATGGTGCTATAATATCAGTGCCTGCTCGGCACTGGTTCAATGCTTGCTTTATAAGGGCTTCAATTGTTTCATCATTAAGTATTTTATTTTCTTTTAATATCCCATCATGCCCATGCGAGGTGTAGGGATCTAGTGCCACATCTGTCATTATACCTATATTAGGCACTTTATTCTTTATTTCGTGAATCGTTCTACATATTAAATTATCACTTTTGAGCGCTTCTTCCCCTTCATTTGATTTAAATTTGTTATCTATAACAGGAAATAATGCTAATAATGGAATTTGAAGATCTTCAGCTTTTTTTGCAACATCAATTATTTTATCTATGGAATATCTATTAACACCCGGAAGAGAGTCGATTGGTTCAAGTAGATTATTACCATCACATACAAATAATGGGAGTATTAAATCATTTGCAGATAGAATATTTTCGCAAATAAGCCTTCTTGACCAATCTGCCTGTCTATTTCTTCTCATTCTTACGAGTGGATAACTATTTATTTTTTTTTGAATCATAACAAGAACTTAACACCATAAATATGAATCATATATACTATGAAATAGTTATAATTCAACAGATCAGTAAAATACAGTAAAAACATGAATGGATTTAATGGAAAATATAAAAAATATAGAACCATACATCTATTGATTTTGCTTTTTTTCTTCATCTCATACCCATTCGCAGTATTAGCAAATCTTTTGGATCAAGTTGACAAATTCAAAAGCAATGATTTTTTCTTATTTGAAGATCCATTTTCGGGTTCTATTGATAAACATTTTTCCTTAGAAGATGATTTGATGTTGACGTCCGAAGGCTCAAAAAAAAGTTTTTTAAATTATCAAAATTATTTAGAAGTTGAAGAAGCAATTAGGCTTTATCAAGGTATTCTTGATCAAGGGGGGTGGCCTCAAATAGATACAAAGATAGAACTTCAAATAGGGGATGTTTCCGAAGAAATTATTAAACTTAGAAATAGGTTATTGATTACAAAAGATATGGATCAAAATAGAGGGATTAGTGATATTTTTGATATTTTTGTTGCTGATGGACTTAAAAACTTTCAAAGTAGGCATGGATTAGAGCCAAGTGGTAAACTAGATAAAAATACAATTCACCACCTTAATCAACCAGTCGAATATAAATTAAAGAAATTGGGGACTAATAAAACTCGATTTCTAAATTATCTGTTTGGTCTCGGAGAGAGGTATGTGTTTGTGAATATACCAGGCGGTGATTTAATTGCTGTAGATAATGGTGTTATCGATTATCATTCAAAAGTTATTGTGGGAAAAAGTGATAGGGAAACTCCAATAATAGACAGTGATATTTTTGAAATAAATTTTTTTCCTTACTGGCACTTACCCGAGAGCATTGTCAAAAAAGATATAATCAAAGCAATGAATATTGATCCAAAATACTTGGAAAAAAATAATATTTTTATTTATCAGGATTATTACTATCAAAAAAAAATAAATCCACAATATATAGATTGGACAACAGAAGAGGCAACTATATTTAAATTTCGTCAAAATCCTGGGTATACTAATTCCCTTGGTGTGGCAAAAATAAATTTTCCAAATAAGCATGCAGTTTATCTGCATGATACTCCCAAAAAATCATTATTTAACGAAGAAATACGTTTTTTTAGTTCGGGTTGTGTTCGTGTTCAAAATATTGATGACTTAATCAATTGGTTACTTTCTAAAAGTGCTAATTGGAATGAAAGTCTGCTTCATGAAATATTAGATAACTCAGTGACAAAAACACTTAGGCTTGACTCAAAGATTCCAATTAAAATTGGCTATTTAACGGCATGGGTCGAAAGTGGTGAAATTCAATTTAGAGACGATATATACAAAAAGGACACAACATATTAAGAAAAATAATAGCTTATTTCCTGTTTTTTTGCTCAAGTGAGGTCTTCTTATAATTTGCAAATATTCGTTATCTCTCTAATTAAATTCATACTCATAAATCATTTGTATTTTTATCCTAAAAAGACTATTTATTAGATAGTAGGACATAAGTATGAAGAAAAAATATTCTCAATATATTAAAGATTCAATAGATAGTATAATTTCTGAAGGCAGATATAGAACATTTGCAAACATTACAAGAATTCGTGGTGATTATCCAAATGCAATACTTCATATGAAATCTGGTAACAAGAAAAAAATCACAGTTTGGTGCTCAAATGATTATCTTGGCATGGGGCAGAACCAGTATGTTCTAAATGCATTAAAGGACGTTATTGATGCAATTGGTGGGGGTTCGGGTGGAACTCGGAATATTTCAGGGACAACAAATCAGCATGTTATTTTAGAAAACACTTTATCCAAATTACATAATAAAGAGTCCTCTCTGCTTTTCACATCAGGATATGTTGCGAATGATGCAACTCTATCTACTTTATCAAAAATAATACCTGACCTCGTATTGTTGTCAGATGAAAGTAATCACGCTTCTATGATTGAAGGTATTCGTCATGGAGGGGCTTCCAAAATAATATTCAAGCATAACGATATGGTTGATTTGGAAGAAAAGTTAATAAAGGTGGGTACTCAAAAAAATAAAGTTATAGCTTTTGAGTCTGTTTATTCTATGGATGGAGATATTGCAAAAGTAAAAGAAATTTGTGACCTCGCAGATAAATATGATGCATTAACATATATTGATGAAGTTCATGCTGTTGGTATGTATGGTAATACAGGAGCAGGCATGGCTGAGCATTTAAATCAAATGGAAAGAATTGATATTATAGAAGGAACCTTGGCTAAAGCATTTGGTCTAGTTGGGGGGTATATTTCTGCTGAAAAAACACTAATAGATTCTATAAGATCATATGCGCCTGGATTTATATTTACAACATCACTGCCACCATCAATAGCCGCCGGTGCTAATGTGAGTATTAACCATCTAATGGTGTCATCAACAGAACGGGATCAAATGCATGCAAATGTGGCTTTGTTAAAATCTAAGCTTACAGAAATTAATCTTCCTATAATTGCAAATAAAAGTCATATAATCCCTATTTTAGTTGGAGACCCAATATTAACAAAAAAAGTTACAGATCAGCTGCTGGATGAGTTTAACATATATGTCCAGCCAATCAATTATCCTACCGTTCCAAAAGGGACTGAGAGACTAAGAATAACAGCAAGTCCATATCATAAAATTGAGGATATTGATCATCTTGTAAGATCGTTAGATAATATTTGGAGAGAAATGAAAATCGCTCGTGCTGCTTAGAAAACATAAAATTATCATGGAGAAGAAATGACAAAAGATTTTTTTACTGCCCCGTTATCACAAATAGATCCAGAGGTTTTTCAGTCAATTGGGAAAGAAGTTGATCGTCAAAAGTTTGGTATTGAATTAATTGCATCTGAAAATATTGTTTCAAAAGCAGTGCTAGATGCACAAGGCTCAATACTTACAAATAAATATGCCGAAGGCTATCCAAACAAAAGATATTATGGTGGATGCATGTTTGTTGATGAAACTGAGCAACTGGCAATAGATAGAGCAAAAGAGTTATTTAACTGTGATTACGCCAATGTTCAAGCACATTCCGGCTCGCAGGCAAATCAGGCTGTTATGTTAGCTCTTTTAAAACCAGGTGATACTTTTATGGGAATGACTCTTGCAGCAGGCGGTCATCTTACACATGGTGCGGCTCCCAACTTATCTGGGAAATGGTTTAATGCGATTGGGTATGGTGTTCGTAAAGAAGATGCACTAATTGACTATGATGAACTTTATCAAAAGGCTAGAGAGCATAAACCAAAACTTATAATCGCTGGTGGTTCGGCATATCCTAGAATAATCGATTTCAACAAATTTAGAGAGATTTGTGATGAAGTTGGTGCATGCTTACTCGTAGATATGGCTCATTTCTCAGGACTCGTTGCAGGAGGTGCCTATCCTAGTCCTTTCCCATATGCAGATATTGTCACAAGTACAACTCATAAAGTATTGAGGGGTCCTCGCGGTGGATTGACTCTCACAAATAATGAAGATATCGCAAAGAAAGTTAATTCAGCGATATTTCCTGGACTGCAAGGTGGACCTTTATGTCATATAATTGCTGCGAAAGCTGTTGCCTTTAAAGAAGCACTTTCAGACTCATTTAAAGATTATGCTAGTCAAGTAGTTAAAAACTCAATTGTACTCGCGGATACTATTCAAAAAAGAGGATTTGACATTGTCTCAGGTGGTACCGAAACGCACTTATCACTTATTGATCTGAGACCAAAAGGGTTAACAGGAAAGCTTGCTGAAAAATCTCTCGAGAATGCTGGTATTACATGTAATAAAAATGGTATACCTTTTGATCCGGAGTCACCATTCATAACCTCTGGTATAAGATTGGGAACACCAGCTGCGACATCAAGAGGTTTTAAAGAAGATGAATTTGTTTTAGTTGGAAACCTAATAGGGGATGTTTTGGATAGTTTGGCTAATAATAAAGAAGATAATAGTCTAGTTGAAAAAGAGGTTCATCAAAAGGTGACGGAAATTTGCAATAATTTCCCAATATACTCATTCTTATAGATTTAAAATGAGATGTCCATATTGTTCAAATAAAGAAACACAGGTCAGGGACTCACGTCCCTCTGAAGATAATTCTACAATTAGAAGGAGGAGAGTGTGCCCAGGATGTGGGGGGCGCTTTACTACTTTTGAAAGAATTCAACTCCGTGAGTTATATGTACTTAAAAGAACTGGTCAAAAAGTAATTTTTGATAGAGATAAGTTAATGAGATCAGTGCAAATTGCTACAAGAAAGAGGCCAGTAGAGGTTGATAAATTAGAACAAATGGTATCTGGAATTGTGAGGCAACTAGAAAATCGAGGTGATACATTTGTTCCAACAGAGTTAATAGGGAAATTAATAATGGAAGGGCTGCGACAATTAGACGATGTTTCATATGTTAGATTTGCATCTGTTTACAAAGACTTCAGGGAGGCCAAAGATTTTGAAGAATTTTTAGAAGAAATTTCTGATAAGAAAAGTTAATTAAATACCGATGAGTTATGCCTATTGACAACAACGATAAGCGATACATGCAATTTGCACTGCAAATCGCAAAAAAAGAGCAAGGAAAAACTTACCCAAATCCATCTATTGGATGTGTGATTGTTAAAAATGATAAAGTTTTAGGAACAGGTTATACAAATGCAGGAGGTGTTCCCCATGCTGAAATAATGGCCATGGCTAGTTCCCCTGACCTTGAAGGCGCATCAATGTACGTCACAATGGAACCTTGTTGCCATTATGGTAAGTCTTCACCATGCACCATAGAAATAATAAAAAACAAAATCAAACGTGTAGTTATAGGTATAGTTGATCCAAATCCCCTAGTATCTGGAAATGGTATAAGGGAGTTAAGAAATAACGGTATAGACGTAGATATTGGGTGCTGTGAGTCGGAAGCTTTAGGACAAAATGCTGGTTTTGTATCAAGAATCTCAAAAGGTGTACCTAAAGTAGTTGCTAAAATAGCGATCACAAAAGATAATTATATGGCAAAAAATAATTATGATAGACTCAAGATTACAAATGCTGAAATTGATAAATATATACATGTATTAAGATCAAAATACGATGGTATTTTAATTGGTGGCGGAACATATAAGCGTGATAATCCTCAATTAAATGTAAGATTAGAAGGTTATGATAGTTTTGCTTCATCAAGATTTGTACTATCAAGTCATGCAGATATCATTAAGAGTTCAAATCTTTACTTAACTAAAAATAATGCAGATCTTTTTTTTGTAGTCAGCAGCAAGTTATTTAATATTTCTTCTAAAGAATTATCTTGTAATGGGATAAAGTTTATTAAAGCCGCAAATGATGACGTTGGCAATCTTCTAAATCTTGAAGATGTTATCAAGCAAATTGGTCAAAATGGAATAAATAATCTCCTAATTGAACCAGGAGTTACCCTATTTAATAATCTTATAAAAAAAACAATTGCTGATGAACTTATTTTTTTTCAGAGCAAACAATGTATTGGTAAAGATGGTTTATTTCTTAAGACTCTAGATAGGCTTATTAATAATAAAAATAAATCATATGAATTTGTTTCTAAAATAGAAATGTGTGATACATATATAATAAAATATACAACTAAGTGAAGTAAGGGATATGTTTACTGGAATTATAATTGACATAGGTGAGATCAGAAAAATTACGAAAAAAGATGAGGATATTTTGCTTAGTATTTATTCAAGTAATATTAAAGAATTCACACATGGTATGTCCATTTCTTGTTCAGGGGTATGTTTGACAGTTATCAACTTTAAGAAAAATGGCAAAGGATATACCTTTGATGTTTATGTATCTAAAGAAACGTTATCCAAAACAAACCTTGGAAATTTAACAGAGGGTGATTTTATAAATTTAGAGAAAAGCTTGTCATTAGGAGATGAAATGAGCGGGCATATTGTACAGGGGCATATAGATGGTATTGTTAGGGTCAAAAATATAGAAAGCATAGGAGAGTCAAAAAAGTTTTGCTTTGCGCTTGATGGTGATCTTATGAAGTTTATAGCTCCAAAAGGTTCTGTGTCATTAGATGGTACATCATTAACTGTAAATAATGTGACCCATTCTCAATTCGAAATTAACTTTATTCCTTACACGCTAGATCATACAACCTGGAAATACCGCAATGTTGGTGATTCAGTTAATTTAGAGGTAGATATACTTGCTAGGTATGTATTAAAAAGTAATGGGTAATTATGAAATGAAAAATGAGAATGGTAATATTCTAATTATTGATGCTAATTATTACAAAGATATATCAAATAATCTAATGCTTGGGATTACAAATGTATTAGATAATTCAGATTTTTCTTATATTTATCAATCAGTTTCAGGTGCACTTGAGATACCTGTAGCGATGAATCTCTTACTCTCAAGAAGTGAATTTATAGGAGCAATAGGTGTTGGGTGTGTTGTTCGTGGTGAAACAAGCCATTATGATATAGTAGCAAATTTATCCGCGAAGGGGTTATTGGATGTTTCAATAAAATATGATATTCCAGTAACAAATGCAATTATTACAGTTAACTCATTTACTCAGGCAATTGAACGAGCTAAACCTGATATAAAGAATAGAGGTGGTCATGCTGCAGATGCACTTCTTGATTTAATTAAATTAAAAAAGTAAATAAATCCTGTCAAATGCCTAGAACAAGGAATTCAAACAGCATAACCAGATTAGTTTTGGTACAATCATTGTATCAAATGGAGATTGCAGGTACTGATGTGAATGAGATTATTGACTCTCTCAATGGTAGAATTATATTTGACTCTTCTGAAGATGTTTTAATAGATGATATAAATAAGAGTTTGTTTTCAAAGTTAATAAATCAGATAATTGAAAAGCAAAGAATCATTGATAATGAGATAAAAAAATTTATAAGCGATGATTGGGATTTCAATCGTTTGGATAAAATTTTAATTGCAATTTTGAGATCAGCTTTTTATGAAATTATGTTTCAAAGTGATACTCCGTATAAAGTTATAATAGATGAGTATGTTGATATTTCTCACTCTTTTTTTTCAGGAAAAGAGCCAAACTTTACTAATGCTATTTTAGATAAATTATCGAAAATATACAGAAATTAATATGGACGAAAGGTATATCATTCAGAAATATTTTGCTCCATTAGCAAAAAACGATGAATCACTCAATCTGAAAGATGATGTTTCACAAATTGATATCACATCACATAGAAATTTAATTACCAATCAAGATAGTTTGGTGATGGGAACTCACTTCTTCCCTGATGATAATCCAGAGTACATTGCCAAAAAAGCAATACGAGTCAACGTTTCAGACATAATCTCAAAAGGCGTAATTCCATATGGATATTTTCTCTCGTTTGGGATTAATTCAAATATAAATGAAAATTGGGTAAGATCTTTTACAAATGGATTAATACAGGATCAAAAATATTATAATTTAAAACTCTTAGGTGGAGATACCATCTTCTCTCCAAATGTTGTATTTATTTCAATAAACATGATTTCTCTCTCAAATGATAAAATTATATCACGATCAACTGCCATGATTGATGATGATATATATGTGACGGGTACGATTGGTGATAGTGCGATTGGGTTGCACATTCTAAAAGAAAAAATTACTAAAATTAAATTATCAGATTTAAATCGAAACACACTTATCAATCGATATTATCTACCTGAACCAAATATAAAGTACTCAGAGTTAATACATAGATTTGCAACCAGTGCAATGGATACAACTGATGGTCTTCTAAATGACTTAAAAAACTTGAGTATTAGATCAAGAAAGGATTTTTCTATTAATCTTGATAGGATCCCATATTCTGACGCCACAAGGGAATTTCTTATACAATTCGATGATTATGACATCGCAAACTTTGGGGGGGATGACTATCAATGCATTTTTTCAGCAAAAAAGGCTGATAGAAAACTCATATCAGATTTCGCTTTAGAGCAAAATATTCAAGTTACAAAAATTGGGGGAGTTTTACAAGAATCAATAAACCCAATTGTTAGTGATCAAAATAATAATTTAATAGGTTCAAGTAATTTTACTTTTAAACATTTTTAATAGCCAAATTTTGATTTTATATCTTAATTTCTTGCCATTAATTGAAAACTACTTTAAGAAAGAATTATTTTTCAAACTAATAAACAATTATAAATAATCAATAGAGGAAACAATGACAACATTAATCTCAGTAATTATTCTCTGTGGCTTTCTGGGAGTCATATATGGTTTTTGGGCTAGCAAGTCTGTGATGAGTGCTGACGCTGGCAATGAAAGAATGCAAGAAATTGCAGAAGCAATTCAAGAAGGAGCCGGAGCTTATTTAAAGAGACAATATGCAACAATATCAATTGTCGGAATTATTATATTCATACTTGTAGCAATATTTTTACAATTTACAGTTGCTATTGGTTTTGCTATTGGGGCCATTCTATCTGGTATAGCTGGCTTTGTAGGAATGTTAATTTCTGTTAGAGCGAACGTTAGAACAGCACAAGCTGCATCCGTAGATTTATCAAAGGGGCTCTCTGTTGCCTTCAAAGCTGGATCTGTCACTGGTATGTTGGTTGCATCTCTTGCTTTACTTTCTGTTAGTGTTTATTTTTATTTTTTAACAAATACTCTCGGCTACTCATTTGATGATAGAATAATTGTTGACTCATTAGTTGCTTTGGGATTTGGGGCATCACTGATATCGATATTTGCTCGTTTGGGTGGTGGTATTTTCACAAAGGGAGCTGACGTTGGCGGTGACCTAGTAGGAAAGGTTGAAGCTGGTATTCCTGAAGATGACCCTAGAAACCCCGCAACAATAGCTGATAATGTTGGCGACAATGTTGGTGATTGTGCTGGTATGGCAGCCGACTTATTTGAAACATATGCGGTTACAATAGTTGCGACTATGGTTCTTGCGTCAATTTATTTCGCAGGTAATGTGATGTTTGAACAAATCATGTTATATCCACTCGCAATCGGAGCTGTTTGTATTTTGACTTCAATCATTGGTACTTTTTTCGTTAAACTTGGCAAAAACAGGTCAATCATGGGCGCTCTTTACAAAGGTTTTTTTGTGACAGGACTACTCTCATTAGTACTCTTATGGCCATTGACGAATGCTTTGATTGGCATGGATACCATTATACAAACCTCATCTATTGAATTCTCTGGCATGGATATGTTTTTATGTGGAGTATCTGGTTTAGTTGTTACAACCTTAATTATTGTCATTACAGAATATTACACCGGTACAAATTATAGACCCGTTAAATCAGTTGCGGCCGCTTCTGTAACTGGTCATGGAACAAATGTTATTCAAGGATTAGCAATGTCCTTGGAAGCAACTGCATTACCTTCAATTGTTATTATAGCAGGTATAATCGTTACTTATAGTTTGGCAGGGCTTTTTGGTATCGCAATAGCAGTAACAACAATGCTTGCCCTTGCAGGAGTTGTGGTGGCATTAGATGCTTTTGGACCTGTCACTGATAATGCTGGTGGGATAGCAGAAATGGCTGACTTACCTGAAGAGGTTCGAAATACAACAGATGCACTTGACGCTGTTGGCAACACAACAAAAGCTGTCACCAAGGGCTATGCAATTGGTTCTGCTGGTTTAGGTGCTCTTGTGCTGTTTGCTGCATATACAGAAGATCTAAGTTATTTTGCTGCAAACTCAGATACATATTCTTATTTTGAAGGTATTAGTGTTGATTTTGCTCTTTCAAATCCATATGTTGTTGTTGGACTTTTACTTGGTGGACTAATGCCATATCTATTTGCTGCAATGGGTATGACTGCAGTGGGAAGAGCAGCTGCATCAGTTGTAGAAGAAGTAAGAAGACAATTCAAAGCAGATAAGAATATTCTTAAGGGTACATCAAAGCCCGACTATGCAAGAGCTGTTGATATGTTGACTAAGTCTGCAATTAAAGAGATGATTGTTCCATCTCTTTTGCCAGTGCTTTCACCAATACTATGTTTCTTTATCATTAATGCTATTGATGGAAAATCCTCAGCATTCGCAGCCCTAGGCGCAATGTTACTAGGAACTATCATAACAGGGTTATTCTTGGCGATATCTATGACAGCTGGTGGCGGAGCATGGGATAATGCAAAAAAATTAATTGAAGATGGCCAATTTGGAGGTAAGGGATCTGAAGCCCATAAAGCCTCTATAACAGGTGATACAGTAGGCGACCCTTACAAAGATACAGCAGGTCCAGCAATAAATCCGATGATCAAGATTACTAATATAGTAGCCTTACTATTATTGGCTATCCTTGCTCATTAAATTTTATAACATGCGGGGTTAAAAAATTGACCCCGCAATTGCATCCGCGCTTGTATATCTACCTGTGTTATCAAAGAGATCTTGTATTATTGTAACTTCTGTGCCTTTTGGTATAGTTTTATCCTTATTATAATTAATTATTCTACCATCCTTCATCGTATATTCTTCAATATCCTGAACATTGTCATTTTCGTCAAAACTTATAACTTGAATAGTCCTTTCGATTTCTTGTGGGTTAAGAAATGCATATTTCAAAAATTTATTTGAGATGTAGTAATATTTCAAGCCTGTGCTTTCTGATATTGTAGACGGGGTTCCCAGCAATGATATTATTTCCCCTTTATCCATTCCTTGTGATATTTTTTCTTGAATTTCGGGATTAAAAATATAACCTTTATTTTCAACAACTGTAGAACAAGATGTCATATTTAATAATAATATAAATAATAGAATTCTTTGCATAACAGACCAATGATAAATAAGATAATATTGTTAAATATAGAGTAAATAAGTAATTGATAAATGATTTTTTTTAAAAAAAATAATGATAGACATTTTTATTTGTTTGAAAAGATGACACAACAGTCACGCCATAAGGTTTTTTATGAAAAATTCCCATTACTTGACACTATTGATGGTAGATTTGAATTGCTTTTGATACATGTAATTTTACTAATTCGGAGACTGAGAAATCAAAATGAAGTTAAATTATCGCAAGATATTGTTGATTTAATGTTCAAATCCATTGACCTTTCGTTTCGTGAGGAAGGAGTTGGTGATTTGTCTATCCCGAAAAAAATGAAAAAGGTTGGAATGGTTTTTTATGGTCGGACTGAAACTCTAAATCGTATTTTAGAATTAAAAGAAATGCATACAAAACACCAAGAGCTGTCTAACTATTTTTTCAGGAACGCTTTTCTATCAAATTCAGAATATATTAATGCATCTGAGGCTTTTGTTTCTTACATATTAGGTTTTGAAGAGCTGCTCGAAACGTTAAGTGTTGAAGAGATTGAAGATTTTAGTTTCAATGCCAGTGAGTACTTTACTTGAGCTAATTAATTTAATATTAATCAAATGAGCTTAACTAAATTCAATAATTAGTATAGGTTTAGGTATGGCAAATTTAATAAAAGTAGCTGTAGATTGTATGGGGGGTGATGACGACGCAACGTTTGTTATCCCTGGGTTAGATAAGACTTTGAGAAACAATAATGATTTATCATTCTTATTGTTTGGAGATGAATCTATAATTGAAAAACGACTGTCTTACTATAAATATTTGGCAAATTCCTCGGAAATAATTCATACAGAATACCATATAAAAATGGATGACAAGCCAAGCCACGCAATCAAAAATGGAAAAAGAGTCTCCGGAATGTGGAAAGCGATTGAGTCTGTAAGAGACAGCCGAGCGGATTTTGTGATTTCAGCAGGTAATACAGGAGCACTTATGGCAATGGCCACACTAATACTAAAAACAATCTCAAAGATACAAAGGCCTGCTATCGCTGCATTGTGGCCAACGGTAGATGGTGAGACGATTGTTTTAGATATAGGTGCTACAATTGGTTTTGATAGAAGGCAGTTAATTGATTTTTCAATTTTAGGGGCCTCAATGGCTCAAACTATTTTTGATGTTGAGAGTCCAACTTTGTCTCTGCTCAATATTGGTGAAGAGGAGATTAAAGGACTTGATGAGATAAAAGCAGCTCATGAAATACTGAAGAATGGGAATAATTTTTTTAAATATAAAGGATTTGTTGAAGGTAATAAAATTGGTTTTGGTTATTCCGATGTTATTGTCACTGACGGTTTTAGTGGTAATATTGCACTAAAGACTGCAGAAGGAACAGCTGCACAAATATCTCAATATCTAAAAGAAACTTTGAATGGATCGATGTTATCCAAGATTGGCTACTTGTTGGCAAGACAATCATTCCAAACCTTGAGAGATAAAATGAACCCAAATACACTTAATGGTGGAGTTTTTTTGGGGTTAAACGGTATAGTAATAAAAAGTCATGGCAAAACTGATCATGTTGGATTTTCATCTGCTCTTGATCTTGGTATAGATATGCATAAATCTGCATTGATTGACAAAATAGTTAATAATATAGAATTAACAGAAAGGGAGCTTTAGTTGGCTAATTCAGTAATAGGGGGTGTTGGTATTTATTTGCCTGAAAAGATTCTGTCAAATGATGACGTTTCAAGGTTTGTAAACACAAGTGATGAATGGATTTTCGAAAGAACAGGTATAAAACAAAGACATGTTGCTGCTGACTCCCAATTGACATCTGATCTAGCGTTAGAAGCGGCACAGAATGCAATAAATCATGCTGGTATAGAATCTTCTGAAATAGATTTAATCATAGTCGCAACCTCAACACCCGATCAAGTCTTTCCTTCAACAGCTGTAAAACTTCAAGACTTGCTTGGAGTGAGGTCGGGAGCTGGATTTGATATTCATGCAGTTTGCAGTGGCTTTATATATGCTTTATCGACTGCCGATAATTTTATAAAGTCAGGAAATTATGACAAAATATTAGTTGTTGGTTCAGAAACCTATTCAAGAATATTAGACTGGAATGATAGGACCACATGTGTTTTATTTGGTGATGCGGCAGGAGCATTTTTATTGCATTCAAATAATAACACTGCAGATAATAGTGGGATTATAGACTCAATAATAAGATCTGATGGGCAATTTAGAACTAAACTTTTCTGTGATGGTGGTCCATCAATGATCACAAAGTCAAATCATTACATTAACATGGATGGGAAAGAAGTATACAAACATGCAGTTGAAAAGCAAACTGCTGTAGTTGAAGAACTTCTTGCTAGAACCAAGGTGGATATAAATGATATTGATTGGTTTGTTCCTCATCAGGCAAATCTTCGAATACTAGATACCACTGCTAAAAAACTTAATCTTGATAAGAATAAGATAATTATAACAGTTGATAAACACGCAAACACCTCATCCGCGTCAATACCTGTTGCAATGGGAACGGCGATCCAAGATGGCAGAATAAAAAGAGGTGATTTAGTTTTGCTTGAAGCCTTTGGAGCAGGTTTTACATGGGGAGCTGTCCTCATTCGTTACTAAAAAAATGTTTCTGAGTCTTGACTGTAGTTCATATCTAGCTTAAAAATAATCTGGGGAGATTTAATAGTGTCAAATAATACATTAACCAGACTTGGGATTTGTGAGCAGATATATCAACAAATTGGATTATCCAGAAAGGACTCTCTGGATATTGTACAAAATATTATTGAAAAGAAATCTAATTCATTAGCTAATGGTGACGATGTCAAGCTATCATCATTTGGTAGTTTTTTGTTAAAGAGAAAAAAATCTAGAATAGGTAGGAACCCCAAAACTAAAGTTGAAGCTCTAATTTCAGAACGTAATGTCATAGTTTTTAGACCAAGTATGCAACTTAAAAATAAGATTAACTTATCATAGTATTTGAGGAATTATGAATATTAAAAAAGATGGTGCTTTTAAAACAATAAGTGAGGTTGCAGCAGAATTAAATATTCAACAACATGTTCTGCGTTTTTGGGAAAAGAAGTTTAGTGTTATTAAACCAATGACCAGAGGTGGCGGTAGAAGATACTATCGTCCTGAAGATGTTGATTTGCTGAAGTCTATCCAAACCCTCTTATATTCGGAAATGTATACAATATCTGGAGTTCAAAGGTTGTTTAAAGAAAATGGGAAATCATTTGTTCTAAACAAATATGCCGATGATCTGAAAGATAATGTATTTAAAAATGCAAAAAATAAACAAGATAGTAATGATAGTAGCTACAGAAAAGATTTATTTGATGATCAAGATTTCGCAAATGATAACGTAAATGATCTTAAACAATTCATTTCAAATTCAATTGTTGAATTAGAAGCCTTGCAAAGTATTATTAGGGCACATTAATGTAATTAAATACTAATTTTTTTTTCTGATGATGAAAATAATTGGTATTGTCCACAAAACCCCAACTACAATAAAATAAAAGATTTCGATAAAAAGTATATTTTGTCGAAGAATAAATACTCCAATCCTCATTGAAATTAGAATATATATAAATAAATATATTAATAATAACATGGTGAATGATAGTTTTTGAATTGTCTTCATCTCAAAACTTTTTAAAATTATAAATATACTGCCAATGATAACACAATTTAGGAATATAAAACGAAATATTAGTGAAGATCATGTACTAACCTGGGAAATATTTACAATTGTGGTTTTAGTGGCTCTGATCGTGATTGGTGGTATTACTCGTTTAACAGAATCCGGGTTATCTATTACTGAATGGTCACCTGTAACTGGGATTTTTTTTCCACTCTCAGATGTTTCATGGAACAATGAATTTGATAAGTATAAGCTAATACCGGAGTTCATATTAATGAATCCTGAAATGACATTGCATCAATTCAAGATTATTTATTTTTGGGAATGGTTTCATAGATTTATTGCAAGGTTTTTAGGTTTAGTATTTTTTATTCCCTATGTTTATTTCATCTATCATAAAAAATTATCTCGTATTGAGAATAAATTCTTGCCGTTCATACTACTTATGGGGATTATTCAAGCCTTTGTTGGATGGTATATGGTAAAGAGTGGCTTGTCAGAAAATATAAACGTAAGTCAATATAGGTTAGCGATGCATCTTTCTATTGCATTCTTAATCCTTGGTGCGATCTTTTTATTGGCTCAGTATAGGTATCAAAAGTCTACAGAAATTGGCATTAGAATTCCAAGTAATTATAAAATTTCCTCTTATCTGCTAGTTGGTTTTGTCTTTCTGCAAATTATTTTTGGTGCTTTTATGTCAGGCCTCAGAGCTGGCAAAAGCTATAACACATGGCCTTTATTAGACGGTGAAATAATACCAGATGGTCTCTTTGCAATATCTAAATGGTATCTAAATTTTTTCGAGAATATACTAACAGTGCAATTTGATCATAGAATGCTTGCTTATTTTATTATTGTATTGATTTTTCTGCAACTTAAATGGATGAGACGACTATCAAGTAAAACAATCTATAAATCAACACAATACTTATTTTTATTCATTTTTTTACAAATTGTGATCGGTATTTTTGCAATTTTGTATCAAGTACCGATATATCTAGGAATAATTCATCAAATTGGCGCAGTGCTGGTCTACCTTTTTGCATTACGCCAATTCTATTTGTTGAATTTATGCGAGATTAAACTTTCTCAAGCGCCTCTTTAAGGTCAGCGATAATATCTGATGCATCCTCAATTCCAACGGACAATCTGACAACATCTTTAGCTGCTCCAGCGGCTTCAAGTTGTTCTTCAGTTAGTTGGCTATGTGTCGTTGAAGACGGATGGATGATTAGGCTCTTCGCATCACCAATATTAGCCAGATGGCTAAATAATTTAACCTCGTTTACAAGTTTTACGCCAGCATCAAAGCCACCCTTAAGTCCGAAAGTAAAGACGGCTCCAGAACCACCAGGGCAATATTTTTTCGCCAAATTATTGTATTTATTTGATTCTAAGCCAGCATAACTAACCCATGAAACTTTTGAGTGTGATTCAAGGAACTTAGCCACTTCGAGTGCATTTGATGAATGTTGTTTCATTCTTAATGGAACGGTTTCTATTCCATTTAAAATTAAGAATGCATTGAATGGAGAAATTGCGGGGCCAAGATCTCTTAAAGCAAGGAATCTGCAGACTATGGCATATCCCATTCCACCGAATGTTTTATGAAATTTTAAACCATGATAACTTGGATGGGGTTGGCTTAAATCAGGGTATTTA
>CENU01028741.1_pt1 | contig 16961 bp, 10 predicted proteins | sample 361331 | NCBI WGS metagenome assembly CENU01 (sample SAMEA2619766, study PRJEB7988) | marine metagenome | isolation source: saline water (ENVO:00002010), including | reverse complement strand
GTGGCGACCGATAACGGGATTTTTTACAAGCTTCAGCAGGCAGCACCCGATAAGCAGTTCATCATTGCACCCACGGCCGGTGAAGGCGCCACCTGTCGCAGTTGCGCTAACTGCCCCTGGATGGCGATGAATGAATTAGAGCTCTTGGCTGAAGTGTTGGATAAGCCTGCCGGTCGAGAAATTTTTGTCGATCCTGCTCTGGCAGATCGCGCGATGCGCCCGCTGGATCGTATGCTGTCCTTTGCTCAGGAACTCAACACCGGGGTTATCGGACGGGCTTAGTCCAGAACCTAGCTAGAAAGAGTGCTATGAGTTTTCGAGCTGATCGCGAATATCCAGCACGTCACGGATCCGCTCGTTAATCAGCTCAGACTCCGTAAAGTTATTCTTTACCAAGTTGAGCGCGTAATTGAGTTGGTTCTGTGCGGCGTCAAGTGCACCCACCAAGATAAAGTACTCGGCGCGCGCTCGATGCAATCCAACGATGTCGCCCGCTAGTCCTTGAACTTCAGCTAACCGATACCAGATGGCCGGGTCTTCCGGCCGACGCTTACTGTGTTCGGCTAGTACTTGCGCAGCAATATGCGGCAACTCCGCCCGCCACAGTGCATCACCATAGGCCATCGTCAGTGGATGATTGCCCGGCGATAAGGCCAACCGGTTGCGAAGTTTCATAAGCGCTTTGTTGTGATGGCCGCGCTCAGAATCGATTTTCGCTGACGCAATCAAGAAGGCGATATGCTCGGGTTGCCGTTGCGAGGCTGTTTTGAGCGCTGTCTCTGCATCATCGAGCGCGTTATTATCGATATAGGCGAGGGCTAGTCCATAGTACGAAGCGTGGGCCCCGTTGTTCGATTGATCGATCTCGCGCTGAAAGATCTGAATTGCCTCAGTCGTAGTCCGAGCTAACTGATAGCGGCTTCTCGCCTGCATTAGCTTGAAATCAAAGCTGGCTGGACGCATGACTCGCGCTGATTTGCGCGCGCGGTTACGCATGTCGGCGATGCGCTTTTCGGAAATCGGGTGAGTTCGCAAAAACTCTGGCAAACGATTGACCGTGTAGAGTCGGTAGGCTGCAAGCATTCGCTCGTGCATGTCGGCAGCGGCATGTGCGTCTCGGCCTGCAGCTACCAGCGTATTGAGTCCGATGCGATCCGCCTCTGATTCGTTGGCGCGACTGTAGCGAAGCATGGAGTCTTGCGCAGCAGCTTGTGTGGCGGTCATTGCCGCGAGACCGGCATCCGATCCTGCCGTAGCGGCAAGCACTAACCCGGCGATAAGACCTGCCACGCTCAATGGACTTTGATTTCTAGCTTGTTCTTGCCGTCGTGAAAAATGGCGCTGACTGATATGTGCTATCTCGTGGGCTAAAACGGAGGCAAGTTCGTCCTCGGTTTGCGCATGATGGAGCAGCCCGTTGTGCACCCCGATGATTCCTCCGGGAACAGCGAACGCATTAATCGTGGGGTTATCTACAATTACCAATTGCGTGCCACGATCGAACAGCTGGCTGTGCACTACGAGATCGAAAATTAGATTTTCGATGTAGTCATAGAGCAGAGGGTCATCGAGGACGGGTGCCTGGGCTCTGAATACTTTGAGCCATAGATTGCCCAGACGCCTCTCTGCGGCCTGCGAGTATAAGCTGGCGCCACCAGCCCCTAAATTAGGGATTTTCAGTTCGTCTAAGGCCTGTGTGCTCGGCGCCATCGGCAGCAAAAAAACCAGGGTGGCAGCTAATGACGCGGCAAACGAGCGGAGACTAAAGTTCATAGTGCGGACTGTAACTAATAAATGGGTTAGTGCGTAGCCGAGTTGGCCTTAACTGCTCGTGAGAAGGCATCGTGACAGGGTATACTAACCACCTTGGTGGAATGGATCGGTCCATGACTGATGTGACGTTGGTTGATGCAACCGGAAAACGCTGTCCTATGCCGTTGTTGATGGCGAAACGTGCGCTGGCTGAGTTGGCAGATGGGGACGCACTGATGGTGCTCGCCACGGACCCTGCAGCAGAGTCCGATCTGGAAACCTTTTGCCGGCGGCATGGTCATAGTGTGGTGTGCGAGCGAACGGAGACGCACTGGCGGATTCGAATTGGCAAGCGCAGCCGCTCTGGGGGGGCGACATGATCGATACATTGAGAAAGTGGTATGACCGATATTTGACGCGAGAAGACTCGGTCGTTCTGCTACTCATTATTATTTCGACCTTTTTGTCACTCTGGTTGCTTGGCGATGTCCTAGCGCCCATCTTGATTGCGATTGTCATCGCCTACCTCATGCAAGGTGCCGCGGATACCTTTAAAACCTGGGGTATGAGCCCCGCCTTATCGCTGACGGCATCGGTGTTGTTGTTCGTTGGGGCCTTTATTGCATTTACAGTGGGTCTCGCGCCCTTAGTCTGGGGGCAGCTTGAGGGGCTTGTGCGCGAGGTGCCGCAAATGACGCAGCAGGTACAGGCACTCTTGAACTCGTTGTTTGAGCGCTACCCAAGCTTGGTCGACAGTACTCAGCTCAATGAGCTCTTATCGAGCTTACAAGCGACAGCAGCCTCGATGGGTCAACGGATTGTCGGTTTTGGACTGTCCTCGATCCCGGGAGTACTCACCTTCGCTATTTACCTGGTTTTGATCCCTCTCTTGGTCTTTTTCTTTGTGAAGGACCAGGAACATATTATGGCTTGGATGCTGAGCTTTTTACCCAAGGATCGCAGTGCGCTCGATGACATCGGGCGTCAGATGAATTTGCAAATCGCCAAGTATGTGCGAGGTAAAGGTATTGAAATCGTCATCGTAGGCGCAGTCAGTTATGTTGCCTTTGCGTGGTTCGATTTGAATTACACAGCGTTGCTCGCATTATTGGTGGGACTGAGTGTGATCGTGCCCTATGTCGGTGCCACATTGGTTACCGTGCCGGTGGTGTTAGTGGCGTTATTGCAGTTTGGCATTACCACGGATTTTTACTGGGTAGTTGGTCTTTATCTGGTGATCCAGATTTTGGACGGAAACGTCCTTGTCCCGGTTTTATTCTCTGAGGCGGTGAATTTGCACCCTGTCGCGATTATTATCGCGATCCTGGTGTTCGGGGGTTTGTGGGGCGTTTGGGGTGTGTTCTTCGCGATTCCATTGGCCACCGTGGTTAATGTCCTATTAGTGTCGTGGCCCGAGACTTACTCGGGTACTGAAAAAACAAAGTAAGTTAAAGGAACTAAATATGTCGTTTTATCGCTCGCTCTTTGGGCGCGCTCTCGTTGTGTCGCTTGGATTGGTTTTGGTTGCTTGTGGATCGGATGAATCGGAAGAGGTGGCGAATGTCACCATCGGAGTGAGTCCTAACGACCAGCGCACGTATTCAGCCACCACATTGAGCAATGGTCTCAAGGTAGTGTTGGTGTCCGATGCCGAAACCGAAAAGTCGGCCGCTGCCCTGAGCGTCGGTGTGGGTGCCTTTTCGGATCCCATGAATTTTCAGGGGATGGCGCATTACCTAGAACACATGTTGTTTATTGGTTCCGAGTCGTTCCCAGAGCCAGACGGTTATATGACGTTTGCAGCGGAAAACGGTGGGACATCAAACGCTTACACGGCGCCAGAAATCACTAATTACATGATCAGCATCGAAAACGAGGCTTTTCCCGAGGCGCTCCATCGTTTGTCAGAGTTTTTTATCTCGCCAATCCTCGATCCGGAATACATCCAGAAAGAGAAGAATGCGGTGAATGCCGAGTGGTCGATGCGCCGAGAGTCTGAGTCCCGAGCGATCTACCGTTTACAGCGCTCACTGATCGGAGATCATCCAGCCAATCGGTTTAATACGGGTAACCTCGAGACGTTGGCTGACAAGCCGGGACGCGAGTTGCACCCTGCGACGGTCGAGTTTTTTGAGGATTACTATTCGGCGAACATCATGGCATTGGCTTTGATCAGCCCCTTGCCGATCGACGAGATGTCGGTGCTGGCTGAGCAGTACTTTTCCAAAATTCCAAACAAAAAAGTTGATCGCCCAGAGGTGGAGACGCCTATCAATATCGCAGAGGTCGCGGGTAAGCGGATTCATTTCAAGCCCCAGCAGGATCTCCGTGAGTTGCGACTCAGCTTTATCATCGAAAACAATTCATCGGAGTGGCGTAACAAGCCGAACGATTACCTCGGGTACGTGATTGGTTCTGAAATGGCCAATACACCGGCATCGGTACTGAAGTCGATGGGCCTGATCAGTGGATTAAGTGCCCGAAGTGACGAATCGCTATATGGCAATTACGGCAGCTTTGACATCAACGTCGAGCTGACACCACAGGGGATGAAAAACCGCGAGGAAATTGTGTCGGTGATTCTGGGTTACATCGAATTTCTGCGACGCGAGGGTATCGATGATCGCTACGCGGGTGAATACAAGCAGTCGCTTGATAACCGTTTTAGGTTCCTCGAAAAATTTGATGATTTCTCTTATGTGGCCAGCCTAGCAGCCTCAATGCAGGAATATCCGCTGGAGAACATCATTGATGCCCGCTATCGGTTTGATGGCTTCGATCAAGCAGGTGTCGATACAGTTCTGGAGCAACTCACTCTTGATCGACTCAACATCTGGTATATCTCGCAGGAGGAACCGGTCGACACTGAGCTCGAATTTTACGTAGCTCCTCACTCGGTCGAGCCATTGCCCGCAATAGATTTGACTGAGGCGCTGGCGCGAGTTGAGTCGCTCAACCTGCAGATGCCACGCAACAACACGCTACTGCCAGAAAACTTCGATCTGAAAGAAACCGTGGCTGTGCCATCGGCCATCGAGGTCGACGACAACGTCACCTTTTGGCTTCGGGGTAGTGAGGATTTCGCATCGCTTCCACGTGGGTTCACCCGTATTCAGGTCAATACTGACGTGGCGCTTGAAAGCCCAGAGAATGCCGTACTACTGCGCCTGTGGAAGTCGCTTTACGACTTAAAGACCGAAGCATTGCGCAACGAGGCGAGCATTGCTGGGATGAGTCTATGGGTCTCAACAGGTAACGGCTTGAGCATGACTCTGTCGGGTTTTACCGATAAGCAGCCAGAATTGCTGGCTCGCGCCTTGGCTGATTTGCGCGTCGAGCCCACTGATATTGAGTTCAGCCAAGCGCTAGAGCGCTACTTGCGAGGACTTGAGAATTCCAAGCGCTCATTCCCGTATACACAGTTTGGTCCGTCGATGAGTACGCTGGCTCGAGAGGGTCGCTACAGCGATACGACGCTCGCTCGAGCGGCTAGCGGCGTGACCCCTAAAGCTTTGACGTCGTTAATCGATGAGGTGCTCGCGAACAGTCACGTCCGTGGAGCGTTTTTCGGTAACTACGATCGTGATGATGTCGCCGCTGCCTATGCGGCGCTCGACAGTGTTGTTGATGCTGATGATCGGGCAAGCTACGTGCGGTCAGGGGTTTATGAGCCACAGCCGGGCACGACGCTCGTCTACAACAAGTCGTTGCCAGTCGAGGACCTAGGGATGATGTACGCGTTCGCGGCGTCTGATGCCTCGGAGCTCAATCAGGCGCACGCCATTGTGCTGAGCCGCCATTTACGTGTTCGGGCGTTTGAGACCCTTCGCACCGAGGAGCAACTGGGTTATGCCGCGGGCGGTGGTTCGATGACACTCGATAAGCACCCCATGGTGACCTTTTATATCCAAACTCCGGTGAAAGGCCCGCAGGACATGCTCGACCGCTTCGACGCTTATCGCGGCGAATACGAAGTGGAGCTAGCCGAACTGACGCCCGACAGCTTTGAGAAGTTCAAAGCTGGTGTGTTGACTGCTTATACTGAGCCGCCAAAGAATTTGAGCGATGAGGCAGGGCCCTTTGTCGGCGATTGGGCCGATGAGAACTACGATTTTGATACGCGAGATAAGTTAATCTCGGCGATTGAAGCGGTGACCCTCGAATCTTTGCAGAGTTTCTATCTTGATACGGTAATGGCTGAGTCGCCCTCACGGATTCTGATTCAGCTGAAAGGAAAGCGTTACGCCGATGAGCCCTTTGCCGCGATCGAGGGCGCAACCGTCATCGAAAATGTCGAGGCATTTCATCAGCGTATGCCGATGCAGCGGCGCTAGCCATAGCGTCGTTCACTGTCTCAAGCCTCCTCTGAGACGGGGTAGACCGCCCTGGTAGAGGGCGGCTTGATTCACGCCTGATCTTCACGCCCTTGCCTCCACGGCCAGGGTGAGACATAGCGGCTCGTTGCATTCTTGCTGCCCAGATAGGCGTGGCGTCAGTCTCCGTTTCCAGACTCTGCTGAGGCCACTCAGGGCGGCTCTGTCAGCACGCCGCGCCGTCAGCAGGCGGCTTCGTCAAAGAATGGCTTGAGTCGCGCTCGATAGTCAGACTCTTGCCGATACTGACAGCGTGAGGAATTCTTGACGGTCACGCCTTTGCCACTAAGGTTGGTGAGCACCATGCCCTGTAGTCGTTCCCTCACCGCTAAGCACAACGTGAGCTTCCTCTGCCAGTTGCGCCCTCACCGCCAACGTTGATGCGAGTTTGGCGCAGTAGGTGGAAGTTGAAACTAGAAGTATATCCCTGCTGGACCTTATTATGGTTCTAAAATAGAACTATATGGTTATTTTCATTTAATAAGATTATTCTGATTCTTGAGCTTAGCAGATAATTAAGTTCTAAATTAGAACTAATAATATCTTTCCGGGGGTAAGGCATATGTCAGCAGATCTGGATCCTATTGAGGTTCGCGAGTGGCTTGATTCATTCGATGCAGTTCGTCGGCACAACAGCGACAAAGCATCGGGCAAGCTTGTGGTGCAGCTTAACGATTACGCGCGCCAGCAGGGTGTCAACCTGCCAACCTCGATTACCACGCCATTCAAAAACACCATCGAGCCCGAAGATGAGCGAGTAATGCCCGGTGACCTGTTTATGGAGCGACGCATCCGCTCGCTAATTCGCTGGAATGCCATGGCGATGGTGATGCGAGCCAACGATAACGAGGATGGTCTTGGCGGGCATATCTCAAGCTTCTCCTCGAGCGCCACGCTCTACGACGTAGGCATGAACTACTTTTTTCGGGGCACCGGTAACGGACACCCGGGCGACTTGATCTTCTATCAAGGGCACAGTGCTCCTGGCATGTACGCACGCTCTTACTTGGAAGGCGTATTTGACGAGTCGCAGTTGGAGAACTTCCGTCGTGAGGTGTCAGGTAACGGTCTGTCCTCTTATCCGCACCCCTGGCTAATGCCCAACTACTGGCAGTTCCCTACTGTATCGATGGGTCTGGGTCCGATTCAGGCCATCTATCAAGCGCATGTGATGAAGTATCAGCAAAAGCGCGGTTTGGTTGATCACCGAGATCGAAAGATCTGGTGTTTCATGGGCGATGGCGAGTGCGATGAACCCGAGTCTTTGGGTGCCATCGGCCTCGCCGGAAGAGAGAAACTCGGCAATCTTCATTTTGTTGTGAACTGTAACTTACAGCGACTCGATGGGCCGGTTCGCGGTAACGGCAAGATTATTCAAGAGCTCGAGGGCGTATTTCGCGGCGCGGGTTGGAACGTGATCAAGGTGGTCTGGGGTCGGCGTTGGGATCCACTCCTTGAGCGCGATAAGTCTGGTTTGCTCGTGAAGCGCATGAATGAAGTCTGCGATGGCGAGCTCCAGAACTGTAAGTTCAACGGCGGTGCTTACACCCGAGAGCATTTCTTCGGCAAGTATCCAGAGACCATGGATCTGGTTAAAGACCTGAGCGATGAGGACATCATGTACCTCAATCGCGGTGGTCACGACCCCTACAAGGTGTATGCGGCGTACGCGGCGGCCTGCGAAGAAACTGAGCGCCCGACCGTTATTCTGGCGATGACTGTTAAGGGTTATGGCACCAGCGAGGCGGGTGAGGCGAGTAACGAAACTCACTCGCTGAAAAAGCTAGACCTGAAGAGCCTCAAGGCGTTCCGAGACCGGTTTGGTGTGCCCATCTCCGATAAGGACCTCAAGGACGTGCCGTTTTATCGGCCGCCTGAGGACAGCCCCGAAATGCGCTACCTCAGGGAGCGTCGAGCCGAGTTGGGTGGCAGCATCCCAGCGCGCCGTGCGACATCGTACTCCTTGCCCGCGCCAGCGCTTTCCACTTACGCCAGTCAGTTGAAAGGTAGCGGGAAGCGAGAGATCTCAACCACGATGGCATTCGTTCGAGTGTTGTCGTCATTGGTTAAAGACAAGGAAATCGGGCAGCGTGTTGTGCCTATTGTCCCAGACGAAGCGCGTACCTTCGGTATGGAGGGAATGTTCCGTCAGTTGGGTATCTACTCATCGGTGGGGCAGAACTACACGCCCCACGATGCCGGCCAAATTCTCTATTACAAAGAGGAAGAGACTGGACAGATTCTCGAGGAAGGTATTAACGAGGCAGGCGCATTTTCAGCCTGGCTGGCCTGCGCGACTTCCTATTCGGTATCCGATTACCCCATGGTGCCTTTCTACATCTTTTACTCGATGTTTGGCTTCCAGCGGATTCACGATTTGGCGTGGGCCGCGGGTGATAGCCAGGCGCGAGGTTTCCTGATCGGAGCGACCGCGGGCCGAACCACCCTGAATGGTGAAGGCCTGCAGCACCAGGACGGTCATAGTCATCTGATGGCGACAACCATTCCTAACTGCATCAGCTACGACCCCACCTACAGCTACGAACTGGCCACGATCATTAACTCTGGCATGAAGCGGATGTTTGAAGACGGCGACAATGTCTTCTACTACATCACCACCATGAACGAGAACTACGCGCATCCTGACATGCCCGAGGGTGTTGAAGAGGGCATTGTTCGCGGCCTCTATCCATTGAAGCACAGCACCACCAAGCACAAGCTCAAGGTTCAGCTGATGGGGTCGGGCACCATCATGCGTGAGGTTGAGGCGGCTGCTGAGATTCTCGAGCGTCAATACAAGGTGGCGGCCGACATCTGGAGTGTGACCAGTATCAACGAGTTGGCACGAGACGGGCAGCGAATCAGTCGCTACAACATGATGAATCCGGCTGCAGAGCCTGAAGTGCCCTATGTCACGCAATGCTTCGCAGAGACCGAGGGACCTATCATCGCTGCGACCGACTATATCCGCGCCCAAACCAATCAGATTCGCGAATTTATGCCGCGCTCGTTTACGGTTCTGGGTACCGATGGCTACGGTCGCAGCGATACCCGTGCGCAATTGCGTGAGTTCTTTGAGGTCGATCGACGCTATATCGTGTTGGCAGCTATGACATCGCTGGTGGAAGCGGGTGATGTGAAGCGAGAGGTGATTGCCAAGGTCATGAACGATCTTGGTATAGACCCCAGCAAGCCCGATCCAATGACGGTGTAAGAGGTAACCGACGATGACAAATAAGACAGTCGTAGTACCTGATATTGGCGGTGCCGAAGGCGCCGAGGTGGTCGAGTTGCTGGTATCGGTGGGTGATGTAATAGAGTTGGAGCAGAGCTTGATCGTGCTCGAGTCCGACAAGGCATCGATGGAAATCCCATCGGCAGAAGCCGGCACTGTGACAGAGATTCGGGTCGCGGTTGGCGATCAGTTGTCCGAAGGCGATGTCATCCTCATGGTTGAATCGCCAGCGGCTGCGAGCGAGGCGGCTGCAGCGGCGCCGGGAGCTAGTGAAGACCCTGCTGGTCAGCTTGAGTCTGAAACCGCATCTGAGACCGATGCGATCTTGGATTCGTCAACAGTTGCCGATGTTTCAGCTAGTGCAAGCTCAACCGATGCAAGCTCAGCTGATGAAGGTTCTAATGAAATCGAGGTGCTGGTTCCAGACATCGGCACTGACGGTGATGTCGAAGTAGTCGAGCTCTGTGTATCGGTTGGTGACACTGTTGCCGAGGGTGATTCTCTGGTTGTTTTGGAGTCCGATAAAGCGTCGATGGAGGTGCCTAGTACGCACGCCGGTGAAGTGCTCTCGATACTCGTCTCCGATGGCTCACAGGTAAAGCAGGGCTCACCCCTGGTGGTTCTGACAGTCGCAGGCGTGAATGCAACACGGGTGACAGCCCCACCAGCATCAAAACCAGCATCAACTGCGGAGGTGTCTCAGGCCAAGGCGGAAGACAAACCAGCCAAGACCGAGGCGCGTAGAGTCGAGCCGGTGGCGTCAGATCCGCCGCCTTCCGCTCAGTCAGCACCAGCTGAAATATCGTTGGATGCGGCGTCTATTTATGTCGGGCCCGCGGTCCGAAAATTGGCGCGAGAGTTCGGAGTGGATCTAACATCGGTTCGTGGCTCCGGACCCAAGGGTCGGATTGTTAAAGAAGACCTGCACACCTATGTCAGCAAACGCTTGGCCGAGCCACAGTCTGAGGTAAACGCAACCGGCTCTGGTATTCCGCTAGTGCCTGAAGTTGATTTCAGTAAGTTTGGTGAAATTCGACGCGAGGAGCGCTCGCGGATCGATAAGGTCACAGCAGCGAATATGTCGCGCTCGTGGCTGAACGTCCCGCACGTGACCCAATTCGACGACGCGGACATCACCGAGCTCGAAGCGTTCCGGCAGTCCCTAAAGCAGGAGGCCGAGCGTCGCGGCAGTAAGTTGTCGCCCGTGCCGTTCATCATCAAAGCGACGGCAATTGCCCTAAACGCGAATCCTAAACTGAAAAGCTCTCTCGCCGAGGGTGGTGAAGCGCTGATCTATAAATCCTACTGCCATATCGGAATGGCGGTGGATACGCCTTCGGGACTGGTGGTGCCCGTCATCAAGGACGTTGATAAGAAGTCGATTTGGGAGCTCAGCGATGAGATCCGCGAATTGGCAGCCAAGGCAAAAGAAAAGAAACTGCGGCCGGGTGACATGCAGGGCGCGGTGTTTACCGTGAGTAGTCTTGGTAACATCGGTGGGCGCGGTTTTACCCCAATAGTAAACGCACCCGAGGTGGCAATCCTCGGTGTGAGCAAAGCGTCGACTCAGCCGGTATGGGATGGCGAGCAGTTTGCAGCGCGCGTCATGCTGCCCCTGTCGTTGTCCTACGATCACCGAGTGGTCAACGGCGGCGATGGCGGCCGTTTCCTTACCTACCTTGTGCAGCTATTGGCCGATATCCGTCAGCTGGCAATGCACTAGGTAGCTAGCCGGTGTTGCGCATCCCTGCAGCGACTCCGGCAATCGACACCATCAGAGCCTTTTTTACGAGCTCGTCTTCGCCGTCGCGCACTCGGCGCAGCAATTCGATTTGCAGTAGGTTAAGCGGCGCCGTATACACGTTACGGAGGCTAATCGACTCGAGGCCCCAGGGGTCCTCAGCCAGCAGCGTCCGCTCCTCCAGAAGATTGAGCAAAGTATCGATATCGCTATCGAGCTGCTGGCGCAGTTGCTCACCTAGGGGTAGCAATGCTTCTTCAACTAAGGTTGCGTCGTAAAGGCTGTTAATCAGCACATCGGATTTGGCGTAGACCATATCGAGCATCGACAATCTCGATGCAAAGAATGGCCAGGACTCGCGCATGGTGCGCAGGGTGCCGCTGTCGATTTTCTGCGCCTCTGCTAGCGCTGAGCCAGCACCTAGCCATGCTGGCAGTACGAGTCGGTTTTGCGACCAGGCAAAAATCCAGGGAATTGCGCGCAGGGTTTCGATGCCGCCATCTTTGCGGCGTCGGGCAGGGCGTGACCCTAATGGCAGACTGGCGAGCTCCGGCTCAGGTGTTGCCTGACGAAAATACTTAACGAAATGCTCGTTGCCCCGAACCCAGCCGCGGTAGTCATCACAGGACTGGGTGGCCAGCTTGTCCATTACCCGGCGCCAGTCGTCGTTGGGAACGGGCGGCGGGGTCAGATTAGCGCGCAGGATTGCGCGGGTGTACTGCCCCAGGGTGTTAATGGCTAGCGGCTTGAGCCCTAGTTTTACCCGAATCATTTCCCCTTGTTCGGTGACTCGTAGCCCTTCGGCTAGCGTCCCGGGCGGTTGGGAGAGCAGTGCCTGGTGTGCCGGTGCACCACCACGTCCAATAGTGCCGCCGCGACCGTGAAACAGCTGTAGTTTCACGCCAGCCTTGTTACAGACATCGAGTAACTCTTCTTGGGCACGGTACTGGGCCCAGCCTGCCGCGAGCATACCCGCGTCTTTTGAACTATCCGAGTAGCCAATCATCACGACCTGTCGGTTAGCTAAGCGTGCCTTGTAATGCTTATCTGCTAGCAGTGCTGCAATGGTTGTTGCGGCACCGTCGAGATCATCAAGGGTTTCGAACAGCGGGGACACCGGCAGGTCCAGAGGCCCTCCGGTTGCCTTTAATAGCAGTTGCACGGCGAGCACATCTGACGGTGCTGAAGCCATCGAGATAACATAACAACCCAGCGCATCGCGCTGTGCCTCGGCTATCACCCGAAAGGTATCGAGTACTTCTTGGGTGTCGTCCGAGCATTGAAAGCCGATGGGTATGAGAGGCCTCGAATTGCTGATTTCGGTTTTGAGAAATGCTTGTCGGGTCGCTTCATCCCAGTCTGCATAGTCGCCGAGCCCCAGCGCTTGCGTGATCTCGCTGACCGCCCACGTATGGCGAGTGCTTTCCTGTCTGATATCGAGCGTAACTAGGTGTGTTCCGAAGGCTTCAAGCTTGTTGATTAGATCGAGAAGTTTGCCATCGGCAATCGCAGCCAAGCCCATGCTGAGTAGCGAGTCCCGGCATTGTTGTAAAGGATTAGTGAGCTCTTCGGTCGGGATGCTGGCTGGGATAACCCCTGTTCTCTCTTGAATGGCGTCGCCCAGCGCTTCGCGATGTTGTCGGACGCGATCTCGGATCGGTCGCAACAGCGCTCGGTAAGGCTCCCGTTTCCCCGGAACCAGCGATTTCAGCTCATCGGTTGCTGCCGTGATTGAGAGTTCTTCGTATATCTGCGCTAGATCGCGATCGATGAGATCGGCTGCTTGCCACTGGCTCAGCTGCATCACCCGACGCGTCACTTTAGCGGTAACGTTCGGGTTGCCATCACGATCACCGCCAATCCAGCTCGATAGTCGAACCAGGGGCTCAGCGCGCTCGGGCACATCGATGGCATGTTCTGCGGCCACATCGTCTAGGTCGCGCATAAATTCGGGAATCGCATCCCAGAGCGAGTTTTCGATGACTGCAAAACTCCAGCGTGCCTCATCCACGGGTGTTGGCCGTTCCTGGAGAAACTCCTCGGTGTGCCAGATTTGTGCGATTAAGTCAGCGAGTCGTCGCGACACCTGAGCACTGCTGAGATTGCCTCGCTCGAGGTCGTTCAAGCACTCGTGAATTTCACCGTGCTTGTGAATCAGGCTTCGCCGAGTGATCTCGGTGGGGTGTGCGGTTAGTACCAAATCGATATGCAGCTTCGCGAGTGCCTCACCAATCTCGGATTTAGTGGCGTTATCGGTCAGCCCAATGATGGTGGCTGAAATCAGCTGTTTTGCAGCAAACCGATCATCGACTGCTCGCGATGTCGTGAAGTGTTGATCGGCGATGTTGGCGAGATTCAGAAACTGTGCAAAACCCCTGGCGATCAACAATAGTGTTTCGGCATCCAGGGTTTTCAGTTCATCAAACAGATCAGCCAGAGCCGCCACATCGTTCGCATTTTTTGACGATTGACGGATCGCTTCAATTCTGTCGAAAACCGACTGGCCAGCTGAGGCTTGAATGACCTCGCCGAGTGTGTCGCCTAAAAGCCGGACGTGTTGGCGCAATGACGCCGTATCGAGGTGTCCCGATGACGCGAGCATAAATTATCCCTGTGGATATCGAGTGTCTTTAACGCTGTCTTTGATTCGAGCTAGGTGGGGTGTAAACCCCTCACCGCGGCGCAATGTCACCCCGGCCGCCAGAACATCGAGAATCGTCAACTGCACGAGTCGCGACGTCATTGGCAAGTACTGTTCGGTGTCTTCTTCCACTTTGACATTGATACAACAGTGCGCCTTCTCAGCAAGCGGTGAGCCCGCCGCGGTCAAGGCAATAACAGTGGCATCGGTTTGTCGAACGATGTCCGCTGTTTCTATCAGCACCTTGGTACGACCGGTGTGAGAGATAAAGAAAAATAGGTCTCCCACCGTGCCCGAGGCAGCCAGCATGCGCAGCATTAGTGGATCTTCATGCGTGGCGACTGGCACATTAAATCGGAAGAACTTGTGTTCGGCATCGCGCGCGACCGCCGCTGAGGTGCCGAGGCCGAAGAAGTAGACACGCCTCGCCTGCGCTACCTGATCCACGGCTCGTTCAATATCGCTCAATGGCAATTCTTCTCGCGCTGTCATCAAGGCATTGATCGCATTGTCAAACAGCTTACGCGGGTAACTGTTGATGTCGTCGCTGAAATCGACCGCGCGGCTGACATAGCGAACACCTGATGCCAGCGATCGGGCGAGTCGGAGTTTGAAGTCGGGAAAGCCCGTAGCACCGAAGCGCTTGCAGAATCGATTAACACTGGGTTCGCTGACGCCCGCGCTCGCAGCCAACGTCGCGATACTCGAACGCGTGGTGTCCTCCGGTGCATTCAAAATCGCCGTTGCCACCTTAGTCTCGGACTTATTGAGGTCCTTGACCTGGCTTTGAATGACGGCAAGTAAATTGGGTTCAGAGCCCATGAGACACATCCAGTTTGTAGGAATATTACAAATAATGCCTCAATTAGCCTCGCAAATCATCATTTTGGCGCCCCCCGGCTCGTAGAATCGTGTAATAAAACAAATAAATTGGCGGTATTCGTCGCATTTTTGTCGATTTCTTGTAAATTTACTACAAAATGCTGTTTGTAAGCTCCATACTGTCAATGTAGACGAGGGACTAACCATGATGAATGTTGCTATTAACGGATTTGGTCGCATTGGAAGAAACATTCTGCGGGCGTATTACGAGCGGCCCGAGATGCGGCAGCGGCTCCGAATCGTTGCAATTAATGATTTGGGAACGCCAGAGATCAATGCGCATCTGCTCCAGTTCGACACCACACACGGTCGGTTCGGAGCAGAGGTGGTGGTAGACGGTAGTGACCTGTTGGTCAACTGCGATCGCATCAACGTTTACGCGGAGCGCAATCCCGAGGACCTACCCTGGGGCGAGCTGGGCGTCGATGTGGTATTTGAGTGCACGGGTATCTTTACATCGAAATCAGCTGCCTCTGCGCACATTCGAGCCGGTGCGAAAAAAGTACTAATTTCTGCGCCATCGGGTGATGCCGACGCAACTGTGGTCTTCGGTGTGAATCACGATGTTCTTAATGGTGCGGACACCGTGGTATCCAACGCGTCCTGCACGACTAATTGCTTGGCGCCGATTGTGGCTCCACTGCACAAGGCCATGGGTGTTGAGCAGGGATTGATGACTACGATCCATGCGTTCACTAACGATCAGAACTTGAGCGATGTGTACCACAGCGATCTCTACCGCGCGCGCTCTGCAACACAGAGCATGATCCCAACAAAGACGGGCGCTGCGGCTGCCATTGGTTTGGTGATGCCTGAGTTGGCGGGACGCCTCGATGGACTCGCGATTCGCGTACCAACGATTAACGTCTCGCTAGTGGATCTGACTTTTACTGCCTCTAGAGAGACGTCGGTGGAAGAGGTCAATGCAGTGCTTAAAGCCGCTGCGGAAGCTGATCCTCATGGCGTCCTGTCGTGCAACGAGCAGCCGCTCGTGTCGGCGGACTTCAACCATAACCCGTTTTCTAGCAACTTCGATGCAAACCACACCCGCGTCAATGGACGCTTGGTGAAGGTGTTGTCCTGGTATGACAACGAGTGGGGCTTTTCGAATCGCATGCTCGATACCGGCGCCTTAATGGCTGCAGGCGAGATGAGCGTGAGTCACGCGGCGTAGCCGATTAACCAGTTTGTGAGTGTGAGTGTTTGGGGGCCCTTGGGCCCCCTTTTTTGATTTGTGATTTGCTGGATTGTGGCGAGTTGCGGCTGTCGCAGTATGAGAGTGCTCAAGTGTTATAGTGCCTAGATTTAGATAGGGAATCGCACATTGCGACTACCACAATCGCGGTTTCTCGTAGTCACCAGAAAAAATTGAGATACCTGTGAATGAGCACACCGCCCCCTTGGGATTGGTCGCCACAAAATCAAAAAAATAAAAAATTTAATACGGCAAACGCGATGTAACGTCGACAATGACTTTTGTTAATGTCCTATGATACAGATGGGTGAACGGAGCCCGAATCATACAGATAAGAAGGGGAAGCAAATGAAGCACTTGTTACTGATCATCATTTCGACACTGTTTTCCATAAATGTAATAGCTGAGGATCTGACCCTCGAGAAGCGTCAGCCGGACACCGTGATGAACATGACCTCGCTCACTCTTGGCGATGACGAATCTGTCATTAATGCTGAGGGGGATATGGGCGTTTATGGCCGGGTCTATGTCACGTTCCGGCTAACTTATGATGAGGGCCGTGCTAGTGGCACCGTATACGGTTCTGGTCGTGGCGCTGCTGGCAATGACATTGCAGTAGGTAACTTTTCGGGTCGCTGGCAAATCATCGACGGTACTGTAACAATGCGGCATGTGGTGGCATTGAATGATGGCACCTTTAATCTCGACATTGTTACATTTCGACCCGTAGACAGAGAGCTGATTATTCGCGCTTACGTTCTGAAGTAAGCAACGAGTAAATCCGCATTTGGTGGGGGGAGTCCCCCACCGTTTTGAAGGAGAACGAAATGAAATTAATGCACGGCACCTTACTTTCTGCCTTGGTGGCTCTTGCCGCACTGAGCGCTCACGCAGCACATCATGCGTCGGAAAAACATTCCAAACCTAATCTAAAAAATGCGGTTGATCAGCTTATGGGAGCCTTTGAAAAAGAGAGTGTCGAAATGTTCGATGACGTCATGGCAAAGGACACCGGTATGGTCACTTTTGGCACCGATGCGTCTGAGCGATGGGTTGGATTCGATGAGGTAAGAGACTCCTTCGCAAATCAGATCGGCGCCTTCGAAGTGGAAAGAATTGATACAAGAAACCAAGTCATAAAG